>JAEEGJ010004884.1_pt1 | contig 43782 bp, 32 predicted proteins | sample 8958761 | NCBI WGS metagenome assembly JAEEGJ01 (sample SAMN16246546, study PRJNA631951) | gut metagenome | biome: gut microbiome; feature: rumen; material: RS-attached | host: Bos | place: Iran: Karaj | collected 2018-10
TCTCGGCCATCCGCGTGACGGAGGAGGACGAGAACGTCAAACTCCTGCGGGCGGGCCAGCTCGGCGGCGTGTACGGAACCGGCAACACGGAATACATCCGCGACATCCAGCAGATCGCCCTGGAGTCCGGGGCGGGCATTCCGCTCATCATCGGCATGGACGTCATCCACGGCTTCCAGACCGTGTTCCCGGTGCCGCTGGCCCTGTCCACGTCCTGGAACATGGACCTGGTGGAGCAGACGGCACGGATTGCCGCGACGGAGGCGTCCGCGGCCGGCATCAACTGGGTGTTCAGTCCGATGGTTGACATCTGCCGGGACGCCCGCTGGGGCCGGATCGTGGAAGGTGGTGGAGAGGACCCGTACCTGGGCGGCGAGATCGCCAAGGCCTATGTCCGCGGCTATCAGGGCACGGACGGGGTCTTTGACGACCACGATGTGATGGTGTGCGTCAAGCACTATGCGCTTTATGGCGGTGCCGAGGCCGGTCGGGACTATAATTCCGTGTTCCTGAGCCGCCAGGAGGCCTTGAACGGCTATATGCGGCCGTATCAGCAGGCCGCTTACGCAGGTGCGGCGAGTTACATGTCCTCCTTCAATGAGTTCGAAGGGATTCCGGCGTCCATGAACAAGTACCTGATGGACGACCTGCTGCGGAAAGGATGGGGCTTTGACGGATTCATCGTTTCCGACGCCACGGCCATCGCCGAGGAAGTGAACCACGGCATCGGCGACCTGCAGGAAGTATCCGCCCGATCCCTCCAGGCCGGGCTGGATATGGACATGAATTCCGACGGTTATGTGGGTACGCTCCAGAAATCTTTGGCCGAAGGGCGTGTGACCGAGGCCGATATTGACAAGGCCTGCCGTCGCATCCTGGAGGCAAAATACAAGTTGGGCCTGTTCGAGAATCCGTTCAAGTACCTGGATTCTTCCCGGGCGACGAAAGAAATCTATACCCCGGAGCACCTTGCTTTCGCCCGCAAGGCTGCGCAGGAGTCCATGGTGCTCCTCAAGAACGACGGCGTCCTGCCGCTGTCCAGGAACCAGCGCGTAGCCGTGGTGGGTCCGCTGGCCCAGGATGCCGCCGCCATGGCCGGTACCTGGTCCATGTCCGCCCACAATGACGAGTGCGTCACCCCGCTCCAGGGTATCTCCGAAGTGGCCAGGGTGACCAGTGCTGAAGGCAGTTGGCTCTTCAAGGACAAGGAGTTGGAGGAGTCTGTCCGGTATGGCCTCTACAAGATCTTCATGCCGGGCTACCAGGCCCCGGACATCCATACCGTACCGCAGGAGCGACTCGTCGCCGACGCGGTCGCCAAGGCCCGCCAGGCCGATGTGGTCGTCGCCTGTGTGGGCGAGATTGCCAATCTCAACGGCGAAGGGGCCTCCCGCACGGACATCTCCATTCCCGATGCCCAGAAAGAGCTTCTGAAGGCCCTGAAAGCCACCGGAAAGCCGGTTGTAATGGTCCTTGTCACGGGCCGGCCGCTCACCCTCACCTGGGAAGATGCGGAGATGGACGCCATCCTGAATGTCTGGAGCCCCGGTTCCGAAGGAGGTCACGCCATTGCCGACGTCCTCTTCGGCGACGTGAACCCGTCGGCGAAACTCACGACGTCCTTCCCGCGTAACGTGGGTCAGTTGCCGCTCTATTACAACCACAAGAACACCGGCCGCCCGCATCCGGACGACAAGCCGTACCAGAAGTTCGTGAGTTGCTACATCGACGAAATCAACGCGCCACTGTATCCTTTCGGCTACGGGCTCAGTTACACCACCTACGCCTACTCCCCCGTCACCCTGAGTGCTTCGGAAATGCCCCTGGACGGCTCCGTGACGGCCTCCGTGACCGTCACCAACACGGGTTCCCGCGCCGGCGACGAAATCGTCCAGTTATATATCCACGACGTCTATGCCACGTCCACCCGTCCGGTCAAGGAACTCAAAGGCTTCCGGAAAGTACACCTGGAACCCGGCGCATCGGCACAGGTGGAATTCACGTTCACGAAGGAGGAACTTTCTTACTACAACCACGATCTCCAGTGGGTCTGCGAGCCCGGCGACTTCGAAATCATGATCGGCCCCAACAGCCGGGACACGCAAGGAGTAACCCTCCGTGTTCAATAGAGAGTTACTTGCGTCTCACGAAGTGTCGGTAGTCATCCCCCCATGTGCCTACGGAGTATGTCGTGCCCTTCTCTCTTGATATTGACGATGCGTTTCGCCGAAAAATGCGTACATTTGAGCCATGGAATACCTGTCAAAGCAACGATACGACGAGATTGCAGCCGAGTTGAGGCATCTGATCGACGAGGTTTACCCTAAGGTGAAGGACGACCTTGCGGAGGCTCGCGCCCAGGGGGACCTGAGCGAGAATGCGGGATACCGTGAAGCAAGGCGGATCCAAGCGAAGACCATCAGCCGGATCCGGTTCCTGCAGAAGGTCCTGGAACATTCACGCGTGATCAACCCCGACGTCCTCCCCAAAGACAGGGTTTGCCTGCTGAGCCGGGTGGTGTTCACGAACCTCACGACAAATACCCGCATGGAATTCGAGATAGTCAGCCCCCATGAGATGGATCTCGAGGCCGGCAAGATTTCGTTGAAATCCCCGATCGGCGCCGCCCTGATGGGCAGGAAGGTCGGCGAAATCGCCGAGGCCCAGATTCCCTCCGGAACCCTGCGCCTGAGAATCGAAAGCATCCAAACGCCTTCCCAAGTGGCAATCATATGAAAAAAACCTTCGAAATCCCCCTTCTTTTCGGATCTGCCGGACTTGCCGCAGTCGGTGCGGTGACAGGTTGTTCTCCTGAGGACAACGATGCCGGAAAGCGGCTGAACATCGTCTATATCATGTGCGATGACCACTCGTTCCAGACCATCAGCGCCTACGGACATCCGCTTTCCCAACTGGCCCCGACGCCCAATATCGACCGGCTCGCCGCCCAAGGCATCCGGTTTGACAGGGCGTATGTCGAGAACTCCCTTTCGACGCCGAGCCGTGCCTGCCTGATGACCGGCCTGTACAGCCACCAGAATGGCCAGACCATGCTCAGCAATGTCATGGACTCCACGGTAACCTTCGTGCCCGAACTCATGCAGGCCGCCGGGTACCAGACCGCCGTCATCGGCAAATGGCACATGCTCTGCGATCCCAAGGGCTTCGACACCTTCCGGGTGCTCCGCGACCAGGGTGAGTATTACAATCCGGTTTTCAAGACACCGGAGTCCCAGGGACAGTATATCCGGGAAGAAGGCTACGCGACGGACTTGATCACGGACCACGCCATCGAGTTCCTGGAGAACCGGGACAAAGACAAGCCCTTCCTCCTCTACGTCCACCACAAGGCGCCGCACCGGTCCTGGATGCCGGATTTCAAGTATCTGGACCTGTATGAGGATGTCGAGTTCCCCTTGCCGGAAACGTTCTACGATGATTACGCCACCCGTGGCGCCGCCATGCAGGAACAGCGGATGCGGATCGAAGAGGACATGTCCATGATCTATGACCTCAAACACTACGGATATACGGAGTCCTCGCACGAATACGACGTTCCCCGGATGCTGCAGTACGCCCTCGGCTCCATGACCGACGCTGAGCGGGAACGGTGGTATGCCGCCTATGGGAAAAAGAATGAGTGGTTCTTCGCGCACAAGGACCGGATGTCCCATGAAGAACTGTTCGCGTACAAGTACCAGCGCTATATCAAGGACTATGTCCGGGTCATCAAGTCCGTCGATGATTCGGTGGGTGAGATCCTGGATTACCTTGAAGCCAACGGCTTGATGGACAATACCGTGATTGTCTATACCTCCGACCAGGGCTTCTACATGGGCGAACACGGATGGTTCGACAAGCGTTTCATGTATGAAGAGTCCTTCCGCACGCCCCTCATTGTCCGTTATCCCGGCGGAAAGGGAGGCAAGATCTCAGAGACGCTGGTCCAGAACCTGGACTTCGGTCCGACTTTCCTGGACATCGCGGGCGCCCCGCAGCCGGAGAACATGTACGGTATATCCCTGCTTCCCGTCCTGAAGAAGGACGGCGCCACGCCGAAGAAATGGAGAAAGACCCTGTACTACCATTTCTACGACCATACGCCGGAGCATAACGTGCTGCGGCATGACGGCGTGTTCGACAGCCGGTACAAACTGATCCATTTCTACGATGAGACCGGTGTCATTCCGAGTTACGAGGAATTCTTCGACCTTCAGGCCGATCCCAACGAACTGAACAACCTGATTGACAATCCCAGGTACAAGAGCCTGATTGACAAGTTCGGCAAGCGACTCGTCGAAACCCGTGCGAAGATCGGCGTGACGGAGTATTGATCAAGGCCTGCGCATCCGCGCCCAGGGGATAACGTACGCCGGGGGCTGCCCGTTTTCGAGCAGTCCCTTCATGATTTCCATATAGGGGGCGACGTGGTCGTAGAACTTGTAATAGCCCTCGCAAAGGGCGTTGAGGCCGGTGTCGCCGTTCTCGGACTTGTTGAACCGGTGCTTCGGGCATTCGCCGTTGCAGGCGAACAGGTACTTGCAACGGAAGCACTTGGAAGGCAATGTATTGCGTTTGTCGATACCGAAGCGGACCTGGGCGGAAGACTCCATCATGCTGCGGAGGGTCTGTTCCCGGATATTGCCCAGCAGGTACTTCGGATAGACGAAATGGTCGCAGGGATACAGGTCGCCGTTGTGTTCGATCACCGAGTTACCCCCGCAGGTCCGGCCATAGACGCAGGTCCCCGGCATGACACCGCACCAGTTCGCCAGTGCCGCGTCAAAAAGGCCGACATAGTACCGCCCGACATCGTTGCGCACCCAGACATCGAAAATGTCGCACATGAACTGGCCGAACCCCTGTGAAGAAACGGACCAGAAAGCCAACTGGGCCCCTTCCGTGGCCGGATCGACAATGAACGGACGGGCGCTCTTGCGGGGTTTTCCATGGGCGTCCAAGGGATACTTGACATGCTCCACGACCGGCATGAACTGCATGTACCGGCTCCCCACGGACTTGAGGAAGTGATAGACTTCCTGTCCCCTGCCCTCGGAGGCCTTGTTGACCGTGGATAGCGTATTGAACTGCACATCACGCTCTCGCAGGTACTGAAGCCCCCGGAGAACCCGGTCGAATGTCGGGGCGCCACCCTTGTCCTTGCGGTATTTGTCATGGATGTCCCGCGGACCGTCCAGGGAGATTCCCACCAGGAAACCGTTGTCCCTGAAGAAATCCGCCCACTGGGCATCCAGCAGGGTGCCGTTCGTCTGGATGGTATTGTGGACCGTCTTGTCAGCGGCATACTTCTTTTCCAGTTCGAGGGCTTTCCGGTAAAAGTCGAGACCCAGGACCAGCGGCTCGCCGCCATGCCAGTTGAAGGTCACCTCCGGCACGTCGTTCGCCGCAATGTATTCCCGGATCACGTCCTCCAGCATCTCCCCGGTCATCCGGGGTTCCCGGCCGCCATAGATCTCCGCCTTGTCCAGGTAATAGCAGTAATGGCAGTCCAGGTTGCACAGCGATCCCGCCGGTTTCAGCATGATGTTGAAGGCCGCCGGTCCGTTGATCCGGACGGCGTCCTCCAACAGAAGCATGTTATGGAAAGGATGCGGCATTCTCCTTACAAAGGTACGACTTATTTTTTAAGGAAGAACGCCGTCCGGATATAAGCCTTGCGAGCCTTTTCACCGTGTATGGGAAACACGGGCGAAGAATTCGTCCCGGGCCCGGTTCCAGCCGGGCTCGCGCTCGACATGGTGGCCGCTCAGCGGGAAACAGATCCAGGACTTGTCCGTATCGGCCGGGATATTGTTGTAACCGGCGAAATTGGTGTGCGGCGGACAAGTGTCGTCCTGCAGGCCGAAGCCCATCAGCACCGGACAGTGGATCCGGTCGGTGAAATTCTTGACATCGACATAGGAAAGCGTGCGGTACAACGCCTCATCGCTGATACCGAGCCGCTTGGCGGCGGCCCAGGTCGCCCGTCGCTCGGAAATGCTCGGAGAGGCCGTAGATGCCGAAGGCATTGGCATAGGTCTGCTTGGTGCCGTCCAGCATGGCGCCTTCGCTGCCGACGGTCCAGAATACCCCGCCATACTTCCGGTCGATGAAATGCTGTTTAAAGTAATCCGCCGCCTGGTCGGCCATTTCCTTATAGACAGGAAGGCCGTACTGGCGGTACGCGCGGGAGAAGGTCCAGAGGATGCGCGCATTCAGGATGGCGCCTTTCTCGGTCGGAACAGCACGGCCGTCGTTCATCACCGTCCCGTAGAAACCGCCGTCGGGGTCCTCGGTATGGTTCATCCAGAAAGGAAGGATGCCTTCGACCAGGTCTTTTTCGATGCTGCCGGAGAGTTCTTCGACCTGACTCTGCGGCTGGGAAAGGGCTAGGGCCGGGATCAGCAAGAGGTGGACTGCAACAAAGAGGATTCTTCTCATTTGATTGGTTTCTTGTTCGTTAAAGATACAAAAAGATGCAAGAATTCGTGCATATTTCGGACAAATGTTAGGAATCATACACGGAAATGTCTAATTTCATATCGAAATATACTTCGATCCTATGAAGACGTTTATGAAAAAGACAATCTTACTTGCCACCCTGCTGCTGACCGCCTCGGTCTTGCACGCCAAACTTGCCCTCAGGCACCCTACCGGAGACCACATGGTCCTTCAGCAGAACGCGGAAGCCGCGGTCTGGGGCTATGCCTCGCCCGGCGCCACCATCACGGTCACCCCCACATGGGACGGGAAGGCCTATCTTGCGAAGGCCGACGCCCGCGGGCATTGGACTGCCTATTTGAAGACTCCGCAGGCCGGTTATGATGTCTATAGCATCTCCGTGAAAGGAGACGGGGACAAGATCGTGATCTCGGACGTCCTTGTGGGCGAGGTCTGGCTGGCTTCCGGCCAGTCCAACATGGAGATTCCCATCAAGGGCTTCGACAATTGTCCGATAGAGGGCTACGGTGAAACCGTCACCCAGGCGCCCGCGCGGAACCGCATCCGGATGTTCTATGCGCATGCCGACCAGACCGACGAGCCGCTCGAAGAGGTGCGCAACACGGAAGGATGGCAGGGAGCGGACCCGAATACCATCCCCGACATGAGTGCCGTCGGCTATTTCTTCGCCCGGAAACTCAACGAAGTGCTCGACATTCCCGTCGGAATTGTCGCTTTCCCGCGGGGAGGAGCCCGTGTCGAGAGTTGGCTTCCCCGGGAGACAGTCGCCTCGTATGGCACGGAAGACCTCAGCCCGGAAGGAATTGCCAAGTTGATGGGATACACCCGTCCTTTTCAGATGTACAATGCCATGGAAGTGCCGCTCCAAGGCTATACGGCCCGTGGCTTCATCTGGTATCAGGGATGCTCCAACGTCGGGAAGGAGGACGAATTCGTGCCCCGTATGACGGATCTCGTGAATCAGTGGAGGAAGGACTGGGGCGATACGGATGCTTCCATGCCTTTCTACATGGTGGAGATTGCCCCATATCTCTATTCCCGTGACAACGGGGACAGCGGTGCCCGGCTCCGCCAGGCGCAGCACGAGGCCGCCAAGGTGATCCCCAATTCAGCCATCGTCTGCACCAACGACCTGGTCGCTCCTTACGAGGCGGATAATATCCATCCCTGCCGCAAGGAACCGATCGGCAACCGCCTGGCCTATATCGCCCTGAACAGGGATTATGGCTTAGAACACGTGGCGTATGCGTCGCCTGAGGCCGTGGAATTGTTCAAACGCCAGCCTCCGACCGGAGACGCCGCCTCCAGGATGGGCCCGTGGGGAAGGATTCCGGCCAATGAGATCAATGTCCGGCTCGCAAACTGTCCGCACGGAATAGACCGGGTGAATGAGATTGAAGGACTGGAGGTCTGCGGCGCTGACGGCGTGTGGTATCCGGTGACCCGGATCCGTTTCAGTTTCGGCGCCATCAGCATTGCCGTGGACGAGGTCCAGGAGCCCAAGGCTGTTCGCTATGGCTGGGCGGACTTCCGTCCGGGCAATATCCACAGTGTCGAGGGACTGCCACTCGTCCCGTTCTGTCTGACCCTCGAATGATTCGGGACGGAGCCCGCACGGTTTTTGATGAAAGGAAGGCCATGCGATTATTCCGGATTATTCTTTTAGCAGCCACCCTCGTTTCCGTCCATGGGTTTCCCGCCCATGGACAGGACAAACGGGTTCTGATCGAGGACCATGACAGTCTGACAGTCTATTATCCCCATTTCTCCCGGATCGACTTCGTGACGGAGAAGATGCCCTCCAAAAGTGAGAAGGATGTGATCTTCGTGTGTGCGGCGTCCTTCACCGGCCAACTGCTGGACGAGTTCAGGCATTCGAACATCGCCGGGCATCACGTATCGTCCGGAAAATTCCATACGGGCTACAAATGCGGTCCGTACAACGGTGTTTTCACCTGGAGCGGGAAAAGCGGGTGGCATTTCTACAACTACTCCCACAAGAACTCCGAACCTCCGCTGAAAACGGTCGCCAAGGAAGGTGGGATGGGTTATTGCCAGAGTCTGCTGTTCCATGACGGGAAACGTTTCAAGGGCTGCATCAAGCCGGACCGTGTCAACCGCTACAGGGCCCTTTGCGAGATTGACGGAAAACTATGTGTTGTTGACTGTGCCTGGAATCTCCCGTTCGGCCATTTCATGGACGGTCTGGAGAAATTGGGCGTCGATAATGCCCTCTACTGCGACATGGGGCGTGGGTGGAACTACTCCTGGTACCGGAAAGACGATGGCACGGTGAAGGAATTGTTCCCTACGCCAGGCAAGTACACGACCAATTGGATCGCCTTTTACGGAGATTAGGCAGGTTCCTGTTTTTTCGGTTTATCAGAGCCATATTCCGACATTTTCCAGTATTTTTGCAGCAGATGTTTACCGAACTGCTCAAATATCGCCTGGGAGACGGTGCGGTGGCTTTTTCCACGCGCCGGGATTCCGTGCTTCCCTGCCCCGTGATCCAGGGGCATCAGGTCCATGCTGACAGCATCGCGCTCATCGACAGGCCCGATTATACGCGGGAGGAACTGGAAGGCTATGACGCTTTCGTAACGGATTTGCCCGGTGTCGTAATCGGCGTGAGGACGGCGGACTGTGTGCCCGTCCTGCTGTATGACCCGATCCACCGTGTGGTGTCGGCCGTACACGCGGGATGGAAAGGAACGGTCCTCCAGATCGTCCGGAAGACCATCGGAGTGATGCAGCAGCGCTTTCAGACCCGTCCCGAAGACCTGAGCGCCGTCATCGGACCCGCTATCGGCCCGGACAGTTTTCAGGTAGGAGAAGAGGTGGTGGCGCAGTTCCGGAAGGCGGGTTACCCGATGGAAATGATCTGGTCCGACCGCGGACCGGGTGACGGATCGCCCATGTCAGGCGGCCATCATATCGACCTGTGGGAAGCGAACCGATGGCTGCTGCAGCAGGCCGGCGTCCGGCCGGAGAACATCCTGCTTGCAGGCATAGATACCTATACCTCCCCCGATTTCTTCTCCGCGCGGCGGGAAGGGATACAGTGCGGGAGAATCATCAATGCGATCGGACTGAGATGAAACGCCTGATCCAGAAACCGTCCGGCATGGTCCTGATCCTGGGATGCACGCTCCTTAGTGGATGCGGTTACCGGGCGCCCATGCACGCGTCCTATATTCCCGAGGTGAAGGATACCGCCCTTTACGCGGGAATCAGGCCGGAGTATCTGGAACTTGCCGCCCTGATGGAAAAGGATGTGGACATGCGGCCCACGTCAGGCAACACCGTGACCCTGATCGCCGACGGGGCGGAGAACTGGGAACTGCTGAAGGACGAGTTCCGGAAAGCGAAGCGCGCCATCTATGTCGAGCCCTACCGTTTCAAGTTGGACACATGCGGTACCGTCCTCGCGGAGATCCTGCGAAAGAAGGCACTTGAAGGGGTTGATGTCCGGCTGCTCCTGGACAAATCGGCCAATACCCAGGAAGACCGGACGACGCTGAAAGGGCTCAGGGACGTCGGTGCCCGGGTGTACATCTTCCATCGCCCTGCCTTCTTCCTGGACCACCACTTCCCGAGCCTGGCGACACATCGGGACCACCGGAAACTCACGCTCCTGGACGGCAGGACCGCCCTGGTGGGCAGCCGTAACATCCAGGACAAATACTTTTTTGACTGGCACGACGTGGACATCCGCGTCACGGGACCGGTCGTAGCCGATCTGACGCGGGCCTACCGGCGAAACCAGCGGCTCGTGTCACTCCGCGCCGAAGACCCCTATCTGGATCCGGACCTTCCCGCCGCCGCCCGGGCGGACACCCTCCCCGGCAAGCAGCAGTATTTCGACGTGACCATGCAGGTCGTTCCCGAAACCCCGGCCGACCGCAAACTCCCGGTCCGGAACTGCTTCGAATGGGCGATCCGGCACGCGAAGGACTATTTCTGGTTCTACAACCCGTACACTCCCCCGCCGGAAACCACCATCCAGGCCCTGCAGGATGCCGCCCGCCGCGGCGTGGACGTCCGCTGGATCGTTCCGGGCATCAATGACGTAGGGCCCGAGAAGGGAATGGCGGAGTCCATGTACCAGGGACTCCTGGATGCCGGCGTGCGCATCTACGAATGGCAGGAGCACACCATGCACGCCAAGCAGTACCTGAGCGACGACTACCTGGTGATCCTCGGTTCGGCCAACATGGACAACCTGAGCCTGTTCCTCAATTACGAGATGGTCACCATCCTCTATGACGAAAGGATCTGCCGGCAATATGCGGAAATCTTCCGGTCCGACCTCCGGACGCATTGCGTGGAAGTCAAGGCGGCGGAAGTGCAGCGATGGTCCATCTTCCGGCGGTTACGCAACTGGTTCATCCGCGTTCTGGGCGGCCCGCTCGGGTAGCGGACGGAGATTGTCCGGATTATTCTTTATCTTTGTCCCATGGATTTATCAGAACTGACCCTGGACCGGGAAGGCCTGGCCGCCGCCATCGCCTGCGAGGACGCCGCTTTTGAAGCCGCACTCCGCGAGGAGGCCTATCGCGTGAAAGTCGCGACCGTCGGCCCGGAGGTCTATCTGCGCGGACTCATCGAAATATCCAACATCTGCGTCAAGAACTGCCTCTACTGCGGAATCCGCCGCGACATCCGGTGCCCGCGCTACGAACTCTCTGACGAAGAGGTGCTTGCAACCGCCCGGTCTTCCGCCCGCCGCCGCTTCGGTTCCGTGGTCATCCAGGGTGGTGAACGCACCGACGCGGCTTTCGTCCGCCGGATCACCCGCCTCCTGAAAGCGATCAGGGAAATCGGTCCTGCAGCCGAAGGAGATAAGCCGCTCGGCATCACCCTTTCGCTCGGCGAGCAGCCCCGGGAGGTCTATGAGGAGTGGTTCGATGCCGGCGCGCACCGCTACCTGCTCCGCATCGAATCCACGAACCCGGACCTCTACCATAAAATCCACCCGAACGACCCGCTGCATTCGTATGACCGCAGGCTCCAGGCGCTGTACGACCTCAAGGAGATCGGCTACCAGGCCGGTACAGGCGCGATGATCGGCCTTCCGTTCCAGACGGCCGAAGACATGGCGGACGACCTCCTTTTCTACAGGGAGTTCGATGCCCCGATGGTGGGCATGGGCCCGTATAACCCGCATCCGGCAACGCCCCTGACCTTGTCGGGCGCACCTTATCCTTCTGCCGAAAGGCGTTTCGCCCTCGGGCTCAAGATGATCGCCCTGCTGCGCCTCCTGATGCCGGACATCAACATCGCGGCCGCGACGGCCCTGGAAGTCCTGGACCCGCGCGGCCGTGAGAAAGGCATCCTTTCAGGAGCCAACGTCATCATGCCCAATGTCACGCCCGAGGAGCAGATGGTCAAGTACAATCTCTATGACCGCAAGACCCTGCTCCGCGACTGCCCTTCCTCCGTCGATCCGGACCAGCGGGACAAGCATATCTGCAGCAACTGCGTCTTCCCCTTCTGCTCCCTGGGAGACGACCTGGCCGGAAAGAAGATCGTCATCGGCTACGGCCGCTGGGGCGACTCGAAGCATTTCCGCAAGCCTTAGCGGCTCGATCTTCGTCAATGCTTACTCGTGCCGATGGGCGGCAGCGGCGGAGGCCGCAAGGATGTGTACGGGTTTCATGGGATAATGGGTTATCAGTTAATTCCGAGCAGTGGGTTTGAGGTGCAGCAGGGTGACTTCGCTGTCCGTGCCGATGCGCAGGGGAAGGCCGAAGGTGCCGCTGCCGCAGGAAACATACACGGCCATCCGGTCGCGGTGATAGAGGCCGCGGTTGTATTCGAAAAGGCGGTCGTTGATGAGGGTGAGCGGGAAAAACTGTCCGCCGTGGGTGTGTCCCGCCAAGAAAAGGTCCGCCCCGGCCGCCTCCATGTAGGCGGCGCCCACGGGACTGTGATGTAGGACGACGGTCGCCAGGGAATCCGAAACGCCCATCCGGGGCATCACGCTCCGGATGGTCTCATGACCGAGCGCAGCGTGCATGTCGTCCCGGGAATTCCCGTCCGCGACCATATAGTCCAAGCCGATGACCTGCATGCCGGCACACTCCGCGGCTTCGTTCTCCAGGACGTGCATTCCGGCCTTGCGGCAAAGGTCCTTGACATACGCGGCGTCCACATAGGTATCGTGGTTGCCATCGACGAAAAACACGGGAGCCGTAAGGTCCTTCATCGGGCTGACGGCCTCTTCCGAGCAGTTGTACCAACTTTCAAGGAAATCGCCCGTGAAGAAAACCACCTCCGGCTGCGCGGCGTTCACCATCCGCACCAGTTTCTGCAGGTGCTTCCGGCCGCGGAAATGCCCCAGATGGACATCCGTGAGTTGCACGGCCGTCACCTCCTTTTCCAGGTGCGGCAGTTCTATCGTCACCTCCTTCAGCCGGGGAGAAGCGGCATGGATGAAGCCATAGGCCGATAAGCCCACGGTCAGGACAAGCACGCAGAGACCGAAGACCGGTTTCCCGAAGGGTACGGCCAGGTGCACCAGATCGACCGCCAGGAAAACCAGCAGCAGAATCACCAGGACGGCGCAGAGATAACAGAAGAATACCGTCAACGGGTGGAAGACGGGTCCTGCCGTGTTTTTGGAGGCGTAGCCGAACATCGCCATGAAGGAGCAGAACAACGCCAGGCCATAGCCCACGCAGCACCACACGGTGCGGATGCCCGTAATCCAGGCCGTCCGTGCGGCCACATACCACACGGCAACGACGATGACGGCCAGAAAGAGAAGCAGCATGAGAGGCATCCCTGGCTTCTTCATGGATGCTTTACTGCTTCTCGAACGGGATTCCTCTTCTCTGGAGGGAGGTGATGATCTTGCCGAAGGCGGTATGGGGCTCCTTAAGCGCGAACCGCTTGCCAAGGGCCTTGAGCATGGTGTCGGCGTTCTTGACCTTGAGGCTCTCCTTGAGACGGGTGGTGTTGTTCGGCGTGACGACGATGCTTTCCCCCTTCTCCGGGTCGCCCCAACCCGGGCCAGTACGGGTGAGGATGAACTGTCCGTTTTCCACCTTCGCGACGATCTTGTAGCCGTTGCGGTCCAGATAGACGGCTTCCGGGTTGTTCCCGTTGTAAACGACGGGGATTTCGGGAGACTTCACTTTCTTGGTGTCAGATTTAGCCATGGTATCGGTGTTTTGTCTGTTTCTATTCGTAAAGATAATGAAAAATGCTTGAAAGACAAGGTGTTCTGCTCACTTATCGAATACCGACCGGAAAAAGGAGACGGTCTTCCCGACCACTTCGTCTCTCCGGCGCGTGATCAGGTGGTTCTCGCCCTCGACCAGGGTGAATTCCGCCCGGTCGCCGTATGTCTCCTTGTAGCGCTCGCTGCACCACACGGGAACAATCGAATCCTTCGTGCCATGCAGGATGCAAACCTTGCCCCGATAAGCGGAGGCGGTACCGTAAATGTCGAGTTGCTGGGTGCCCAGCAGGTATTCCCGGCCGAGTTTCATGAATCCCCAGCAGCGGATGTACTCCGGCGGATCCTGGGGGTCGAAACGGGCGTTGAAGAACTTGCCGCCCTGACAGGCTTCCTTGATGACGGCACCGGGGGCAAGCAGGACCATTCCCTTCGGGATGCCGCTCCCCTGGGCGGCCAGGCGTCCGGCCGTCATCGACGCGACTACTCCTCCCTGCGAATGCCCCAGGAAGCCGATTTCGGTGACATACGGCAGGTCCCGGACATACGCCAGGACGGCCATCGCATCGGCAATCTCGCGTTCGATGGTCATGTCCTGCATCCGCCCCTCACTCTTGCCGTGACCGTCGAAATCGAAGCGGATCGAGGCGATGCCGGCCCGGGCCAGGCCTTTGGCCAAGGCGGGCATCGGATTGTAATCCTTGCTGGAGAAGATTCCGTGCATGAGGATGACCATCGGACACCAGTCCCTGGCCGGATCGAACCCGTCTGGCAGGCTGACCTTGCAGGACAGCCCGCCCTGCGGACCGCGGACGGGATATTCGCGGGATGCAGCCGCCCAAAGCGCGGCAAATGCGAAAAACAGGGAGAGGAGCGCTCGTTTCATATACCGTGTGAAATGTTGATTCTTAGCGTATTACATACAAATATACGAAATTCCTCCAGAAGTGCACCTTTGAGATTATCCCCGGAATGCCTATCTTTGAAAAACCATGCAAGAGGCCCGGTATTATCAGACTTTGGAGGATGGGGTACAGTGCCTGCTGTGCCCGCATCACTGCCGGATCAGGGAGGGCGGCAGAGGGCTCTGCCGGAGCCGTGAATGCCGCGGGGGCAGGCTCTATGCCCTGTCCCACGGCCGTCCCTGCGCCCTCGCCGTCGATCCCGTCGAAAAGAAACCCCTGAACCGGTTCATGCCGGGCACCTACTGTCTCTCCCTGAGTTGCACGGGCTGCAATCTTTCCTGCCGATGGTGCCAGAACAGCGACATTTCCCAGTCCCGGCCGGAGGAGGCGGACAGCGCCGTCCTCTCCCCGGAGGAAATCGTGTCAATCTGCCTCCGGCGCGGCCTTCCGTCCCTGGCCTATACTTATACGGAACCGTTCACCTGGTGGGAATACATGTACGACATCGCCGTTCTCGCCCATGGGAAAGGATTGAAGAATATCCTTGTATCGGCCGCATACGTGGAAAAGGAGCCCCTGGCGGAGATCCTGCCGTACATCGACGCGGCGAACATCGACATAAAGGCCTTGGATGACTCTTTCTACCGCAAATACTGCGGTGCCGCGCTGGCCCCGGTGCTGGACAACATCCTGGCCATGCATGCCGCCGGCGTCCATGTGGAGATCACGAACCTGCTCGTCACCGGACTGAACGATTCCGAGGAACAGGTCGAGAGGCTCTGCCGATGGATGGTCTCCAACGGCCTGCAGGACGTGCCGCTCCATTTCAGCCGGTTCTTCCCGCGGTATCGGTTGACAGAATCCGTCCCGACCCCGAAAAAGACGCTGGCCAGGGCAAGGGAGATTGCGCTGGCCAGCGGGATAAGGACCGTATTCCTGGGGAATATCTGAGGGGTCTGCGATTTCCTCTTTGCGCTACTGGCGTTTCACGGGACGGATAGTGACCGTACGCTCATACCCTTGCGGGTATACGCGATAGGCGTCGAAGATGCCGCGGGCGGTGCAGCCCACGCCGGAAGTGGCGTAGTCCAGGTTCACGGTGATGTCGCCGCCCCGGACCAGTTGGTACTGATAGACGGCCTTCGTGAGGTTCTCCGTCGTGCAGTCGTACGCGTTGAAATTGAACGGCTGGTCCATGCGGAACTCCACGCCCACCCCGGAGGCATCGGTAAAGCGGACCCAGCGGTTGTCCGTGCGCAGGCCGTAATCCTGCGGGATCAGGTAGGGTTCGTACATCGCGTCGATGTCCGTGTGCCAGATGCCCATCCGGTAGCCGGACTTGCGGTCCGGGTAGTTGGCCTGCGGGCCGCGGCCGTACCAATCGACATGGGCCAGACCCTTGTCCAGCCGGAGCGTGACGCCGATGCGCGGCAGCCAGCCGGGCATGTTGCCCTGCGGCTTCACGGTGTGATGGACCGTGAGGGTACCGTCCCCGGAAACGCGCCAGTTCCAGACATTGTCAAACCCGTTGAAGGAACGGCCCATGATGTAGGCATCGAGTTGGGTGACGGACGAACGGCCGCCGGCGAGCAGTTCCAGTTCACGCACTTCCACCACCACCTCGTCTCCCGCCTCGCGGGCTTCCACGCGCACGGGGAAGGAGGCCAGTTGGTCGATGCCGCTGGCATAGTAGGCCGATGCCAGCACCTTGGAATGGCCGATGGAGCCGTATCCCACGGCATCCACCTGTCCCGCGCCCCAGTTGTTCCAGCCGTCCAGTTCATTGGCCAGCGGAGCCCGCCAGACATTGAGCGAAACCGGTTCCCGGAGCACTTCCTTCCCGTCGATGACCATCGAACAAAGAGCGCCGGAAACCGCATCGAACTGGTAGCGGAAACCGTTGCCGGAGGCCGTGATAACATGGTCGTCGGACTTCAGCGTGACCTTTCCGGCCGCAGGAATCACCGGCGCGGGGACATTCCAGGAAGTCAGTTCGAACTGGTCCCACGAAACCTCGAAGCCCTTCGGGGCCCAGATCTCATCGGCGGCCAGCACGGACGAAATGTTCAGGCGATATTCCTTTCCGGGTACCACCTGCGGACGCTGGAGCGGTATCCGGACCACCTTGCGCGAAAGCGGCGCCACGTCCAGGTCGAGTTCTCCGGAGGCGACGACCTCGTCATCCGCCGTCACGCACCAGGTGGTCCTGTAGTGCGAAGCATTGAGGAAATGGTTCCGGTTCCATACTTCCACCGTGCCCAGTCCGGGATTCACCAGGTCGAACTTCAAGGGCTGGGTGGTCTTTTTCATCTGCCACATTTCCGGCTGCGGGACGCGGTCCGGCCAGATGGAGCCGTAGGTACGGGCGCCGATCCCATAAGAGTAGAAGGTCCCCTGGTTGCTTTCTTCCTCGAAATCGAGCCACAAAGCGGCCTTGGAAGCGTCGAAAGAGCCCGGCGTCACCGCATCGGCGAACACGCCTACGTTGTCGATCAGCGCGTCGCAGATGTACACGTTCGTCTCCTGACCCATGGCTTCCTCGCTGCGGCCGATGCACAGGGACAGCGGCAGGTTCCGGATGGCTCCGCTCATGGGCTGGGATGCAGCCTCGGTACCGTCGATATAAACCTTCATGGCCGTACCGTCGTAAATGGCGGTGACATTGTGCCACTTGTTCTCCCAATCGGCAGGAAGCGAGGCGGTAAGCACCTGCTTGCGGCCGTTGTCCAGGTAGAAGTCGAGTTTGTCGGCCCCCTGCTGCTTGAGTCCGAACTGGTTCTCGCCCTTGGTAATCAGGTAACCGCCGCTCTTGTTGAACTTCCGCGGGAAGATGTCCAGGGTAAGCGTGAGTCTGTCACCGGCAATCTCTACACTGTTGGCCCGGTACACCTGCACCCACTGGTCCTGCTTGTTCAGGTCGATGGCCTTGCCCGTCCGGCCGGCCACCAGTCTCGCCTTGCCCATGATATGGGCGGGGACGGCATTCGGGGACTTGTCCTTCAAGGCCCGGACCGGTTCCGTGATGCCGACGCTCACGAAGTCCCAGATGGCACCGCCCATGAGTTTGGGATGGGCGTAGATGACATTCCAGTAATCGTCCATACCGCCGCCACCGTTGCCGGCTACGGACAGGTACTCATCCATGAACGAAGGACGCATGTCCCGGGTATCCAGGCCGTATCCCATTTCGTGTTCCAGCGGAGCAGGATAGCGGGGACCGACGATATCCTCGGCCGGATGCTTGGCCGCGTTGCCGCCGTACATCCAGAAACGCGTGGGATCCAGGCGCTTGCCTTCCTTGACCACTTCGGTAATGTTCATGCCTTCACCGCTCTCGTTGCCGGCGCTCCAGAACAGGACGCTGGCATGGTTGCGGTCCCGGAGGACCATCCGGCGCACCCGTTCGCGGTACATTTCGGTGAATTCCGGCATGTCGCACACATACTCCGTCGCATGGGATTCGTCCCCCGTCTCGTCGATGACGAAAATGCCATATTCGTCGGCGAGGTCCAGGTACTCGTTCACGGGCGGATAGTGCGAGGTGCGGACGGCGTTGAAATTGAACTGCTTCAGGATTTCCAGGTCCTTCCGGACCGTGGCTTCGTCCATCGCATGGCCCAGTTCCGGATGCTGCATGTGGGAGCATTCGGCGCTCAGTTTCAGCGGTTTGCCGTTCAGGTAGAAGACGCCATTTCGGATTTCACTTTTCTTGAAACCCATCCGCTTGGAGACGGCATCCACCGTGCGGCCGTCGCCATCGACCAGTTCCATATCCAGGTTGTAGAGCACCGGTGTCTCGGAGGACCATTTCTCGGGTGCGGTGACCTTGGCGGCCATCCGGACGGTATTCGTCGCGCCCGGTTTCAGACCGAAGGCGCCGCTTTCCATCTGCGCCACCGTCTTCCCGTCCCTGGACACGCGGGCCCGCACGCGGAAGCCCTGCCTGTCCACCTGATAGCCTTTCACATCGACCGTCAGGGAAAGGTCGGAATCCCGGAAATCCGGGCCGAAGTCCGTGATTACCTGCCAGTCGAAGAGCCGGGCCTGCGGCGTGGCATACAGGACGACATCGTCGAAGATGCCGGCCAGCCGCCAGTAATCCTGGCTTTCCAGATAATAGCCGTCGGAGTACTTGAGGACCAGCACCGCCAGGGTGTTCCTGCCGGACTTGACGTATTCGGTGATGTCGTATTCGGCAGGTTCCTGGGCACCTTCATTGTACCCCACCTGCTTCCCGTTCACCCAGACGAAAGACGCGGAAGCCACCTTCTCGAAACGGAGGAAGACCTTCTCTCCCTTCCAGGCCGAAGGCACCGTGAAGGTCGTCCGGTAGGCACCGGTAGGGTTCACGTCCATCGGCACGTCGGGGACCTGGACGGTGAAAGGATCCTGGCTTCCGCCCCCGCCGAGGCGGTAGCGCGCCATCCGTTTCTGCATTTCCGAGGCATCGGGGTCGTCCAGGATGCGCCGGAAGGCCTGCAGGCGGCTTTCGGCCATCCGGTTCGGGAACGGCGTGGTGACGTTGCGGAAGAGCGCCTGGCCATAGCCCTGCATCTCCCAGTTGGAAGGGACCTCGATGAGCGGCCACTTCCTGTCGTTGTAGCCGGGCTGGAAGAACGTCCTGGGCACATCCAGCGGAGATTCGAAATACTGGAATTTCCACTTCCCGTTCAGGGAGAGGTGGTGTTCCGGGATATGGAAGGCCCGGCCGGGCTCCTGGTTCTGTTCGAAGACAGAAAGGTTCTCCACATAGGCGGACAGATCGTCCAGGTAAGGTTTGTCCTGGGAAAAGGCCTGGGCGGAAGCCAGTAGGCAGGTCAGGAAAATGGTCAGTCCCCTTTTCATCACGGTATCAGGTTTGATTAACGATGTGATTGCAAGGGTAAAGATAGGGATTTGAAGGGATTATCGCAAATCCATCCTCTTCCGTTTTTCCTCATAGTAGGCATGGCGCCTGGGGTTCTCCGGGAACCATCCCTTGAGGACGCGTTTCTCCTGCTGGAACATCTCACGGATGCCCCAGAAGCAGGAAAAGGCGAAACCGCCCAGGATGGTGGACACGATGGAATGCCGCACGAGCAGGGACGCTCCGGTGCAGAGGAGGCCGACCACGAGCCAGACCCACCAACTCCGTTTTCCCCAGGCGTATTCCATTTTTATGACGGCGGGGTGGCAGATTCCGATGCTCAGGAAAACCGCCGCGCCTACGATGATGCCGTTGAAATTCATAGGTACACTACACTGACTTTCTGCAAAAATAACAATAATCCCTTTCAATGGCAAAACGGTCCTACGCCCGGGCTCCGCCGTCACGGCGCCGGACGACGCCCACGTAGATCAGCAGGACGATATTCATCATCAGCGAGTACAGGATGGCCGGAATGGCCATCTGCTCATTGGCGAAGATGATCGGGCTGGAGGCGATGGCGATGGCCTGCGCCGCGTTCTGCATGCCCACTTCGATGACGACGGTGCGACGCTGGCGGCTGTCGGTCTTCACCAGGCGGGACAGCAGGGACGAGCAGCCGATGGCGACGAGGATCAGCACCGTCACGCTGAGTCCCAGGATGCCGATGTTCTCGAGGATGGTGCGGTGGTGCTGGATGTAGAAGACCGTGATGAGGACGAGCAGCAGCGGGAAAGCCAGCCGGCTGAGCACCTTGTCCGCCTTCTCCGCGACTTTGGGCCAGGCATAGTGCAGGCCGATGCCGAGCAGCACCGGGAGCAGCATCAGTACCAGGTTCTGCTTGATCAGGTTCCCGACCGGGAGGCTGATGCCGACGCTCTCGCCGACCAGGCGGGTGGCCGCGCTCATGATCACCGGAATCGTGAACAGGGTGATGACGCTGCTCAGCGCCGTCAGGGTCACGGACAAGGCCACATCACCCCCGGCGAGCCGGGAAAACACATTGGACGAACTCCCGCCCGGGCAGCAGGCGATGAGGATGAGGCCGATGAAGAATACCGGCGTCAACTTGAACGCCCAGGCCAGGCCCAGCGCGATGAGCGGGAGCAGCACCAACTGCCCGAAGAGCGCGATGACGATGGGCCAGGGGCGGGTGAACACTTTTCCGAAATCCTCGAACTTGAGCGTGAGCCCCAGGTCGAACATCAGCAGGGTAAGGATGGGTAGGACAATCCAGATAGCCATATAACCAACTGTTTATCTTACAGTTCAGACTCGTTTACAATCTCGGTTTGATAGGTATAGAGGTCGGCATCCTTCCAGCCGTCGTAGCCGATGCCGGCCTTGTCCCGGGCGCAATGCCCGAGGAACTCTTCCGCAGTCCAGCCGGTTTCATCGGCGACCTGCGGCAGGAAGGTCCCGTGGCGGGAGCCTTTCATCATGTAGATGCCGTCCCGCCCCAGTTTGAACTCGTCGATACCCGCGATCTTCTTCAGCGGGGAAAGCACGGAGACTTCGATTTCAACCCGGGAGGCTTCGCTGCGGGAAAGCGGCGGGAAACGCGGGTCCGAGAAGGCGGCGCTCCGGGCCATCTCCCGGATGGTCGCCTGCAGGGTCCCGTCGGAAGTGAACCGGCCGATGCATCCCCGGAGACGGCCGCCCAGATGCAGCGTCACGAACACGCCATAGCCCTTCTCCTTCAGGATGCCGACCGGCGTGTCGTCTCCGTCATAATCCAGGCGGAGGGACGCGTAAATGGCCGACCGTGCAGTAGCGATCATGGCCCGTTTCTCCGCATCCGAAAAGTTGAAAAGGTGATCCGAAGGAGTCTCAGCGGCTTTTTTCTCCGTCCTGGTGAAGACAATGGAATTGTACCCGACCACCCGGTCCCTGTCTCCATAGCGAGAATCGCCCGAATTCCTGTACATCACGTGGTCGGCCAGGAACTTGCCCCGGCCCTGGATGTCCATCATCTGCAGGAGGACTGCGATGGCACAAGCCCCGCAGGCGGCCGTGTCTTCTCCGGCATAATCCATCTTCCGGAGCGTTGAAAGGCCTTTCAGGAATTCCTCCAGCCCGCCTGAACAGATCGTTTCGGCCAGGTAGGTATCGGAGGCCTTCGCATCGTCATAGGAGGGGTAATGGGAGAAATCCGAACTGATGACGAAAAGGTTCTCCTCCGTGAAATACGGTTCCAGCACATCGGCGATCTTCTCCAGGACTTCCAGCCGCTGGGTGCCGATGACCACGGGCACGATCGGCGGGACCTCGTCGAAAACCTGTTGCAGGAACGGCAACTGGACTTCCAGGCAGTGTTCCCGGTCATGGGCATCGACCCGGAAAGTGAAGGCTCCCGCTCCCCTGTCGATGAGTTCCCTGCCCAGGGCGACATCGACCGGAACCTGCCCCAGCGGCGTATCCGCGAGCGAATACAGCGTTTCCACGCTGGCGCCGGTAAAACCGACCCGGTGGCTGGGGCCGAGGAGGAAAACCCGTTTATAGGCATGCCCCCGCGGAATCCGGTTGAAAGCCGAAGCGGCCACTTCCCCGCTGAATACGTATCCGGCGTGCGGGACGATGAGTGCTTGCGGGGCCTGTTCCCCGGCAGGATGCAGCCATGCTCCCAGCATGGACTTGATCTCCTTGGCGGAGGCGGGATAGAAGGAGCCGGCGACGGCGGGTCTTCTGACTTTCTGGGTTTCGGGATAACGGGACATGGAGACGGGTCTTAAGGGAGCCGCTCCTCCGGGGATGGACGAAGGAGAGGCCGTGAATGCAAGAAGGAGCATCGCGATTCCGGTATGTACGGGACGTAACAACTCGGCATGGGATGAATATGCAAAGATAGTGAAACTTTGGTTTGGTTATCGGGATTCCGGTCCTTGATTATTCCGATAAACAATCGTATCTTGCAGACAGCAAACGATAAAACGAACCGTCATGACCCTGACAGAAGCGATAGAAACCCGCCATTCAGTGCGGCGGTACAAGGAAGAAGCCATCCCCGAAGTGATTCTCTCCGTCATCCGGGACAAAGTCCGGGAGATCAATGAAAAAGGCAACCTGCACGTCCAGTTGGTGACGGAAGAGCCCAAGGCCTTCAGCGGCATCATGTCCTACGGATCCTTCTCCGGCGTACGGAACTACTTCGTGATGGCCGGCAGGAAGGCCGACGACCTGGACGAAAGGATCGGCTATTACGGCGAGCAACTCGTCCTCCTGGCCCAGATGCTGGGGCTGAACACCTGCTGGGCCGGCCTGAGTTACAGCAAGATTCCGGGCACCTATGAACTGGACGAGGACGAGAAAATCCGCTGCTACATCGCACTCGGATACGGCCTCACCCAGGGCGTCGCCCACAAGGAGAAGTCCGCGAAGGAAGTCAGCAACACCAGCGACCTGGTGCCCAAATGGTTCGTGCGAGGAGTCCATGCCGCCCTCAAGGCTCCTACGGCCGTGAACCAGCAGAAATTCTTCCTCGAATACATCGGCGTCAGGGATGGCGCCAGACTCCCCAGGGTCGCCGCCAGGCCCGCCTTCTCCCTGGTAGGATATACGAAAATGGACCTGGGCATCGTCAAATGTCACTTTGAGATAGCCGCAGGTCCGGAAACCTTTGAATGGGCGTAGGAGGCTGCCTTACAGGAGCGCCTGGATCTGGGATTCGAGGTCGGCGGGAGCGACGACGGGTTCGAAGCGCTCGACCACTCTCCCCTTCCGGTCCACGAGGAACTTGGTGAAGTTCCACTTGATGTCCGGGTTGGAAGCATATTCGGGATTGTTCCGGGCGAGCATTCCGTCCATGAACTTGCCACGCTCGCTGTCGCCGAATCCGGCGAAAGGCTTCTGGGAGTACAGCCACTTGAAGACTTCATTGGCATCCTCGCCGTTGACGTCGGACTTGGCCATGAGCGGGAAGGTCACGCCGTAGTTGAGCCGGCAGAATTCTTCAATCTCCTCGTTGGAACCGGGCTCCTGGTGACCGAACTGGTCGCAAGGGAAGCCGATGACGACGAGACCTTGGTCCCGGTACTTCTTGTACAGTTCCTCCAAACCGTCATACTGGGGCGTGAATCCACATTTGGAAGCGGTGTTGACAATGAGCAGGACCTTGCCCTTGTAGTCGGAGAAGTTCACTTCCTCGCCGGTATTGGATTCGGCCTCGAAGTCGTAGATGGTCGGGGTGTGGTTGCAGGAAAGCAGGCACAGCGCGGCGCCGGCGATCCACAGGGATCTGAGGGAAAACATATTGGATTACGGGTTTGATTGGTTTTCTTTCAACTGGCCGATGAGGCCGTCCAGCATCGCGAAGAGTTCGGGGACTCTCTCCGGTGTGAGGCTTTCACAGAGGACGGCGCTCCCGACGGCCTCGGGAACATGCAGGAGTTTTTCCTTGAGCGTACAACCTTTCTTCGTAAGGGTGACGATCATCTGGCGGGCGTCCTTCTTCCCTTTGCTGCGGGTTAGGATGCCCTCGGTCTCCATCCGCTTCAGCAGCGGGGTGACGGTGTTGGTCTCCAGCATCAGCCGCTTGGCGATGTCGTTCACCGGCTGTTCATCCTTCTCCCACAGGACCAGGAGCACCAGATACTGCGGGTAAGTCAGTCCGAACTCCGCCAGGAGCGGATGGTAGGACTGGGTGATCAGCCGGGAAGCGGTGTACAGCCGGAAGCAGAGTTGGTTGTCCAGATTGAAACGTCCGTCCATTACAGCATCTCCTGGATGTCCTTCTCGAAAGATGCCGGTTCGGCCACAGGCGCGAAACGCTTGACGACTGTGCCGTCGCGGTTCACGAGGAACTTGGTGAAGTTCCAGAGGATGTCGCTGTCCTTCTGCACGCTCTTGCTGATGGTCTTCAGCATCTTGTGGGTGGCTTTGGCCTTGAGGCCCTTGTACTCCTCGGAGGGAGCCGCTTCCTTGAGGTAGGTGAAGACGGGCGTCTCTTCCGGTCCGTTCACATCGACCTTCTTCATCAGCGGGAAGGTGACCCCGTGGTTGATGCGGCAGAATTCGGCGATCTGCGCGTCGTCACCCGGCTCCTGGTGCGCAAACTGGTCGCAGGGGAAGCCCAGGATGACGAGCCCCTGGTCCTTGTACTTCTGGTAGAGCGCCTCCAGACCGTCGTACTGGGGGGTGAATCCGCACTTGGAAGCGGTATTGACAATCAGCATGACTTTGCCTTCATACTGCGAGAAGTCCACTTCGGCACCCTTGTTCGAGACTGCCTTGAAATCATAGATCTTTGCCATATCGTTGTTATTTATATCGTTCACGATGCAAATATACGACAAATAATTTATATCGCAAGCGATATTTCAAAAACATTGCTGATTATTTGCTATATTTGTATGACAAGACTGACTATGCGCGCGTATCTGATGTCTCTTCTGGCCGTCGTGTGCGAGATGGCCCCCTACCTGCTCCTGGGTTTTCTCATCGCAGGTATCCTGCACGTTTTCGTGCCGCAGCGTTTCTATGCGAAGTATCTTTCGAAGGACAACCGGTTCTCCGTCCTGTTCGCCGCCCTGCTGGGCGTCCCGCTGCCGCTCTGCTCCTGCGGCGTGATCCCTACGGCCATCGGCCTCCGGAACGAGAAGGCCTCGAAAGGTGCCGTCGCTTCCTTCCTGATCGCCACCCCGCAGACGGGTGTCGATTCCATCCTCGCCACCTTCTCCCTCCTGGGTCTCGGTTTCGCCATCGTCCGGCCCGTGGCGGCACTGGTTACCGGCGTCTGCGGCGGCCTGCTGGTGAACCGGCTGGTCCAGGAAGACGATCCCATCGACACTTCGGCTGCCAGTTGCGGCGTCGAGACCGGAAACCGCATCTGGCGCGTCCTCAAATACGCCTATTATACGATGATCCAGGACATCGGCGGGCGCCTCGTGATCGGCCTGCTCGTCGCGGCCCTGATCCAGGTGGCCGTTCCGGACGAATTCTTCCTCACCTTCGGCAAACAGCCGCTGCTGCAGATGCTGGTCATCCTCGTGGTGGCCGTCCCCATGTACATCTGCTCGATGGGCAGCATTCCCGTGGCGGCCGCCCTGATGATGAAGGGCCTGTCCCCCGGCGCGGCGCTCGTCATGCTGATGGCCGGCCCGGCCGTGAACCTCGCGTCCATCCTGGTGGTCAGAAAGGCCATGGGACGCCGTTTTACATGGATCTACCTCCTGACGATCATCGGTTTCTCCATCCTCTTCGGCCTGCTGGTCAATGCCATCGGCCTGCACGCTCCCCTCTCGGACGCCGGCGGCGACTGCTGCACCGACGGAACCGCCTGGCCTTCGCCTTTCAAACTCATCTGTGCCATTCTCTTAACCCTGTCCATCCTGTTCGCCCTGACTATGAAATTCCTTGAACGCTTCTCCCACAAGGCCGTCGATCCCGACACCGCCGTTTACACCGTCGAAGGCATGCACTGCAGCCACTGCGAGGCCGCCGTGGTCCGTGCCGTGGAAGAAATCCCCGGCGTGGAATCCGCCAAAGCCAACGCATCCGGCAACAAACTCGTCATCAAGGGACCCGCGAAGGAAGAAGACCTCCGCGCCGCCGTCGAGAAGGCCGGATACACTTTCAAGGGAAAGAAATAACCCCTCGATAAAAGAATCATAGTCATGAAAAAACCAATCGCCATCGCCGCCTCCTGTTCCGCGCTCCGCAAACTCCTTCTATGCGGAGCGCTGACGGTGTTCGCCGCCGCTTCCGTGCGGGCGCAGGACGGGCAACTCCCGATCTACCTGAACACCGCGTATTCCTTCGAGGAGCGGGCCACGGACCTGGTGTCCCGGCTCACGCTGGAAGAGAAGCAGAGCCTGCTGGGCAACAACATGGCCGCTGTCCCCCGCCTCGGCCTGAAGAACTACAATGTCTGGAGCGAGGCCCTGCACGGCGTCCTCTCCGGAGCGAACCCTTCCGTCGGGATCCTGGGTCCCAGTTCCTTCCCCAACAGCGTCGCCATTGGATCCAGTTGGGATCCGGCCGTTGCGGAACGGATGGCTTCCGCCATCGCCGACGAGGCGCGCGCCATCTATGCCACCGGTACGAAGGGCCTGACCTTCTGGTCGCCCGTCGTGGAACCGGTGCGCGACCCCCGTTGGGGCCGTACCGGCGAATCCTACGGCGAGGACCCGTTCCTGGCTGCGGAAATCGCCCGCGGCTTTGTCCGCGGCTTGATGGGCTCCGACCCCAAATACCTGAAGGCTGTCCCTACGGCGAAGCATTATTTCGCCAACAACAGCGAATTCGACCGCCACGTGAGCAGTTCCAACATGGACAGCCGTGATATGCGCGAGTTCTATCTTTACCCCTACAAGCGTCTGATCGAGGATGAGAAACTGCCATCGATCATGTCCTCCTACAATGCCGTCAACCATGTCCCCACCTCCGCCAGCGCCTTCTACCTGGACACGCTGGCCCGTCGCACCTACGGCATGAAGGGCTATGTGACCGGTGACTGCGCCGCCATCCAGGACATTTATGACGGACACTACTATGCCGAGACGCGCGAACTCGCGACCGCGTACGGCCTCGCGGCCGGCGTGGACTCCGACTGTGGCAGCATCTACCAGCGATTCGCCATCAGCGCCTACGAGCAGGGCATCCTGCCCATGGCCCTGATCGACCGGGCCCTCGTCAACATGTTCACCATCCGGATGCGCACCGGCGAGTTCGATCCCGACCAGATGGTGCCGTACTCGAAGTACGAACCGTCCCGCGTGAGTTCGGCGGCGAACCGGGCCCTGGCGGCCGAACTGGCCGTGAAGACCCCGGTCCTCCTGAAGAACGAGGGCAAGGCCCTTCCGCTAGACCCGAAAGCCCTGAAGAGCATCGCGCTCATCGGCCCGCAGGCCGACGACGTGGAACTGGGTCCTTATTCCGGCCGTCCGGAGGCGTCGGCGATGATCTCTCCCTACGCCGGCATCCAAGCCTGGCTGAAAGCCAAAGGGTACGACGTCGATGTGCGCCTGGCCGTGGGCGGTGACATCAAGAGCAAGAGCAACCTGCTGTACGTCGCCTACTTCGAGATCGAGAAAACCGACGGCTCCACCACCCGCTACGACGCCACCAAGTACACCGCTTCCGCCGACGGCATCACCGTCGGCTCCGGCATGGGCGAGGAGGAGCAGGTCCGTTCCATCGACGACGGTTCCTGGACCGCCTACGAGAATGTCGATATCACCAACATCGAGAACATCACCGTCGGCCTGAACATCCCCACGGAAGGCGGTATCGTGGAAATCCGCGTGGGCGGCCCGGATGGCAACCTGATCGGCCGCATCGAGGCCACGAAGGCTTCCGGCGCCCGGGTGGGCGGCGTTTACGGCGCCAGCATGCCCATGAAGACGAACGCCCTGAAACTCGGCTACAACGGTCCTCAGACCGTCTATCTCGTGTACAAGGCTCCGCAGGACGCGCCGATCGATGAAGCCACGCTCAAGACGGCCCGGGAGGCCGACGTGGCCATCGTATTCGTCGGCACCGACGAGAATACGGCGACCGAGGAGGCCGACCGGCTCACCCTCCTGCTCCCCGGCAACCAACTCAAACTCATCCAGGCCGTGGCGGCCGTCAATCCGCGCACGATCGTGGTGATGCAGACGCTCGGCTGCGTGGAAGTGGAAGAATTCCGCCACCTTCCGAGCATCGGGGGCATCCTCTGGACGGGTTACAACGGCCAGGCCCAGGGCGAGGCCATCCCGCGCCTGCTCTTCGGCGAGGTCTCCCCGGGCGGCAAACTCAACGCCACCTGGTTCAAGACCGTGAAGGACCTGCCCGCCATCACCGACTACAACCTGCGCCGCAGTTCCGGCAACCAGGGCCGCACCCTGTGGTATTTCGACCGGGAAGTCTCCTATCCCTTCGGCTATGGCCTGAGTTATACGACCTTCGCCTACAGCAACTTCCGCATCAGCAAGAACGCCATCACCCCGAACGACAAAGTGACCCTGAGCGTGGACGTGACCAACACGGGCGGCTACAGCGGCGACGAGGTCGTGCAGGTGTATGTCCGCACGCCGGACAGTCCGGCTTCGCTGGAGCGTCCGGCGAAGCGGCTCAAGGGCTTCCAGCGCGTGACCATCCCGCGTGGCCAGACCCGCACCGTCCGCATCGACATCAACTGCGCCGACCTCTGGTTCTGGGACATGGATGCCGACCGGATGACTTACGACCAGGGCCGTTACGTCTTTGAATTCGGCTCTTCCTCACAGGATATCCGCGGCAGCGTGACCGCGACGATGTCCGGCAAACTGGACCGCAAACTCAAGACGGTGTGGGTCTCCTGCGACGCTTCCGTCCTGCGCATCGGCCAGTCGGCGCAGGCTTCCTTCTCCGCCTGCATGAACGACGACAGTTTCTATGAAGGGGCCAAGGCCGTCTGGACGAGCAACAATCCTTCCGTCGCGACCGTCGATGTGAACGGCAAGGTGAAGGCCGTCTCGATGGGTGTCGCCACGGTTACCTGTTCCGTCACCATCGACGGGCGGACTGTCGAGGACACCTTTGCCGTGAAGGTCATGCCCAACCTTGGGCTCGCCAGCCTGAAGGTCGGCGGCAAGGCCGTGAATCCGGGCGATGCGGCCCAGTTGAGTTACCTGCTCAAGGCCGGCAAGGCGCCGAAGGTGGAGGCCGTGGCCGCCGATCCGGCCATCGCCGTCACCGTAAAACAAGCGGATGCCGTTCCCGGAACGGCCATCGTGAAGTTGAACGATTCCGAGACGGGTGACAGCCGCGAAATCACGGTGAACTTCGGCACGAAGGGCGTCTCCGACTCCTTCAGGAAGGGAGCGCTGGACAAGGCCTGGCACTGGGTCCGGGAGGATGCTTCCGCATGGGAACTCTCCGGTGCGGACGGGCTCGTACTCACCGCCGGCAAGGGTGACATCACCCAGAGCAGCAATTCCGCCCCCAACCTCCTGCTCCAGCAGGCCAACAGCGACTGGACTGTCGAGACGAAGGTCCGCTGCTTCCAAGCGCCGGCTCCGCCCGCCCAGAATGCCGGTCTAATCGCTTACCAGTGTGACGACAACTTCGTGAAGTTCGTCCGCACGGCCACCTTCAATTTCCGCCGTCCGGCCGAGCCCGGCGCCGCGCCTTCCCCCGGCCAGTTGCAACTCGTCGTGGAAGAGAACGGCCTCCAGAAGAGCGTCGCGAACCTGCCGCTGGACGGCATCGCGATGAAGGACGACGTCCTGTGGCTGCGCCTGGACAAGCAGGGCGAGACCTACACCGCCTGGTACTCCGTCGATGGCAGGAAGTTCGAGAAGATGGGCACGGCCCAGGCCGTGCTGAAAGACGTCCAGGCCGGTGTCATCGCCTGCGAGGGCGTGATGGCCATGATGGGCCGTGGCGGCGGTGGTTTCGGCCGGGGCATGCAGATGCCCGCCGCGGCGCCGCTCAAGGTGTCCTTCTCCGACTTCAAGATCGTGAACCGCGGTAGGAAGTAATGCCCACCCGGCTCCATATCCTGACGCTGATCCTGTTCGCGTGCTGCCTGTCAGCGCGCGGACAGGATTTGCGTACGGGAATCCCTTTGGAAAACGGCCGGTATCTCGCGGCAGGAGAATATCTGGCATGGCTGGACGCGGATGGCGACATCCTGCGGACCCGTCCCCTGGACCGGACGCTGACCGGGCTGGTCGAAAGTGACGGTCACTTGTATGCCATCGATACCGAAGGACTGGGACTGCTGGAACTGGATGGAGACGGTCAATTAGCCGGTCAGGAAAAACTCCCCGTAAAGGGCCTCTTACGCGGCCTGGCGGCCGATGGGAGCGTTCTCTGGGCCGTTACTGACTCCGGGGAAATCCTGCACGGGAACCCCGTTTCCGGCTGGTCGGTCCTGGATTTCAACGCCGCTTACGCGGGCTACTATCCGCAGATCACGTTTTGGGCGGTGGCCGTGGGCCTGGGGAGCATCATGGTGGCCGGTACCCGCCCGGACGGCACGCCAACCGCATTCACCTCTTCCCGGGGAACAGTCTGGAGCGAGCGTTCCCTGGATTATACGGAGGCAGGCGTGACCAGCCCCTTCACCGCCTTGCCGATGGGCTTGGACTATGATGCCCAGCAGGACCGTTTCTATCTGATGGGCAGTGACGGGATGGAACTCGCGCTGCCTGGCTGCTCCCACTGCAACAGCCTCACGCGCTACCCCGTGGGTGCGCTTTATGCCCGCATCTCCGCGGGCTTCGGTACGCTGCTTCTCGGCAGCGACGGATTCCGGAAAAGGGTCGATTGACCTACCTGGACAGGAAGTCTTTCAGGACATACAGCCCCGGCAGGGCCTTGTGGGAAGTATCATCCCACAGTCCGCGGTTCACCCAGTTCGTGAGGACGGAACTGTCCGGCCCGTTGCCGTTCTCTTCCGGGAACCACCAGTAGAGTCCGGTCACATTCGCATGCTTCTTGAGTTCGGCGACCAAGGCCTGGGCATAAGCCGCCTGTCCCGCCGGTGAAACCGGCCAGGTGGATGAGAAATCATAGGTAATCCCCTTCCCTACCTGCGGCTGCCACTGGTAATAATAGGCGGTTTCCACCACCTGGACCCGCTTGTCCGGGAAGGAGGATTCCAGCATGTCCAGCGTCTGGGCGAGCGTCTGCAGGGAATTGTGCCAGAAGGGATAATAGGACAGGCCGATGATGTCGTAATCCACGCCGGACAGCCGGGTACAGAAGTCTTTCAGCACGGAAGACTGGCCCGAACGCTCGGAATGGAGGATGATCTTCGCTTTCGGACAGACTTCCCGGCAGGCCTTCGTCGCCTGGCCGAGCAGGGCGGCGAAACGGGTCCAGTTCGCCTCCGGAGAATTGGTGAAGCAGCGGTTCGTCTGGGATTTCCGGTTCACCGTCGCGCTCCAGAGCATGCCGTAGGATATCTCGTTCCCAGGCTGGATGAAATCGGGGGTTGCCCCTTCCTTCACGAGCCGCTGAAGGCACTCCTTCGTGTACGAATAGACCTTTGCCTTCAACTGCCCTTCATCCAGGGAAGCCCATTCCTTGGGAATCCACTGGTTGGACGGATCGGCCCAGGTGTCGCTGTAGTGGAAATCCAGAAGCAGCGCGAATCCCTCCGCCTTGATCCGCTTGCACAGGCGCACGACATAGTCGAGGTCCTGGCATACCTGCGCGTCGGTATTTCCGTCCGGGTCCTTCCGGACGGGATTCACGAAGAGGCGGACCCGCTGGGCGTTCCAGCCCACCGCATCGCTCTTCAGGTACTTGAGCACATCGGCAATCTTGCCTCCCTTGTCGTCGTAGTAGGTGACGCCCTTGTCCTCATAACTCTGGAGGACGGAAATGTCTCCGCCCACATAGTAAGCGGGCGTCTCCGGCTCCGGTTCGGGATCCGGTTCGGGCGGAGTCGGCGGCTGCGGTTTATCCCCGCAGGCCACCAGGCTTGCAGCCAGCAGGGAAAGCAACCAGAAATGCTTCATAGCCATAGGTTCAGATACATTATTTTCCCAGACAGGAAATGTGGGAATCCGGGGCCTGCATGATATTCCAGGAGAGGACCGCGCCGTTGAATCCGTGCTCCATCACGGCTTTCAGGGATTCGGTCACATACTCCGGAGACGTAGGTGCCACGCCTTCCCGGTAATTGATTTCGATGCCCGGATACTTGCCGCAGGAATAGGGCTCCATCGCCTGGAGTTGCGAATGCAGGAAATCCGTATCCATCGTGAACGCGGGATAGCCCTCCGCCCCCGGAACCGCCTTCAGCAGCAGGTCGTACTCGAACCCCATCCCGGCAGGGGCGAAGGTCTTGCGGTACAGCATCGGCTTGATGAAATCCGCGTGCTGTGACAGGATTCCGTAGTCCTGGCCCACGAACTGGGCCATGAACGGCGCGTACAGGTCCATTCCGACCTCGAGACCACGGGAGCGGAGATCGTCGGCAAGCGAGGCGACGGCATGGCTCACCACGTGTCCCTTGGCCTTGAAATAAGCGGCGGCCAGGGGATCCGCGAAGGTGAATCCGCCCACCGGTTCATATCCGGTCACCGAGAAGAAAGCGTCGCCTTTCTCCAGCCAGGCATCCCGCACCGCAACCAGGTCCACCCCCTCCTCCGCGAAACGCTCCGCACAAACGGGGCAGCCGCAACTGAGGACGCCACTGACGCCGCTCACGAATGACTGGGTCCGGATCCTGTCCAGGAATACGCCGTCGAAACCGCAGTCGGCGAAGTTCCGGTCATAGATGGCGAGGACATTCGCCACATTCTCCGGACGGGACGGACAGTTGAACCGGAAGCCTTCCCCGGCCGCCAGGTCGTAATTCGCGGGAATCTCGCCCTGGAGATCGACGGCGGGAGCGTTGTCGCACATTTCCTCGGTCTCCGCGAACACGGGAAGCCACAGGAGCATCTTGATGCCCTTTCCGTGCAGGTACGCCCCGATGTTCCGGTAGATGTCCTTGTCCAGGCTCCAGCCGATGATGACCTTCTCGACCGGGATCTTCGCGCTCACCTCCTCGATCCGGCCGATGACCTGCTCGGCCGTATAATCGGGAGAATGCCACCCTCCCAGGGACACCTGGACGATGTAGCCGGGCTTCGCCGCCTTATCCTGACAGGCGGCCAGGGCCATCAAGGCCAAGGCCAGGAGAAAGATCCTTCTCATGCTACTTACCATCCTTGACGACGAAACGGTCGAAGAGATCCAGGAAATAGGGCCAGTTGGGGCCGGATTCGTGGCCGCCGTTATGCTGGCGGAAAGCGAGCCTTCCCTCCATGATGCCCACATCCGTTCCCGGATACAGGTCCGTATTCATACCCTTCTCGCCCAGGAGTTCGTACACCGGCGTAGCCTTGACGGTAGCCATGAACATGCCCAGGAGGTCCTGCCACTTGTCGGCATCCCAGGTGCCGCTGGAAATCAGGCAGAGACGCGGGGCGCACAGGGCGATGAATTCGTGCTGGTCGATGGGCAGGTCGTTCTCGGTGAGCGGGTCGGCCCCGTACTTGATGAAGTTGCCGGCCATCCAGTGATACTCGCCGGCATTGGCGAGGTTGCCGAGGCTCTCGCCGCAGTCGCGCCGCCAGGGGGAGGAGCCACCTTCACCGGCGGAAGCAATCAGACCGGCCGCAAAACGCTCGTCGAAAGCCATCGTCACGAGGGCCGCCTTGCCGTTGCGGGAAACACCTTCGATGGCCACCTTCGTGGCATCGAACCGGGGGTCCGTCTCGAAATAGTCCAGCAGTTTGGACGCACCCCAGGCCCAGGCGCGCAGGACGCCCCAGTCCGTGGGTTTACGGTACTGGCCCTTGTTGGTCAGGCCGATGATGCCCTGGCGGAGGCCGTGGCCGCCGTCAGCCTGCACGCTGCCCGTGGAGATGACCGCAGCCGCCCAGCCGCGCTCCGCCACCTGCTGCTGCCAGGATTTGGTCTGCGGACGGCCCGGCATGGCCGGGAAACGGAAGCCCGAGCCCATGATGAAACCGAACTCCATGATGACGGGAACCGGTCCCTTCGCCGCTTCAGGCCAGGTGACCTGGGCCTGGATGCTGACCGAAATGGACGGGCAGGCGGAATTGTCCACCACGCCGGCGAGGTCGCGTCGGATGCACGGGATGCCATCCATATCGACCTTTTCCTCCTTCACGACTTCCCAGCGGACGGCCGGCACATTGTCCGGCACGCGGCCGTAGATCTCGTCCTCGAAGACCTTGACCAGTTCAGGACGGCGCACCTTGCGCCACTGCTTGGCCGTCGTGACCTTCTTGCCGGCGAAGGTGGTCAGCGGATCCGGATAGTAGAGATAGGGATTGGCCTTGTACTCGTCGTAGTTGGGCGCCACGGACGGATCGTTCGAGTTGGGATCCCGGCCGGGACGGACTTCCTTGATGCCCAGTTGGGACAGCATCTGGGCGAAGTCCTCGTTCGTGAGGGCGTTGAGCGAATCCCGGTTCACCCGGGGCATGCCCGGGAACTGGGCGGCTGCCTGCGCTTGGACCAGCAGCAGGACGAAGAGAATCAGCGATAATCTTTTCATAACGAATAAGGCTTTGTATCTGGGGCAATCCCCCGGCGTTTCGCCGGAGTCCTGGCCATTTCGAATTCAAGGGTGCCGCCCTGCAGCAGTTCGGCATGGGTGAGATAGAGCCGGTCCACGGGTTTCCCGTTCAGTTTCACCGACTTCACGTAGCGGTTGCGGGCGCTAAGCCCCGTGGCTTTCATTTCCAGGGTACGGCCGTTTTCCAGGGTAATCCAGGCGTGCGGGATGCATGGGGCGCCCAGCACATACTGGTCCGTTCCGGGACAGACCGGATAGAATCCCAGGACCGTGAAGATGTACCAGGCGCTCATCTGGCCGCAGTCGTCGTTTCCGCCCAGGCCGTGGATTTCCGGCCGGTAGAAGCGGTCCACGATCTCCCGCACCCAATACTGCGTTTCCCAGGGCTCGGAAGTCCAGGCATACAGGTACGGGATGTGGTGGCTGGGCTCATTCCCATGGACATAGCCGCCCAGGAGGCAGTCGGCCGTGATGTCCTCATTGTCCGCGTAGCAGTACTCCGGGAGGTCGCTCCCGAAGAGTTCGTCCAGGTTCGCGATGAACTTCCTGTCCCCGCCCATCAACTCCATCAGTCCGCGCACGTCCTGGGGCACGTGGAAAGAGTAATTCAAGGAATTGCCCTCGATGAATCCCTGACCGACCGTCTGCTTGATGTCGAAGGGATCCTTGAAGGAACCGTTTCCGTAACGGGGACGGGCCAGGCCGATGGAAGGGTCGAAGACGTTCCTGTAATAGCCGGCGCGGGCACGGTATTTCCGGGCGACGGACTCGTTTCCGAGCCTTTCCGCGGCCGCGGCGATGGCCCAGTCGTCATAGGCATATTCCAGCGTATTACTGGCTGCGGTGGATGTTTTCTCCAACGGGACGTATCCCAGTTGGATATACTCCCCGAGTCCGCCATACCACGGAACCGAGGAGGTGGAAACCATGGCTTCCAGTGCCTCTTGCCCATCGACCTTCAGGCCCTTGGCTATGGCATCCGAGAGCACGGAAACGCTGTGGTAGCCGGTCATGCACCAGTTTTCGTTGGCCATGTGACTCCAGATGGGCAGCATGTGATGCGGGCTCTGCTCATAATGCCTGAGCATCGACGCGACCATGTCTTCCGCCTGGTGGGGCTTGATCAGGGCCAGGAGCGGATGCTCCGCCCGGTAGGTGTCCCACAGCGAGAAGACGGTATAGTTCGTGAATCCCTCCGCCCGGTGCAGTTCATGGTCCAGGCCGCGGTAGAGTCCGTCCACGTCCATGTACACGGACGGATTGATCATCGTGTGGTAGAGGGAGGTATAGAACATCGTCTTTTCCGCCTCGCTCCCTTCCATGTCGATGCAGGCGAGTTCCTGTTCCCAGGCCTGCTCCGCACTGGCACGGAGTGTGTCGAAGGACTTTCCTTCGGCTTCGGCCCGGAGGTTTTTCAGCGCACCGGTCATGCCCGTCGCGGAAAGGCCCACCTTGACGGTGAGGCGGGGATTGTCTGCCGTGTCGAACTTGAACCAGGCCACGAGTTTGCGGCCGGCCATCTCCGGGAAATCGTTCATCCGCGCGTATCGGCCGTAACCGCCCTGGTAATAGGCAGGTGCCTTATCCTTGCAGCCGTACTCCAGTACGGGCTCCGAGAACTCCATCGCGAAATAGGTATAGTTCGTCCGGGCCCATCCGTTCGTGATGCGGTACCCCGTGACGAGAGTCGGACTCACCACGCGGACTTCCGCCCACAGCGTCTTGCCGTCATAGTTGTAGATGCCGTGGTCCAGGTCCAGAACCAGGTGCCCTTCCTCCCCCTTGGGAAAGGTATATCGATGCACGCCGACGCGCTTGGTTGCGGTGAGTTCCACCCGGATGCCGGAATCGGCCAGGGTGACTTCATAATGGCCGGCTCCCGCCGATTCGGTACCGTGGCTGAAACGCTGCCGGTAGCCGGAATCGGGATCCGTCGCCGTCCCGGGCACGAACTGGATCTCCCCCGTCCCGGGCATCAGCAGGATGTCGCCCAGGTCCGAGTGGCCGGTGCCGCTGAAGTGCGTGTGGCTAAAGCCCACGATCGTGCTGTCGCCGTACTGGTAGCCGGCGCAGTACTCATAGGTGCGTGGCTGGTACTCCCCATTGATGTTGTGGGGAACCATGTCCGTGTCCGGCGACAGTTGCACGCCCCCGAACGGGACGCAGGCTCCGGGGAAGGTATGTCCCATCCCGGCCGTGCCGATAAAAGGGTCCACGTAGCGTGCGTGCTGCGCGCCTGCGCCGACCGCGAAGCCCAGCAAGGCTCCGGCAAGAATCAAGATCCGTTTCATTCCGTTTCAAATATAATCAAAAAAATCGTATCTTAGCGAAATGGAAAGAACAACAAAACCAACGATATGAAACGCATCCTCTTTTCCCTCGCCCTCCTGGCCGCTTTCGTGAGCGGACCGGTCCTCCGCGGACAGGAAACCTTCCGGGTCCGGGTGGACCAGCCCCAGCATGGCAAAGTCACCGTCACCCCGGCCGTCCCGGCAAGCGGCGTCGTTCCCGCCGGCACCGTGCTGAACGTGAAAGTCGAAGTCACCGACCCGGGCTGGGTCTTCGACAGCGGCTACGAACTCTCCGTCTCCGGCGGCGTCTTCTACCCCACCTACAAGGAATCGATGGTCCCCGAATTCACCGTGAAGGTGGACCATGACATCATGGGCATCGGCGCCTCCATCATCGAGGCGGAGCGCCTGCAGGGCTACAAGACCATCCAGGATGTCGTCTATGCGAAGCCCGGCGTCAAGCCCCTCAAGTACGACGTCTTCATCCCGGACGGCGCGAAGAAACTCCCCGGCATCGTGATCATCCACGGCGGCGGGTGGTCTTCCAACACGGAGGACATCATGCGCGGCCTCGCCCGCGAACTCATCAAGGGCGGCAAATACGTGGTGTGCAGCATCGACTACCGCTGGCTGAACCGCGGCGACGGCGATGCACAGCCGAACCGCATGCACCAACTCATCGAGGACTGCTACGGCGCCATCCTGCACATCCAGGAGCACGCGGCCGAATACGGTATGGATCCGAAGAAGATCGCCGTCACGGGCGACAGCGCCGGCGGCCACCTCTCCGCCTGCATGATCGACCTGGCCGAGCGCGTCGGCGACGGCGGTTTCGGCGTCCAGCCTGGTGTGTATCAGTTCCTTCCCACCTACATGCCCCAGGGAATGACCGCCGCAAAGGCCCGCAAGCAACTCCGCGCCTCCATCAAGGCCTCCGCACCCAGTTATGGCGTCTTCGACCTCGGCACCCTCGTCCGCTTCGCGGAAACCTATGAGCCCTTGGGCCTCGTCGCCATCACCCCGGACTGCAACGTCCCGCATGCGGAGATCCGCGAAGTCCCGCACTACATGGTCCTCGGCACCCTGGACCGCACCGTCGGCCGCCAGCCTATGGAAGAGTATCTCCTCCGCCTCAAGGGCAAGGACCAGGACGCCCGCCTCGACATCGTAGACGGCGCCAGCCACGCCTTCTTCGACTGGAAACCCGACCAGCGCACCAAGGACACCTTCGCCAAGTACGGTGTCCCCTACGCCGCCAAGATGCAGCAGTTCTTCGACGGGGTTTTCTACCGGTAAGCGGATTATCCTTAGAAAAGGACAAGAGGTTGACTCAGGGCGAGCCAACCTCTTTTTTCTGTGATTCCGGCCGGCGGCAATCGCGTCAATACCGGATCGAACCGGCGACGATGTTGGAGATGAGGGCGCGGAGGCGGGAGACAGAGCCGTCGTCGGCGGGGTGGACGCGGTTGGTGAGCAGGACGATGGCCGTGTGGGTGTCCAGGTCGATGACCAGGGAGGTGCCGGTGTAGCCGGTGTGCATCAGGGTCGTCTCGGGATTGAACAGGTCGCCCCGGAGGCCACTGTGTTCACTTTTCACATCCCATCCCAGGGCACGGCCCACGGAAGGGGCGTTTTCCGGCGGGATGGCGGTCATCAGGCGGACGGCAGCACGGCTGAGGATGCGCGTGTCCTCCTCGGGGAAACCGAGTTTTTTGTCTTTCAGGGCGCTACCCTGGTTCATGACCATCATGCAGATCCGGGAGAGGTCCACGGCGTCGGAAAAGACGCCGGCATTGCCCGAGTTGCCGCCGTTCGCCAGCCGGGCAAGCGGGTCGTGGACGGCACCCTTCAGCACGGTGCCATCGGCCTGGACCTCGGTGGGCGCCACCAGGGGAAGCAGGTCCGGATGCCGGGCCGGAGTGCGTAAATCCTCTTTCAGGGGGAAATAGCAGGTGTGCTTCAAGCCGAGCGGCGCGAAGACATGCTGCTCGGCGTAATCACAGAGGCGTTCCCCGGTCACTTTCTCGAGGATATGCTGTAGCGTGATGAAATTCAGGCAACTGTACAGGAAGTCACTCCCGGGGCGGAAATGCCGTTCGACCTCGGTGGCGATGACCCGCATCAAGGAATCGGGCTGGTTGGTGCCGAAGCGCCGCACGAACAGGTCGGCATCGTAATAATCCGAGAGGCCGGACGCATGGGTGAGCAGGTCACGGAGGATGATATCGACCTCCTCCCCTGTTTCCGGATCCACCCAGGGCTTGAAACCGGGGATGTACCGTTTCACCGGGTCCGTCAGGCGCACGAAGCCCCCTTCGACCAATTGCATGAAGGACAGCGTGGTCCCGACGCATTTGCTCAGGGAGGCCAGGTCGAACATCGTCTCGACGGTCATCGGCACGGTCTCCGGAACGACGGACTTGTTCCCGTAGGCCTTCAGATACACGATCTCGTTCCTGCGGACCACCGACAGGACAGCCCCGGGGATGTCCCCCGCGCGGATGGCATCGTCAATGACCGCATCCACCCGGACAAGCCGTTCCGGATCCATCCCGTTTTCCTCCGGCTTCGCAACCTTTACCTGAGCATCGACCCGCGGCGCCAAGGACAAGGCGACCGCCACGCAAAAACCATAGATTCTTTTCCCCATATTCGGATTCCTTTCCTGCAAAGATAGCAATCTTCGTGGCCAAAACGACATCCTCGGGCAGGTAATGTCGGCCATTTACTCTTTCTTCAACTCCGCTGCAGGATTCGTCCTGGCGGCTTTGAGGGTCTGCCAGAGGACGGAAAGGAAGGCGGCGGCAAAGATGATCAGGACAGTGACGACAAACAGCCCGGCATAACCTGAAATCCGTTCCGGATAGGTTTCGAGAAAACGGCGTATCAAAACGACGGACACCGGGATGGCCACGACGGCGGCGACTGCCACATACGACAGATAATTCCGAATCATTCGCCTTGTTTCTCCTCCGATGGAGTTCCCATGGACCTTTCGGATCGCGATTTCCTTGGTGTTCACCGATGCGAACCACGTACTCATGGCGAACAGCCCCAGCATGGCCAGGAAAATGGCAATGACACAAAGCAGGGTGACCAGTTGCACATAGCGATGAAGGTCCTCATAATCAGCAGCGACAATCTCTTCGAGATAACCGCAACTGGCTCCTCCGGCATTTTCAAAGGAAGGCACGCCGGCCCCGGCGCTGTAAACTTCCGTTGCAACGCGAAGGAAGTCCTGTCGGAAAGACGTGTGATCCGAGGTGGTCTTCACAAGTAAGCCTGCCGACGGATTGGACCGGATTCGGACGGCATGGAATGACGGTCCCAACTCTGAGAGGAAATCGTTCGCATTGACCGCCAGCCGGCGGAAATCTTTCACCACTCCGCCAATGGCAGTGATTCCCAGCATATTCCGGGGCAGCAACAGGGAGACATCCGGATTTTCCCGGGATACCCCGCTGAAGGCTTGCAACTCTTCCGAGATCCAGATTGTTCCGGGACGGACTTCCGTATAGGCTTCCGTGACCCGGAAACCCAGCATCCGGAATGCTGAACTGTCGCACGAGATCACGGTGATGCGCGAACCGTCAGGGCCCGTATCCATGGCGGAAAAATGGGTGGGAATGCCTACGGAAGAAGCAACGGTCTGCACGGAAGGCAGTGCCTTCAGCCTGTCTGCCAAGATCGGGATGGCGGGATCACTCGCCGACTGTCCCCTGTAATAGAAAAGATTCTCTTCCGGGTCAATCCCCAAGTCAAGTGACTCCAGATACCTCAACTGGAAGACCATCGCGAAAGCCATCGCCGTGAGAACCATGGCCAGGGCGGTTTGCAAGATGATGCACACTTTGTTGAAAGTGGCCTTGCGACGACGGCGGACGGCCCCCGAAACCACATCGATGGGACGATAGGAGGAAAGGATCGATGCCGGAACCAACCCGCCGACGATGCCGACGAGGAGGACCAGCCCCACGGAAAACAGCCAGAAGAAGGGATTGGGAACAACCCGGAAAGGGACAGCGAGGACATTCGCAAACAGACTGTTCAAAACAGGGACGACTGCTATGGCCAGTAAAACGGAGAAGATATAGCAGACTCCGGCAAAGATCACCGATTCGAGGACGATCCTCCGGACAATCTCCTTCCGGCCCTCTCCCAGCAGACGACGGGTTGCCATCTCCTTGGCGCGGCTGCCCGAGATAGCCGAACTCAGATTGACATAGTTCAAAAGCGCGGAAAGCAGCAGGACGATGCCCAGGACAATCAGGATGACCAGATACAGGACCTTCCCGTGCCTCCAGGCCGCACTGCTTTCGGAAGTGAAGTACAGATCGGAACCGGATGCCAGTTTCAAGTCCGGATACTTGGCACAGAATGCAGCGGCATCCACTCCGGGAACCAGTTCGACGAATACGAGATGCATGAAGCCCAGTCCGATGCCCGTGAGTCGCTGAACCAGACTGATGTCCGCTTCCTCCGGGCAGAAGACAGCAAAGTCCGGTAAGAGCGTATAGTCCGGATCTTCCACAACGGCTACAACCGTCATCGGATCTTCCTGCGACAGAATGCTTCCTTGGCAGTTATCCCCTATTGTCAATACGCGCCCTACCGGGTCCGTATCCGGGAATAATTGGCGGGCTGCAGATGCTGACAGGGCGATGCCGCTCCCGCTCGACAGGGACGCGGTCGAGCCGGAAACGACGGACAGCGACACCAGATCCAAAATAGAACTGTCTCCTGCCAATACGTTCATCTTTCGGCGCTCCTCCCCGTTGCCCACCGTGACTGACACCGGTATAAACGCCGCGGCCTGTCGGATTTCAGGGTAAGTCCTCAAAGCATCGATATCCCGATAAACCATCCGAGAAATCATGCTTTCTTCTTTTTGGCTCAACAGGTACAACTGGTTTTCCCCCGCCTTCGTTCCCGCCAATCCCAGTTGGTCCCGCACCCACATTCCGATAATCAACACAAGGGCCAGGCTCACAATCAGCCCCACCGCTTCGATGGCAGTGTAGAGTTTGTTGCGGGAGAGGAATTTCAAGTAACTTTTCATAAAGCACCAGCGACGGAATAGCGTTCTTATTCGTTCTTCAAGGAATCGACCGGATTGGCATTGGCCGCCCGCCAACTCTGGAGCGTCACGACCGCCAAGGTGATGGCCACGACCGCGAGGAGGCTGACCAGGAAGATCCAGGCCGGGATATTCGTGCGGAAGGCGAATTGGCTCATCCAGCGCTGGCAGATCACATAGGCGACGGGCGCTGCAATGACGAAACTGACCCCGACGGTGATGAGATACTTTCGGTTGATCATGGACAGGATTTCCCGGGAGGTGGACCCGTTGACTTTTCGGAGAGCGATCTCTTTCCGCATGAAACGGGTGTCGAACCATACGAGACCGAGGATTCCGATCAGGGCGATGAGCAGCGACAGGATCGAAGACAGTTTGATGAGCCGGGTCTGGCGGCTCTCCTGCTCGTAGAGTTTCTCGATGTCCCGGTCCAGGAAGCCGGTCTCGATTTCTTCCTCGTCCAAGTCCTTCATCCCGGCATAGTATTTCCGGGCCTGGTCGAGGATTCCCTTGACATCGGCGTCAGGTCTGACACGGATCATGAAGGAGGCGAAATTCCATTTGTCCCCGACCATCAGGGCCAGCGGAGAATAAGCGTGCTGGAAAGTGCGGGCGTGGAAGTCTTTCAAGATGCCGATGATGGTCACAGTGCTCCCGGACATCGTCATGAGCGTCTTTCCAATCCCATAGGAGGGCAAGGCTTCCAGAAAGGATTCGTTGACAAGGGCCACGTCATTCTCCCCGGGTAGTGGAAGCCTTCCATCGACCAACTGCAACTTGAAAAAAGCCGGGTATTCCGGAGCGACGGACCGGAAACTGTACTGGACGATGTGGTCATTGTCCCGGATTTCCGTCATCGAAGACGGACCCGCCTCGATCGGCGATTCACCCCGGGTGACATCCACGACGCCGGGGATGTTCCTGATCTGTTCAGCCACATCCTTGACTTGGGTGAAACCGTGCGATGACATGCTCAGCACATAGTCGTGGTCGAAACCCATGGCGTTGTTCCTGACCATATAGTTTGTCTGGCGCTGCAGGCATAGGGCGGAGATGATGAAAATGAAGGACAGGACATACTGCAGCACCAGGGTCACCGTCCGGAGCCCGCCGCCTCTCGCCGTCATCGAGAAGGCGCCTTTCAAGATCAGGGCCGGCTGGAAAGAGGTGCTATAGAGAGCGGGAATCAGTCCGGAGACCAACGCAATGACAACGGCGACGGCTCCGCCGATCAGGAGCACGGGGATGTTCTTCCCCGGGGCCATATCCCCGGAAAGGAACGTGGCCCAGGAGGTACCGCTCAGGGTACGCATGGCCAGGATTCCCGTAAAGAATGCTATTCCCACGATGCAGCAAGCCACAAGTAGTTGCCGCAGGATCAAAGAGGTCCGGGAAGCGCCGTACACTTTCCGGGTATTGATATCCTTGATCCGGAACGGAATTGCGGCCATCGCGAAATTGACATAATTGAACGCTGCGATCGCCAGGAACAGGACGGCGATGGCCAGCAGGATGTAGGCCATCGTCTTGTTGCCGCCGGTTTTCCGGCCAAAGATATCCTGGTCCCGCATGAACCAGTAGGAATGGAGTTTCGTCAGCCGGAAGTCTTTCTGACCATACCCGGCATTCAGATGCGCCACGGCTTCCTGGACCGCCTTCCTGTCGGCTCCGGGAGCGAGTTTCACATAGCAGACATGCGGTCGGCTGTTCGGCACTTCCATCTCATCTTCACCTTCATGGATCAGGATGCCATTGACCATCGTCTCGTTTTCCTTCCGATCCTTGTAAATACCGACAATCCGGCACTCATTGCTCCATTCGTGGATGAAAGTCTCTCCTATCGGATCCCTGTCGGGGAAAAAGAGCCTCGCCGCCGATTCGCTGATCAGGGCATCTCCCTTGGTGGAAAAGTCCTCCCTTCTCCCGGTAATCAGCGAGATGTCAA
>JAEEGJ010004885.1_pt1 | contig 43778 bp, 33 predicted proteins | sample 8958761 | NCBI WGS metagenome assembly JAEEGJ01 (sample SAMN16246546, study PRJNA631951) | gut metagenome | biome: gut microbiome; feature: rumen; material: RS-attached | host: Bos | place: Iran: Karaj | collected 2018-10
AACCAGCCTAACCACCATCAGATAGCGACGTATTTGACCAACTATGTCTTGAGCGAGCTGGTGAAATATGTAATGGAGGACACCGGTTGCGGCATCGAGCAGGCAATGGAGAAAGTCTATAAATCCCCGCTGATAGAAGCCCTGCAAGATGAAGAAAACGAATTATACGTGCAGAGCCCGGCATATTTGTATGAGTTGATGAATAGGCCATTGCGAACCGTATGAAACTATTATCCGCAACCTGAAATATATGAGACAATTTGCTGACGAATACCCCGACTTCCCATTTGTGCAAGTGCCGCTTGCACAATTACAGGAGAAACCAATTTTGCAAGTCTCGCTTGCATAATTATGTCCTTCGGGTAAAGACGCATACCCTCGGTACAGCAGAATATCAAACCAATAAGATGATTGAAGAATTGAAATCAGAGTTGCCTTCGATTGATGATTTGGAAAACACACTTGGAAAATAGAGACTCCCATGTCAACAATCACCAAGGAGCTGTTGCAACACCAGATACGTAAAAGCTTGGAGGCATCCCGCCAGTATTGGGAGAACTGCTAAAGGACTAACCCCTAATAAATGTTTTGCTAAATAAGAAAAGATTTGTATCTTTGAAGCGTAGTATTACGAAAAAGTTCGTTACGAAACAATGCGTAGTATGGAATATTCTTCAAATTCGGCACCATCGTCTGGGGTCGCAACTGGAATCTGATATTTCCCATCAAGCAGCTGCACGAAGGGGTGATTAGATGATAATATGTATCCATGCAACCTCAAACCATGAGGTATTATTTCGGGTTTAATTGCACACCGTCAAGCGTTTTCTGTGCCAACTCACTGAGTATGGCTATCTGGAGTCTCACGGTGGCAACAGCACCTATCAATTGAAAACTACAATTACTGAATAAACTTTGGTTGATTCAGATAAAAGTCGTATCTTTGCATCGAATTTGAAAACAAAAAATATGACATAAAATATAGACATAAAAGACATATATTGAGCTGACGCTCTTGTTCTCGTTGGAAGAATGTCTGGAAAACGTTATTGCCGAGTGAGAATAAGTTGGCGAAAGTTCACGCTTTGGCGTGAATCCCTTTCCCCTTATTTTACTCACAGGTATTTCCAGACAACCTTTCCAACAAAATAAGGTGGCATAATAGCATAGAAAGGATTTGCGCCTTTCTTTATGCCCTTATAGAAACATCGGCTTTTGGCTCACAAGAATAAGCAGGGAAGCCGAAAACTGTATCATAGAGTAGGCAAAGTAAAGAACTCTTGTATTGAAATGAAAGACATTAAGATTGCTATTTTCTCATTTTTCTGTGTATTGGCATTTTGTTCTTGCCAGAATAATAATTATTCCGAACTTATTGTGGGCACATGGGAACTTGATAAGGGAACCAGTTATGTGGTTAGACATAACAAACGAGAATATTTTGATGAATACGGCAAGAATAAAGGAGGTAATGATAAGTACTATTATAGATTTTCGTTTTCTGATGCTAGCACAAGAGATGTAAGAGGTGAAGAATACTTTGGCCCCCAGCCTCCTAAAATAAATCAATCAAAATACCATATTGATGGAGACAATATTTATATAGAGGGAACACGTTTTCATATTGTTGAACTTAACAAAACGAGAATGATTCTCGAAGAATATGATGATGAAGAAGAATCACATGTCGAGTTTCATAAGATTAATAATGATAAACCTCAACAAATTTCTAATACTCAACGATTTAGTCTTTATGAATCAGATCCAGATCTTTTTGATTATGATTAATATAAAATGAAAAAGGCGAGCCCGAAAATAAGATTAGAAGTCAAAATCCTACAACTCATGAAGGGCATGAGATGATTTAAAAAAAGATAATGTACAAATAAAGGAACTATTATATTGATATGAAATGTATTAAGATTATTATAGCATTCTTATGTGTGTTGGCATTTTGCTCCTGCAACAAAGACTATGACAAGCTAATTGAAGGGGAATGGGAGCTTGACAAAAAAGCCTCTTATGTATTAAAAGGCGGGGACACATGTTACTATTCTCCTTATGATTCTATTGCCGGTAATTACTCCTATCGGGAGTCTTTTGAAGACGGCAATTATAGACCATTCTTTGTGCTTACGAATGAAGAAAGACAATATGGGAAGTCGAAGAAGTACAACATTGTTCAAGATAGCATCTATTTTGGTACAGACAGCGTTCCTATTACTAGAAAATCGAGAATTGTTAAAATAAACAAGGGTAAATTAATACAGGAGGGGTATAATAATAGCAACAATTTTTTTCACCATGAATTCAATAAAGTGGGTTTTAGTTGGGTCTCGTATATTTTTACGCTAATCGGCTTGATATGGTTAGGAGGGTATTTAATATTCCGCTTAGGGGGATTGGTTTTACACTATTGGAGGAATAGAATATATCAATATGGAGAGGTATACGAGAACACAGAAGATGAGGAGGTGGCGACGGAGGAGCTACTGGCTATAAAACAGGCTCTTAAGCCAAATGTAAGGGATTTTATTAAGTCAGAAAGTGGTAGAGACGAATTGTCGTCGATGGGAGATGGCATATGGCAAAATATAAGGGAAAGCCGAACTTGTTATCGTAAATATTCAGACCATGATTTGTTTATAAAGAAGGATGAGAAGAATGATGACATGAGCGATGAGAATATGTATAGACTACCCAATGGGTGTATTCCATTTGACGGTGGTGTGATTGTATTACCTCATATATACGAGTTTATTATTAGCAAAGGGAGGCGTAGTAAATTGAGGGCATGGCTTCGTTCAGAAGAAGGGCTGGAATGGCAGAAGTCGGCAGACGGTATTGTTTGGGTGCGCGATGTGATTTACAACATTAATTCGTGTAAGTTCACAATTTGGAGTGGTGATGATGGTAACAATTGTGGGTCACTCTGGTTTAATTTACGAAAAAGACTAAAGGAGGACTTAATTGGGTTTTTGATTGCATCAATTGTATGGTCAATCATTTACTTGCTTGTTGATTTGTTGTCTGGAGAGAACTACACTTTTTGGGAAGGTTTTGTCTATGTCTTATTCTGTATATTGTTTTTGATGATATTGTTTTTGATGTTCTTCATACTTGATTATCTACTTGTCATACTTATAAAATTCAGTGCATTAAAGGAGGGTGAGCATTTCATGAAGAAATCAACGATTTATTACAAGGATTTCGCTAAAAAAGTTACCGAAACCAACAAAAAGCGTAAAGTATACCAAAGAGAGAAATAGAAAAGTATCAAAAAAGTATTATAAATATGAAAAGGACTGTGTATTTTTTAGCATTGGTCGGCCCAATTGCTCTATGTGGATGCCAAGACAAGAAAAGACTAGATGAATTGGAAAGTAAGTTATCATCATTAGAACAACAGAATGTAAAAAATGAACTTGAGAAGGAATCTTTAAGAAAGGAAAGGGATTCTTTACAATATCTTAATGACCTTAGAGATGCAGAATGGTTGTGTCATCAAAATGAACAATTGTTGTCTGTGTCTGATGAAGAATGGTTGTCTTTACTAAATGAAACGACGAATAATAGGCAGATGCAATCGACTCCTGCTTCAGCTTCGCAATCAAATCTAAGGAAACTTGGGAATGTTACTTTGTACCGATTTGATGATGATAATAATATTGAAGAAGTGATAGATTGGATGATAGTACCTTATGGGGAGGGTGGGGTTGGCTTATACGTAAATCAAGATGGTGGAGTAAATTCCTATGAACTTCATGTAGGAAGAACTCGATACCATGTGTCTGTGGGTGTTTTTCGTCTAGCGGCCAACAACGGCTACTTTGAATTCTCTGCTCATGCGGGTAACTACTACTTTGACATATAGATATTTACCCGTCGAAGCGGATATTCCAGTCGTGGTTCGTTGTGTCGGATTGGCAATCCGACGCATATTAGTATCAGGATTTGTAATCCGTTTTGCTGTCAAAACATTATTTTCAGATACTATCTAGCTGTGGAATTTTATCACCCGACGGGAAAGCCGACCTCGCCGAGAGACCGAAGAAGGGTCGAAGAGCCATCACACACTCTTTAGGTGGGTTTATTCGTTTTGTGTCGCGTCCCTGACGGGACGCTGGTCTATTGGTTGTCTTGTCACGGCACTGCGAGGACTCCGTCCTCTTGTACCGTGTTATGCAAGGTCTCGTCCCTATCGGGACGGGGCATGATGCCAGTATAACAGCCGATAGGGCACCCCAGCAGGGACACGATACAGATAACACGGTACAAGCCACAGACGCAGTGCCGTGAGAGCAGCATGACTGACTATAAGGCGTCCCGACAGGGACGCGACATGCATAACACGGTACAAGCTCCACAGGGCGCAGTGCCGTGATAGCGGCAAGACTGACTATAAGGCGTCCCGACAGGGACGCGACATGCATAACACGGTACAAGCCCCCTAGGGTGCAGTGCCGTGAGAGCAATATGACAGACTATAGGGCGTCCCGACAGGGACGCGATATGCTTAACACGGTACAAGCCCCACAGGGCGCAGTGCCGTGATAGCAGAAAGACTGACTATAAGGCGTCCCGACAGGGACGCGACATGACTAAAAAAACACGATGTCCAAATCGGAGAGGTCAAAGGAAAGGAGGGGGCAAAAAGAGACAACTAAGTGCCATTACAATAGGATTGATGAAAAAAAATTTTGTCATGTCGAAATAATGTTGTAATTTTGCAAATGCTTTTAAAAGGCGAATAGCCTTATTAATATCATTAAATCAAGAAGTTAAACAAATAAAAACATACTACTATGGGTATTAATGCCAACAAAAAAGTAAAGAGAAGCAAGGTTAGAATCAACGGTAACAAGAACTCCACCAATAACTGGGGCATCAACGCCGCTGGTTGGAATGCAGTTCACAAAGCTGTCATCAACGCTGAATAAGCCTACCTGTACTGAGAGCATTCAATGCTTCGAAGAATATTAAAGGCCCGCAATTGCGGGCCTTTATATTTTGTATCCTCTGTAGTGGAAATACAATAATCGGTGTAACGGCATGGGCTATGGCTAAGCTCACGCCGCCACATCAGAGTGCGAGAGGGCGACCGTCGAGTTTGGCGGCAAAAAGGTCGTCGCCATGATACTCGAGTTTGAGCGAGAAGAACGGCTGGTCGGGATTCATCAAGAGACGTAGAAAAATCTTGTCTCCCTCCCATAGATTGAGATTGAAGAGTTCCCGTTTGTCCACCCATTCCAAATCCCCCTCGTTGCAGGTGAGCAAATCACCCGTCCAACGGGACGAGGTGAAGAGGTGCATGTATTCGGACGGCCAGATGTCGTTGATAAAGGTTACAATGCCGCGATAGCGCCAATCGACAATATCGAGGCCCGTTTCCTCCTTCACTTCGCGGAGCATACACTCGTCGGGGCTTTCGTGTTCTTCGCACTTGCCCCCCACCCCAATCCACTTGTCGTGGCTGGCATCGTTTTCCTTCTTGACACGGTGAAGCATGAGGTAACGCCCGTCATGTTCCAGATAGCAAAGTGTTGTTTGTTTCATGTTCAGTGTTTTGCTAGTCGTTTGTTTTGCCAGTTGTGATACCATTCAAAGACAATGGGAACCACAAAGATATTGAGCAATGTGGAGGTGACCAGACCGCCAAGGACAACCACAGCCATGGGTGCCTGAATCTCGTTGCCCGGATGGTCGGCAGCCAGAATCATGGGCACAAGCGAAAGAGCCGTAGTGAGCGCCGTCATAAGGATGGGATTGAATCGGTCGAGTGAGCCTTGCATAATCAATTCGCGGGGGGATGAGGATGAATCACGCTGCTGGGCAAAGAGCGTCTGGAACCGCGACACTAGAAGGATGCCGTTGCGGGTAGCAATGCCGAAAAGAGTGATAAAGCCGATGAGCGCAGGAGTGCTGAGTGTGTTGGAGCCCAGCTTGATGGCCAACACACCGCCAATCAGTGCCAAAGGAAGGTTGAGCAATACAATAATCGAAAGGGAGAGGCTTTTAAACTCGGTGTAGAGCAACAGATAGATGACTGCGAGCGCAACAATGAAGACCAGAATAAGGGTGCGGGTGGCTGCCTTGGCGCTCTCGAACTGTCCGCCATACTCTATGCGGTAGCCTTCGGGAAGATGTATCTGTTTATCGACAGTATTCTGAATCTCCTCCACAACACCGATGGCATCGCGGCCACTGACATTGGCCGAAACAACCAGCTTGCGTTGCACATTCTCGCGCGAGATAGTGTTGGGGCCACCTACTGACACCACATCGGACACCACACCAAGGGGCACTTTGCCGCCGTCGTAGGTGTCGATGAGTGCATCCTTCACATCCTCGATGGTGAGGGTGTCATTGGCAAACCGCTGTTTGAGGACGAGGTCGAAACTGCGTTGACCTTCATACACATCGCCTATCTTCTCGCCATTGAATGCCGTAGCCACAAAACTGTTGAACTGTTCCATAGTGATGCCATATTGGGCAAGCATAGCACGGTTGGCACGCACTTGGAGCTGCGGGGTTTCGGTTTGCTGCTCCACATTTATATCCACAAGGCCTTCTATGTCGGCGACAGCCCCTTTGATTTGATTGCCCAGCATGTAGAGCAGGCTGAGGTCGGTACCGAAAATCTTGATGGCAATGGTTGCCTGTGTGCCGCTAACCATGTGGTCAATGCGGTGGCCCAGCGGCTGCCCCACACTGGTGACGACTCCGGGAATGGAGGCCAGACGGGAACGCACATCGGCCATGAAAGCCTCTTTGCTGCGGTCAGACAGTTGGAAGTTGACATCAATCTCGGCACCATTGGTGGCCTGTGAGTGCTCATCCAACTCGCCCCGGCCAGTGCGGCGGGAAGTGGAGGTAACCTCCGGGATGGCGAGGAGTTCTTTTTCCAACATGAGACCCAACTTATTACTCTCTTCCAACGAAATGCCCGGCTTGGCAACCGCGGCAATGGTGAGAGAACCTTCGTTGAACGGAGGCAGGAAATCGCGGCCTACAGTGAACAAGAGTCCTATGGCAACCAACAGGAGCGCCACAGTGGTGAAAATGACGGGACGACGGTGGCCTAAAGCCCACTGAAGCATGCGACGGTAGCCATTGGAGAGCCAGGTGGCCAGCCAGCTGTCTTTCTCTCGGCGGTTAAGGTAGGCCTCATTGGAAAGAAGAAGTTTGCACAAGAGCGGTGTGACAGTCATGGCTACGAGCAGCGACATGAAAAGCGAGATAAGGTAAGCAATGCCGAGAGGTTTGAGCATACGACCCTCGAGCCCGTCGAGGAAGAACAGAGGCACAAAGGTAATCATCACAATAAGAGTGGCATGAATGATGGAGCTGCGAATCTCGGACGAACCATGGAAGACCACATTGTAAGCGGTGTCGCGACAATCGGGTGGCAGCTGGTGATTCTGCCGGAGCCGTTTGTAGACATTCTCCACGTCGATGATGGCATCGTCGACAAGAGAGCCAATAGCAATACACATACCACCCAAAGTCATAGTGTTGATTTCATAGCCCAATAGATAAAGGCATAACACTGTACCCAGAAGCGAAAGGGGAATGGAGATGATGGAGATGAGCGTAGTGCGGAAACTGCCGAGAAAAAGGAAAAGCACTATAACCACGAATATGGCTCCCTCTAGCAATGCTTTGCCCACATTGCCCACAGACGACTGGATGAAATCGGCCTGACGGAAGATGTGCGTATTCATCTTGACATCTGGAGGAAGTGTTTTGGCAATGTTCTGGAGGTTGGCTTCAATGTTTTCGGTAACACGGAGGGTGTTGATGTTAGGCTGCTTGGAGATGGAGAGAATGACGGCCGGCTGGGCGTTGCAGGAAGCATAGCCCATCTTGGGGGCATTGCCCACACGCACCTCGGCCACATCGCTGAGACGGACGGGATGTCCCTGATGCATGGTAACGAAAGAGGAACCAAACTCGTCGACATCGCAGGAACGGCCCATACCGCGAAGGGCATACTCGTTGCCGAAGTCACGTATGACACCACCGGTGGAGTTGGCACTGATACTGCTACCCAACGCCTCAATATCGGCCATAGTGACAGCATAGGCCTGCATACGGATTGGGTCGGCAAGAATCTGGTACTGCTTATAGTCGCCGCCGATGATAGTAACTTGCGAGACACCGCCGGTGCCCAGGATAGCAGGTTTAACAACCCACTCGGCAATGGTGCGGAGTTCCTGTTGGGAGGTAGGATTGGCGATTTGAGCGGAATCGTCGATTTGAAGACCGACAAAGAAGATTTCGCCCATCACACTGCTTTGTGGTGCCAAAATAGGAGTAATGCCTTCGGGCAACTGCTCGGCAAGGGTGGTCATCTTCTCGCTGACTATCTGACGGGCACGGAAGACATCCATCCCCCAGTCGAATTCGACAAAGACAAAGCTGGCACCCGCCATTGAAGTGGAGCGGACCCTGCGGACATTGGTGGCACCATTGACAGCGGTTTCGATGGGGAAGGTGACGAGACGCTCCACCTCTTCGGAGGCCATACCGTGGGCATCGGTCATAACCACCACCTGCGGGGCAGTGAGGTCTGGGAATACATCGATATCCGTACGGTTGGCCGACCACAATCCGGCAACCATCAGCAGGATAGCTGCCACAAGGATGAAGAGTTTATGGTCTAAGCTGAATTTTATTATCTTGTTTAGCATAATAAAGTCGTATTAATCCACACGGAAAGATAAAATATCCAACCGTGGGGAGAATTGTTTTATAGTTCAATAGCATATAGATTAAGGTGGAGCACCTCCAATTCGTGGGAAGCCTCTCTCAAACGAAGTTCAAGGTCGTAGTAGGAATCCACCTGAAGAAGATATTGCTCAAGGTTGATTTCTCCAGCCACAAGAGCTTTCTCCAACAAATCGACACTATTATACTGCTCAAGAGCCTGTTTCAGATTGTTAACGACATCCATCATGGCAGCATAGCGGTGGTATATGCATTGCAGCGAATTGTAGAGTTGATAACGTTGGTTCGACATCTCCTCTTGGGCGGCTTCAAGAGCCAGACGGGATGCCTTCACAGCACGCTGTTGGCTCCACAACGGAATGGTGAGACCTACGGTGACCCCGCGGAATGTCTCGTTTATCCGATTTTCGGAAGCATAGCCCACACTGAATTCCGGCATCCACTGCGACTTGCTGAGTGCCAGTTGCTGCTGACTGGTCGAGAGACGGTTGTCGAGCATACGCATCTCAGGGTGGTTCATTTCATATCGGTGGAACCATTGGTCGAAATCGGCTTCAACCACCATTTCCTCATACTCCATCTGCAGCAGTTGGTAATTGTCGCTTCCAAGCAGAGTCTGAAGCTCATGGGTCACATGGTCGGATTGAAGTCCGCAACGAGAAGCCTGGTCCTGAACGTCGGCCAGATACATCTGTGCCCGGTTGTACTCTAACACCGAGCACTCGCCAGACTGGTAGCGTTTTTGATAAAGGTCGACAAGACGGAAGGCCGCCACGCAACGACGGGAATAAATATTAAATACAGCGTTATAGTACACCTGGTCGGCGCACAGCAGTTGGGCATTGAGCAGAGTGGCCGCGCGCACTGTTTGGTAGCCAATTGCGGCAGCTTGCTCCTGCAAATCGCGCAGATGTGCCCTATGGGCAATGACGGTGGGAAACTCGAACGACTGTGAGGCACGAAGGTCCCAACGGACTCCCAGCTCATTGGGACTGGGGAAGAAATAGCCAGCCTCGACGGTCGGGTTGGGCAGCAGTAGTCCCACATGGACGGCCGACTGTGCCGCCTCCGATTGAACTCGTGCTGACTTGAGAACCGGACTGTTCTCCTCCACTGCTTTCAGCACATCGGCAAAATGAATTTGGCCTATCACCTGGGGAGTCAAACCCAACAATATTATTATAAAAAAGAATAACCTTTTCATTGTATTCGAATAAAATGATTGATAAAATGGCAATTGTGGCAAGAACTAAGGATTAACCTGCACACGATACCCTATATAACATTAGTGCACATGCCCAGCATGCGGGTCGAGGGCTGCTCCGTTTTGTGCCAATCGAACCATCGAGGCACCACGTGTTACAACCCGTTCGCCTTCCTTGACGCCGGATAGAATCTCGGTGCAACGTCCATCGGTGGCACCAAGGGTCACCATACGTTTCTCGAACGATTCAGGCGTCAGCTGCACGAATACAAAGTAGTTGCCCATTTCCTCCACAATGCCCTGATTGGAGATAACCAATGCCTGGCGGTCGGAACGGGTGGCGATGTAAAGGGTGACAAAGCTGCCACTGAGCAGGTTGCCCTGATTGCGCACACGGAAAGTGACTGGAACCATGGGGCAGTCGAGGTCGGTAGACTTAGCATAGGAAACCAAACTACCATTCAACTCGGACAGTGTGTATACGTGATTGTCGCCTGGAATAACCATATTGACACCACTGATGCCACCAAGTTGGCTGTAGTAACGGGGCTGCACTTCGGCTCGGACAAAGAGGTCGCGATTTTGAGATACCGTAACCACAGAGGCTCCGGCATCAACATAGCCACCATTGGTGACATTGATTCTCTGGATGTATCCGCTGATGGGGGCACGCACCACAGCTCCTTTTTGAGAGAAATTGCCTTTCAGATTGTCATATACGGCCTTGGCCGTCTCATACCTTGCTTTGGCTCTCTGCAGTTCCGCCTGGGAAACAATCTTGTCCTCGGCCAGCTGCTGTTTGCGTTCGTAATCGGACTTGGCCACAGTATAGTTCGAAGTGGCTTCCTGCAAACGAACACTCATATTATTGTCAGCCATACCGTTGCTTTCTATAACAAAGAGTTGCTGACCTGCCTTAACGGCTGTTCCCTCTACCAGATTAGGATTGCTATATAGCACCACGCCCGAGGCTGTTGCTGTAGCCTCACGCTCATCACCCTGCGAAGGCAATACCTGAGCTGAAGCCTTGATTACAGCACCAAAAGGCTGGGAACGGAGCGTAGCTGTGGCAAAATCTATCTTCCAGCTCTGCTCTTTGGTAAAGGTGATGGCATTGGATGGGGCGTGGGCATGATGGTGGTGTTCATGCTCATGTTCATGCAAAGCCTCATGGTTGGCTACAACATGAACGTGTGGATGGCTTACTACCGAAATCCCGTTAGGTTGCATGATTTCTACTCGCAACTGGCCGCAACCCGCTTTGGTGGGCTTGAATGTGCATTTGTATATGCCCGGATGCTCCGGTCGGTCTATTGTCTCGGTGACTGTATCCCCTTCAACAATAAGACTGATTTTTACCTGAGTGGAGTCAAGCGGCTTGAAGTTGGAAAGACGGGTGAGGTGCGCGGCCACTTTCGACTCTTGTCCTACCACAAAAGGCTCGGCTTCGGCAAAAAGCTCAAAATCGGCGCTATAGAACGTATATTGTTCTGCATCATGATGATGTTCGTGATCATGGTCGTGTTCCTCTCCTGCATGGTGACAAGCGGGCATCATACCAAAAACAAGCACCATGGATATAATTATGGCTATTTTCTTCATAGTTAAAGTAATAAAAACAAATTAAATGTGTGAATGTGTAAATGTGTGTATCGATTATCGAAATGACACATTTACGAATTAACGAATCCTTACAATCGTTAAGCCATAAAGGGAGGGGCTCTCAAGCCATTGGCACCCAGGACGGGAGCCGTAGTAAGTGGGGCCGAACCTGAAGGCCACCACATAATTTGGACAGGCAAAACCGGAGTCAGCACTACTGACGGAAGACAAGGAATTGCCAGAACAATAAAATGGTTGGCTTCTGCCTTTATTATAGCTGCAGCGGTTAGATGGTCATCGCTGGTGGAAATCACCAAGTGCGAGAGCATTTCCTGCAACAGGCAGACATTAAATGGATGATGGGAATGATGATCGTTGTCGTGATGGTCGCAGTCGCAATGGCAATGGCAGGCAAGTTCGGTCTCGAATGTGAAACCCTTGGCATCGCAGCAGTCGTGATGATGGTGGGGTACAACGGCATGCAGCATGATAATCGCACATGCCACAGAAACCATTATCTTTGCCATCAAATGTTTCATACCATTACCTTTACATCATTCCTGATTTTCCATCTCATCCAATGAATGACGCTGCAAAGATACACAAATTAATTGATTTGATAAAAAAGTATTCTCTCAAAGCCATATTTCTCTACCCGCGAATCTTCACGATAGCCCAAATCCAGAAGACTCTTAACACTTGCCCCATTATACGGGGAGGCTGTGGCGCACAGCAAGTTGATCCCCCTCGTCTTGGCTTCGGCAGCAAGCCGTTGCCCCAACTGGAATTGCAAATGGTGTCCTCGCCAACGGGGTCGCACAATGCATATCTTATAATTGGCCGGTACATAGTCTCTAACGTCCACATTTTTCAACATAGCCGCGAGATTGTCCGGGTCTTCCCCCGAGGGGATATAAAGAACGGCAAAACCCACCAACTCCTCCCCTACCCATGCTCCCAGGCAGTAATGTGGAGGTTGGAGAACCCTGCGCCACATCTCCAAACTATTACGCCTCAGTGCGTCGGGTCGTTCAAGCGATTGCAATGTCTCGCTTTCCACATCAAGGACAGTATCGAGATGTTCTATCCCACATTGACGGAATTCAAAAACAGGACTCATATAATCACACTATTGCTTATTTCTATACCAAACAAACCACTGATCAGTATTGACCAAAAACACATCCACATCATCCCTCCCGGACACGTTGTCGGCAACAGTCCGCACAGCCTTAAGCGATAGCGGCCTAAGCACATTGCTCCAAACAATAATGACCTTATACCGCTTGTCCGAAGCAATACCAGTGAAAATACGCCTATACGCCTCGAAAGTCATTCCGCCGTGAGGGTCGTCCACAACCGTAGGGTTGGGCGGGAACGTGTTGAAAGAACCATAAGTGTTCCAATCAGTGCGGAACAAGCCTTTCTGGGTATAGCAACTGATATGGTAAAACACCAGCGAGTCGCGGTCAAAATAAAGCACCTGAACCATCTGCCCACGATGCTGCATCATAGCTGTGTCTAAATCAATACGGATGGCACTGTCCTGCTGGGCAGCAGTAGCAACTATCTGATGACAAGGTATTAACGAACTGCTTTCCTTGTAGAACGAAGCGACTCGTTCGGCATTATATTCATCAATCTCATCAATGCCGAACATTACCTTTGCAACAGAAGAGCACCCCACCATTAGCAATGATGCCAATAGTAAGGTGCTCAACGCAATCCGTAATCTCATATCCGGATTACTTAAGATAGTATTCCACAGTGGTCACCACGCGGACTTTCTTCACCTGAGGAGTATTCTCGTCAAGGTCCTCAACCTCAAAATAGCCCTGCGAGGCTGTGCGCATCTTGCCTATACGGCTGTGGCTGTTTTTGGCAAACTCGTCGGCAGCGGCGCGGGCGTTCTCCAGACTCTCCGCAATCATGGCGGGCTTTATCTGGTTCAGACCAAGGAACTGGTAATCAGCCCAACTACTGGCCAGAATATTCTGGTTCACAAGGTCGGTTTCCAGCGTCTGCTGCACCTTTCGCACCAAATCCAGATTCTTCGAAAACACCGTGATTGTCTGGTTGGCCTGATAGCGGAAAGTAATCTGCGACACGTCGTTGGCATAGGTGTAACGGTCGTCGTAGCTGGCGTTGCCCACCTTCAGCTCATCATCCTTGAAACCCGCACTGCGCAGTTTCTCCATGATGATGTCGTTGTTTTGGCGAATCGTATTGCGGAGGTCGGCCAAAGAGTTACTCTTTTCCGAATAACTGATACGGTACACCACACGGTCCGCCGGCACCTCCTTCTCGCATAGTCCACGCACCAACACTGTGTCGTCATAGCTCTTCAACGTTTTCACTGTGCAGACCATAAAAATACCCAGCACCAAGGCCGCCAACACTATGCTGCCGCCTTGAATCATGTTTTTCTTGAATGGAACATTCTTTCCCATAATCAATTTTTTTTAAGAGTTCATTTTCCCCTATAACGCACAGCGGCCGGCAAAATTGCATAGCATAGATAATATTTTCCCCAGCAATCCCAAAATCTCCAATAATCACCCTGAAAGGGCTTAATCAAATCCAGCCCAATGGCAACGCCTTGGGTAAATCATCGATTATTTCACCATGCAAAAATACTAATTTCTGCGGTTATAATCAGCAAAATATTATAATATATTGTGGACTACAACCACAGAATATTGTTAAATACACCTAAAATGGGTTTAATCTATGCACACATTACCGCCCCAGCACCATAACGGTAATTGATAATCGGGCGGCCGCCGCGTGGCATTATCCCCAATCGCTTTCATTGCAACGGGAAGGCAAACTTGAGGACAGAAGAACGGGCAAGGTCAGCGGGATTGGTTCCCTCAACTCCTTCCGGCACAGACATCCCCAGTTTTCGAAAATGCTCTACCCAATAGTCGGGCAAGTTGCCATCGGCATCGCGCCAGTTCATCGGCTTCGTCGCAAAGAGCGGTTTTCCTTGACGGCTGAGATACACCGTACAGATGAGCTCCGAGCAATACAGAGCCCCGTTGTCGGGCAGGAAGGCATTATCGTAGGGCTGCCCTATCAGCTCTTGGGCTCTCGCCAGCATCGCCGCTGTGTCGAAGGGGGCAGTCAGCCGGTACACATCCACAGGCATTCCTTCTTCAAGCAGCTGCCCCAGCGGACGGCGGGCAACACCGTTGGCGGGCGTTGCATCAATGACATACAGGCTGCCTCCTCTCCGCTCCACGATGGCCACATGGCTGTAGCGTCCCGTCGATTCCTGCACCGCCTGCCCCATCCCCGTGCTGTCGCCCACAAACAGTAGGTCACCGCTGCGTAGGCTGTCTGCCCACCCACTCGGCTGAGCCGCTCCCGCAACTCCGCACAGCATTGCTGCAAGCCACAAGATTATAAGCCTCAATTGTCTCATCACAAAAAAAGAATGGTGATTAGGTCTTGCAAACATTCCTAATCACCATCCGTTATTTACAATCGGTTTAGAACAGTCCTTCGAGAATCTTGTCGTCCACCAGGTTGGGCATCGTCACCTTCAGCTCGGGGCAGATGTCCATAGCGCGCTTGATGGCGAACATAGCGCCCTCGTTTCTTGCCCAGCTGCGGCGGCTGATGCCGTTGTTCACGTCCCAATGCAGCATCATGCGCAGACGGCGGTCGCAAGCCTCGCTGCCGTCCAGCACCATTCCGAAACCACCGTTTATCACTTCGCCCCAGCCTACGCCGCCACCGTTGTGGATGCTCACCCACGTGGCTCCGCGGAAGCTGTCGCCAATAACATTTTGCACAGCCATATCGGCGCAGCGGTTACTGCCGTCATAGATGTTCGAAGTCTCACGGAAGGGGCTGTCGGTACCGCTCACGTCGTGGTGGTCGCGTCCCAGCACGATAGGAGCCGAAATCTCGCCCTTCTTGATGGCCTCGTTGAAGCGGGCGGCAATCTTGGTGCGGCCCTCGCAGTCGGCATAGAGTATACGGGCCTGGCTGCCCACCACAAGGTGGTTCTCCTTGGCACCCTTAATCCATTGGATATTGTCGTGCATCTGCTGCTGTATCTCGGCGGGGGCAGTGGCTGCTATTTCGCCCAACACCTCCATTGCGATGTGGTCGCTCTTGTCAAGGTCTTCGGGCTTGCCGCTGGTGCATACCCAACGGAAAGGACCAAAGCCGTAGTCGAAACACATGGGACCCATAATGTCCTGCACGTATGAGGGATAGCGGAAAGCGCTGTGGTCCGCGTTCCAGATGTCGGCACCCGCGCGGCTGCTCTCCAGCAGGAAGGCGTTGCCATAGTCGAAGAAGTACATACCCTTGGCGGTAAGCTTGTTGACGGCGGCCACATGGCGGCGCAAGCTCTCCTGCACCTTCTCTTTGAACAGCTCCGGCTGCTCGGCCATCATCACCTTGGCGTCCTCGAAGGTCACGCCCACGGGATAGTAGCCACCGGCCCACGGATTGTGCAACGAGGTCTGGTCGCTGCCCAAATCCACCTGGATGCCCTTCTCGGCGCAGTATTCCCAAAGGTCCACCACATTGCCCTGATAGGCAAACGAGCGGGCTATCTTCTCGGCTCTGGCCTTGTTCACAGCCACAAACAGTTCGTCAAGGTCGGCGTGAACCTCGTCCACCCAGCCCTGCTCGTAACGCTTCTGCGTGGCGGCGGGATTGATTTCGGCGGTGATGCTCACCACTCCGGCAATGTCGCCAGCCTTGGGCTGGGCACCGCTCATGCCACCGAGACCAGCGGTGATAAACAGCTTGCCTGCTGTGCCGCCGCCCAGTTTGCGGGCTGCGTTGAGGACGGTGATGGTGGTGCCATGCACAATGCCCTGCGGGCCGATGTACATATAGCTGCCAGCGGTCATCTGGCCGTACTGCGTCACGCCGAGGGCGTTATATCGCTCCCAGTCGTCGGGCTTGCTGTAGTTGGGAATCATCATACCGTTGGTCACCACCACACGGGGAGCATCCTTGTGCGAGGGATACAGTCCCATCGGGTGGCCGCTGTACATCACCAGTGTCTGCTCGTCGGTCATCTCGCTCAGATACTTCATCACCAAGCGGTACTGTGCCCAGTTCTGGAACACGGCGCCGTTTCCGCCGTAGGTAATCAGTTCGTGCGGATGCTGTGCCACAGCGGGGTCCAGGTTGTTCTGAATCATCAGCATAATGGCGGCAGCCTGGCGGCACTTGGCGGGATACTCGTCAATGGGGCGGGCATACATCTTGTAGGTGGGGCGCAGACGGTACATATAGATGCGTCCGTATTTCTTCAGCTCCTCGGCAAACTCCGGAGCCAGCATAGCGTGGTCCTTGGGGTCAAAATAACGGAGGGCGTTGCGTATTGCCAGCTTCTTCTCTGCCGGGGTGAGGATATCCTTGCGCTTGGGCGCATGGTTTACGGTTGTGTCATACGGTTGGGGTGCAGGCAGCGGATTGGGAATGCCGGCACGCAATTCGTTTTGAAATTCTTCGAGTGTCATATTATTATTTGTTTGTTTATCGTTGAAAGTAACATTTTCACACATCCAAATCAAAATGCAAAAATACGAATAATTATTGGAACAGCCAAAAAATAATAGAATTATTCTAAAACGGGGCAACAGTTACCCGTCGCCCCATATATGTCAACCTGATGATGGATTCTTCTTGCAGACCACCTGACTATAATCTTCACCGTACCCAGTCCATCAGTGGTGCGAGTGCTGATAGAGCTCATTCAACTGCCCATATTGGACGAGTTGATGCTCACCTCGCGCTGCCCTGCAGCCACTGGCACACGTTTCATTGTCTGTCCCAAGACGTTTAGTCGGGTGCGGGGCTGGTCGGACAGGGCAGACTAGTCGGACTTGTCAGACTTGTCAGTCTTGTCGGACGGGTCGGACGGCGGGGGCTGCGGGGCTTAGAGGCAGAGCTGGATGCCGGCTTCGAAGCGGGGGAGGTTCAGCTTGAAGGCTGTGGGGCTGGTGGGGTCGGAAGTGTAGCTGGTGGTCAGGCCGGTGAGACGGTAGCGGCAGTAGATGCCAATGGCATCGTAGGAGATGCGGGTGGTGACGCCGAAGTTGAACTTGTAGTTGTCCTGATATTCGGGATTGTAGACGGTGCTGTTGGCACTTTCGGCATGACTGTAGAGTTTGCCCTCACGGACATAATGGTATCCGCCGTAGGAGACATAGGCTCCGAGGTCCCAGTGGACTCCCTTGCCGAGCATTCCACCACCGACAAAGCGGACACGCTGGAAGAGTTCGAGGCTGCCTTCGTCGAAGATGTAGTATTTCTTGCTGGGGTTGTTCGCTAAAGCGAAGAGGCTGTCGAGGCGGTTGAATTTGTCGGGGGCGAAGTTGAACCGAGTGGTGGCATATTCAAGGCCGATACCGATGCTGTAGGCCTTGGCCACGCGGTCGAGCATACGGATGCCGATATGCATGGCGGGCGAGAGGAATTTGCATTCCTGTTCCTGCGAACTGAGGCGGAACATGTTTCCTGCCATGAGGTAGAAGTCCCAATAGATGTTGCTGACATCCCAGCCGTCCTTATACGATTTCTGCACAAGGGTGAGGTCGTTACCGGTGATTCTCTGTACTATATCGTCGTTGTTCTGTATAATATAACCGGGGCGGGAGAAACTGCACTTGGTGTCGAACCCCGAGACGGCAAGGAGTTGGTTCTGCTTGTCGGTGAGGCGGAAAGAGGCGGAGTAGCCGTTGTACCACACGTTGAGAGTGCGGCGGTAGAGCTGGTTTCTGGGGAAGCTGATGGCACTGGCGGTGTCGATAGTATCGATAGTGATGTGGATGTAGGCGTCGAGTGTGCCCTCCTCGTTTTGCCAATTGAAGAAGATGGGGCGGCTGAGGTCTTTAGAGCCGATACTGTTGAGCAGGTGCACCTCTATGGAGTCGGCCTTCTCGACAAAGCGGAAGGTGGGGCGGGCAACGGTGTGCTGCCGCTTGTTGCAGAAATAGGAGGCTTGCGGCACACCATAGCCGAAGGCATAGTCGAAATAGGGGTAGAGGTCGGCGGACTTTTCGATTTCGTGGAAGAGCTGCATTCCGGTGAGTCCCGGACAGGCCTGCAAGGCGCAGGCGGCGAAACCAGCCACCAGCGGACACGAGAAGGATGTGCCGTCGACATAACTGACCGACTTGTTGGTGGAGGGGCTGGCGGCCAAAGCATGGCCGAAGGCGGAGACGTTGGGTTTGAGTGTGCCTGTGGCGCTGGGGCCGAACGAGCTGAAAGAAATGTGTTTATAATTCTTGAGGTTGGCCTCGATACCACCCACGCAGAGCACGCTGTCGGCATCGGCGGGGGTGATGATGGTGCGCCAATGGTTGTCGGTGGCCTCGTTGCCTGCCGAGTTACATACCAGAATGCCTTTACGGGCAGCCATGTTGCCGGCTTTGGCCACATAGGAAGTGCCGTTCATCTCCTGCACGTTGTAGCGTTCCTTGCCGTAGCCGAGCGAGCTGCTGATGATTTGAGCGCCGTTCTTGTCGGCCCATTCCATAGCCTGCATCCACCATACTTCCTCTTTGAAAGGCTCCATTTCCACCTCGGTGCGAGCCAGAAGGAACTCGGCACCGGTGGCCAGACCGAGGTGCCGTCCGTCGGGGGCAATGCCGGCGATGCAGCTGAGGGTCATGGTGCCGTGACTGTTCCAGCCGTAGACATCCTCCTTATTGTTGCAGAAGTTCCAGGTCTTGATGATTTGATGGTTGTCGAACAGGTGCTTGAAAGCCTGATGGGTGTTCACCTTGGGGAAGCCGCCGTCGAAGACAGCAATGCGGACACCCTTGCCGTTGATGCCGAGCTCGTCGAACTGGCGGCCGCCCATGCGGACCAGCTGGGCGGAGAGATTGGGGAGGGGGGACGGGGAGGACTGGTCGGACTTGTCGGACGGGTCGGACGGGTCGGACTTGTCGGACTGGGCTGGTTGCATGTCAGGGCCTAGGCGGTGGGTGCCTTTGACGAAGGGCAGCTGCTGGATGCGGCTCATCTGTTCGGGGGTGGCCATAACGGCGACGGCATTGAGCCAGCGGGAGGTGCCCACCTCCTCGGTAGCGATAGCGTCGATTTGCGACACGTAGCCGCTGTTGAGCGGGTAGTTGCTGATGTCGTAGAGGTCGGCACCGCATTGGTTGTAACGCTCGATGGCTTTGGCGTCGAAATAAGCGTAGGGGTTGAATGTGGTGCCCTGCTTGTCGGTGAGGAACACCCAATAGCACGACTGGCTGAAAGCCGGAAGTGCCACCATGAAAGTGAATAAGGCTAAAAGGATTTTTTTCATGTTATTATTGTTTTAATGTTTTGCTTTCATTCAATTTGAGGACTAGGGGATAGATGGATAGAAGTCATCACTATTGCAAGACGGAGTGTAGTATCTCATGCGATTTGAAGTTACGAAATTCGGCCAAATGCATTTGGAAGTATTCTATGAGGCGGTTAATCAGTTCCGTGCGCTGCGGAAGTGAGGCCAACGGTAGGGGAGCGCCGCTGTTCACCGACTGCAAGTAGCAGTGCAGCAACTGCGAGGAGGCGGCGTCGAGGGTTTGTTCGCCCGAATATTGAAACCGGCCGCCCACCATATCGAAGAGAGGTTCGCGGAGGCTGTAGTTGTCCAAAGGCTCAATGCCCAGATGGCGCGACACCGAAAGCATGAAGGTAATGGGCAGTTGGCTGCTGTTTCCCGCCCCCTTCCTGGCGATGGTATCCACCACATAGTCGAACAATTCGGGCATCGGCTCCTCCTCGCGGAGGGTCTTGTATAGCACCTCAGTCATAAAAAAGCGCAGGGCGTGCCTCGTCATCTCGTCGGCGGGGCTGGCTGCCCCCCACACATCGCTCCCCCTGTGGGGCGCCACCTCTTTCATGTAATTAATCTGGTTCTTGGGATTGTTGTACACCACCAAGTCGAGATAGCTCAACGGCTGGAGCAGATTCTGTTTCACCTTTCCCCCACCCTTCCGGACACCTTTCAGCATATAGGAACGCACCCCCAGCTGGCGGGTGAATATCTTGGCTATCACCGACGTCTCCGAATAGTTTGTGGTGTGGAGCACCAAAGCCTCTGTGGAAAGCGTGGGTATCATGTCATCTTATTATCAACACCTTGGTCACCGATTTCATTTTTCCCAGCTCGTCGGAGGCAAACACAAAGTAGGTGCCGCTTGCCACCCTCTCGCCCGCCAAGGTGCGTCCATTCCAGATGGCCTGACCCCCGTGGGCGGTAGTGGAGAAAACCACATGTCCGCGTGCATCGGTAACATGCACCAACGCATCGCGGGTAAAACCCTTGATGGCTATGGGGCCGTCGTAATCGGGCCGCACGGGATTGGGGAAGGCATGCACATCGGCCATCGGGACGCTATATCCCACTGTGGCGGTAGACCGATAGGACTGCAGCCCGTTGTCGGTTCCCACATACACCACACCACTCTCGGGATGCACCGCGAGAGCCACAATCTTGTCCGAAGCCAGAGGACTGTTGGCTGTGGTGAAATGATGCAACTGTTCCAACCCGTTGGCCGAAATGAGGTAGAGCCCGTTGTTGGCGGTACCCACCCATTTGCGGTTGGCACCGTCGACCGCTATGCAGCTGATGCTCTCGTAGGCCATTAGGTATTCGGTGATACCATCCTCGTTGAACAAAATGTTGCTGCAGATGACCGGCGACACCTCACCGTTGCCACCATTGGCGAAGGCTTTGTAGCCGTCGTATATCACTTTCAGTCCCTTGTCGGTACCGAACCAAATGTCGCCCGAGCGGTCCTGAACCAAACAGGACACACGGTGGGTTTCCAGCTTGCTGCCGTTGTTGGGGTTTACGATAGCCAGCCGTTTCTCGCCATCGTGCACATAAATACGGTTGCTGCGTCCGGCAAACCACTTGTAGCCCGTCACACTGTCCCAAACAAGTTTGTCTATCTCGCGCTGTTCCTGACTCAGCCCTTGCAGCAAGGCACTGATGTCGAACGATTTCCACGACCCGTCGCGATACCTCACCACCAACCCGTTGTTCACCAGCGAATTAGTAATCCAAAGATTGCCCTGATCGTCGTAAGCCAGTCCCGACACGCGCAAATGCTCGTACGAGCCGCCTTGATAGGGCGTCAGCGCATTGTCGGAGTTGCTCTTGTTGTAAATTCTCTGCAACACATTATCCTGAATGTCCAGCACCCCGTATCCCCACGAGGTGGCGCTCACATGCTTCTTGTTCTTGGGGTCGACGGCCAGATAAAGCACATCCTGGAACTCGTCGCTCACCTCTCCCCTGCTCATCGAGAGCCAGCGCTCACCGTCGAACACCGAAATACCGCCTTGAATATAAGAGCTTTGATAAGTGGGTTCCTTACCGCCGGGACAGACATACACGTTGTCGTATGTGGCCACGATGCTATATACATAATCGTCGGTTTGCGGACCCGAAGGCGAATGGGGGTCGGCGGAAGTATAACCCGCAGGCATGCTCACCATTCCCGCCCAGGGATGGCCCAACCAGAGGGTGCCGTCGGCATCGATATCGGCATCGCGCGCAGGCAAACTGTAAACGGGCACATGGTTCACAACGTGCACCATACGGTAGTCTTCATCATAGAGCAACACGCTGTCCTGCATATTCAAAACGATATAGCCGTTGTGGTTACGCAGCGTATTCACGCTGCCTGTGACCCATTGTTCCCAGCCTCCATCGGTCCGTTGGGCGAACACCGTCATACTGTCCGGATTGTTGGTGCACGCCGCCGCCAGCAAGCGTCCGCGGCTCTCGTCCAGCATCCTCACAGACATTCCCTTCAGCACAGAGGTAGAGTCCAAAGTCCAAGTCTCAAAAATATGCAGTCTCGGACTGCTCTTGGGGGCGGACATCAAGCCGCGGTCGGTGCCGGCCACAATCCTGTCGCCCACAAAAGCCACATCGTACACAATGCCGTAGTCGCCGTTATCACCGATATACCAAGTCTCCTCAATCTCATGTTTGTCCACATTCACCACCACGATGCCGAACCCTGTGGCGAGAAACGCCCTGCGTCCGTCGAAGCGGATGCTGTATATTTTCTTGTCGCCGCCGATAGAGCTGTAGCGGATGTCGGCGATGTGATACACTTTGTCTTCAATTTTCAAATCGAGGCCCGAATTATTGTAGGCCACCGCCAGGCATTTTGTCCCCTCGTCGTAGGCGAAGGTGCTCACCCCCACATCCGACAGCCCGCTGGATTTGGGCATCGCCTCCACAGCCCGTTTTGCTTTGTCGTAATAGAACATGGTAAAGCGTGTGGAGGCATACACCCGCTCGGGCGTGACACACACTTTGCGTGCCGACACAAACGAGTTGTTGTCCCTCCATTCACCCACACCTATCTGGGCACAAGCCGCACCCCCCAGCAAACACAACACCGCTATTGTCCATAACCGTTTCATACAGTACTGATTTTTTTTGTCAAAAACAGTTGGAACAGCATCATCAACACCCAAGTAACGGCGGCATCGAGCAACGCCGAGAGCATCGTGATGCCGAAATTGCCGAAACTGAATGCCTCAAGCAGACTGTAGGTGATGCTGTACACCACCGCCATCACTATCAGGTAGGCCATATACGACTGGGTCGGGACGGTGTAGATGCTCGGCACATCGATGTCGGCCTCGGCCTGGTCGTCGCGGGTTAGCATCCTATTGCCCAATATGATGCGGAAAAACGCCATCATTGTGCAGCTGAAGGTGTGGAAACCGGGGATGTTGCAGAAAAGGTCGACAATCAAGCCAGCGCCGAAAGCCACCAGCAGCATCGGGATACGCCCCATGCGGGTGGGCAGCATCAACACGGCCAGAATATAGATAAACGGAATCATGTAGCCGCCAAAATTCACATAGTTCAGAAACAATATCTGCACCACAATCAAGGCCAGAAATCTGAAAATATTGGAAAATACCAGTTTGGTCATCTCTTCAAATTTAAATTGTTAGTCCTTTAGCTTTCGTCCTTTCCGGGTTATCTACGGCTGGTCAATTCTGTTCGTCCATAACATGGGTGCGGGCCATCAGCGAATCCTGTTCGGCCTTAAAGTAGTTCTCGATAATATACACGTGGTCCAGTTTGGTGAACTCGGTAGCCAAACGCACCTTGATAGTGTAGAAGCCGCTGCCGCGCTCGCTTGTGGTCTGTTCCACAAATCCCACCATCACACCTTCGGGGAAGTCGTTCGCCATACCGCTGGTGACGATGGTGTCGTTTTGATGCAGCTTGTAGGTTGTGGGGATATCGATAAGGGTGGCATAGCGGAAATCGCCTCCGGTCCACACCAGAGAGCCATTGGTATTGATACGGCTTATCTTCACGCTGTTGCGGCTGTTGGAGTGCAGCACAGGCATGATGGTGGCGAAGTTGTCGGTAGTGTTGACCACCACGCCCACAATGCCCTGCGGCGAAATCACCGCCTGGTCGTTATGTATTCCTTGACGGCGGCCCTTGTTAATCATAATGTAGTTGTTGCGCTGGTTCCAAGAGTTTTTCACCACCTGGGCCTCAGTGTAGCTGTAGCGTTGCTTATACACCGTATCCTGATGCACGAACTCGCGCATGTTGTAGCTTATGTACGAAGACTCGAGTTGCGCGCGCAGCTGTGCATTCTCGGCTGCCAGCAACTCGTTCTCGTGTCTCAACCCGAAATAGTCGCCAACCTTTGCTATGGTGCCATAGCAGCGTCCGGCAACCACGTTACCCACCCCCACAATCTTCGAACCCTGATAATTGCTGTTCTGCGATATAAAGATTATAGCCAGTATCTCCAACAACAGGAAGACGAACACATAATTATTCCTCTTTATAAATGCCAGTAACGATTCCATCTATTCTCAATTAATAATGTTGTTTTTCTGTCCTTTCGGTTGCCTCGCGGAGCCGCAGGGGCTGTGGGTCATCTCAACAGGTAGTTGTTTATCACCTTCTGTGTCTCGTCCACAGCACGGTCCAGCTGGTCGTTGATAATGGTCACGTCGAAGCGGTCGGCCATTTTCAACTCGGCCTCGCTCCGCGCCAGGCGTTTCACAATCGAGTCCTCGCTCTCGGTGCCCCGGTTGCGCAGCCGCATTTCGAGCACTTCGATGCTGGGGGGCATCACAAACAACGCCAGCGCATCGGGGCCGAAATACTTTTTGATGTTCATGCCGCCGTTCACGTCCACATCGAAAATAATCACATGCCCGTTGTCCCAAATGCGGTCTATCTCCGATTTCAGGGTTCCGTAGCGTGTGCCGGCATACACCTCCTCCCATTCCAGAAAGTCGCCCTTCTGCACCCGCTGCTCGAACACCTCGGGCGAGAGGAAATAATAGTCCACCCCGTCCTGCTCCCCCTCGCGTGCTTTGCGGCTGGTGGCTGATATGGAGAACTCGAAACAATCGAAACGTTTCAAAATCTCGCGTATAATGGTGGTCTTACCGCTGCCCGAAGGGGCAGAGAACAATATAGCTTTGCGGTTGTTCATATCGTTATAAGTTAGTGTTGTAGAGCTGTTTTTTGCATTGTTCCGCCAATCGACCGGCGTTTTCTCCGGCCAACAGGTGCGGATTAAAACTTGTGGTCGAAAACCTTGTAGAAATTCTTCACAACAAGCGAGTTATTGTTCCACATGTATTGTGCCGCCACTTCGTCCACATAGGCAAGAGCCTCCTCGCGGTCGGTAAAGGCATTGAGGCGCAGGATGAAGTCGTTGTATGCCTTCATGTTGTTGTGGAACAGTTCGCTCATGAAACTGAATTTGTCGTTGATGTTGATGATGGTTCTCAGGTCGTCCACCTTCTTCGACTTCACACGGGTTTCCAGCTGGTCCTCCACCGTGCGGCCACCCTGATTCAGGGTGTCGGCCAATGTGCGTTTGTGTTTATTCTCGCCGTTATCCTGGTTGAGGTAGTCGAACAGCGACGACTCGCGTTTTTTGCTTCCGGCTGCTGCCGCGGGCTTTTGGGACTCTTCGGTAAAGAGGTCATCGTTCGGATTGCCTTCCAGCGACTCCATCACCGGTTCGGCTATGGGAGCTTCCTCCTCGGCTGCTGTGGGAGGGGCAAATATCGGGCGGAATTCTTCGTCGTTGGCGGCAGCCTCTTCGACTTTGCGTTTCTCCTCAGCTGCTTTCTTGGCGGCAGCCTCTTCGGCTTTGCGCTTCTCCTCGGCCAACTTTCTTGCGGCGGCCTCTTCGGCTTTGCGTTTCTCTTCCGCAGCCTTCTTGGCGGCGGCTTCCTCAGCTTGGCGTTTCTCCTCTGCCGCCTTCCTTGCGGCGGCTTCCTCAGCCTGGCGTTTCTCCTCTGCAGCCTTCCTTGCGGCGGCTTCCTCAGCTTGGCGTTTCTCTTCCACTGCCTTCCGTGCGGCGGCTTCCTCAGCCTGGCGTTTCTCCTCTGCTGCTTTCTTTGCGGCGGCCTCCTCAGCTTGGCGTTTCTCCTCTGCTGCCCTCTTTGCGGCGGCTTCCTCAGCTTGGCGTTTCTCCTCTGCTGCTTTCTTGGCGGCGGCTTCCTCAGCCTGATGTTTCTCTTCCGCTGCTTTCCTTGCTGCGGCCTCCTCGGCCAAACGCTTCACCTCGGCCGCATTCAAATCGGGATCCACTATCTTCGGCTTTAACTCCTCAGCCTCCAACTGGAGGGCAACCATATAGAGATTGCGGAGTTCCTCCAATATGATATCAATTTCAATTTTGGGGGCAGCGCCCTGATTTTGGCGGATACGCGAGGCTATCAACCCAAGCCTTTCCATACCCTCAAGAAGCAAGTTTCTTGTATTCTTCATAACGATGTGCTTTATTATTTCATTGATAACAAAAATCTTGCGCCAAATTACTCGACACAAAACATTTTGTAAAGATACAACTTAAAATGCAATTACGCAAAAAAAATCGCTTCTACCGACGCCCGCATCTTCCTAAAGTCTTCATTGAATAATCATTATCCATTGCCCGCTCTACCGCAACCCACCATTCCATTGTACCCCACGCTTCCCTTTCTCTGGTTTCGTTCCTCATGCCGCCTCAACACGCCTACACCCCAGCCCAGTTCCATTTCTTTTCCCACGCTCCTCCCCTCACCCATCACTTCGAGCTGAGTTCTGCGAAAACTTTTCTTCACCCGACAGCTTAAGAAGAGGTGACTAAAGGCTTACGAAGAGGTGAATGAGGAGCGAAAGCGGAGGGAAGGGAAAGAGGAGGTAGAGCGAAGATGGAAAAGGCAAAGAAGAATTTGCGATTGGGTTGAAGCCATGCGGGTATTGACTAGGGGGGGGAGAAGGGTGTTATGGATGGCTGGCAAACATTTGGGGACTGAAAAAAAGGAAACAGTTTATGTGGCGAAACTATTGATAAAATGATTTTTTTTCGTATCTTTGACACTTGGTAACAATCTACACGATTGCAATAAAATTATTAACATACAATTAGTTATATGAAAAAAATCCGTTTTGTTTTATGCATTGTTGTGCTTGCGGTGCTGAGTTGCGGCACCTTGATGGCACAAAAGACTTATGAGTACAAAACCTATCCCAACGACCCGCTGGGAGTGCGCGAGTACACGCTCGACAATGGGTTGAAGGTGTTTATGAGTGTCTATAAGGACGCGCCCAAGATTCAGACCTACATTGCCGTGCGTGCGGGTTCGAGAAACGACCCCCACGAGACCACCGGTCTGGCCCACTATCTGGAACACATGATGTTCAAGGGCACCCAAAAGCTTGGCACCACCAACTGGGAGAAGGAGAAAGTGCTTATCCAGAAGATTGAAGACCTGTTTGAGGCCTACCGCATGTTCGACGACCCGCAGACCCGCGCCGCCATCTATCACAAGATTGACAGCCTGAGCTACGAGGCCTCGAAGATTGCCGTTGCCAACGAGTATGACAAGGCGATGACCGCCATCGGCTCGACAGGTACTAACGCTTTCACCAGCAACGACTACACCATGTATGTGGAGAACATCCCCAACAACCAGTTGGAGACCTGGTGCGAGATTCAGGCCGACCGCTTCCAGCACCTGGTGCTGCGCCTGTTCCACACCGAGCTGGAGACCATCTATGAGGAGAAAAACATGAGCCTCACCAAGGACAACCGCAAGGTGAACGACGCAATGTTTGCAGCCCTCTTCCCCCATCACCCCTATGGCAACCAGACCACTCTGGGCAGTCAGGAGCACCTGAAGAACCCCTCGATGCGCAATATCCGCAATTTCGTGGCCACCTACTATGTGCCCAACAACATCTGCATCAGTATGGCCGGTGATTTCGACCCGGACGAGGCAATCAAGATTATCGACAAGTACTGGGGCGATATGAAGCCCGGCATCGTGCCCGAACTGAAGTTTGAGCGCGAGCAGCCCATCACCAGCGTTATCACCAAGAATGTGTCGGGTCTCGATGCCGAGAACACCGTGCGTGCTTACCGCTTGGACAGCGGTAACGGCAGCCACGACGCCATGCTGGCCGACCTTCTGGAGAGCGTGCTGAACAACGGCAAGTGCGGTCTCATCGACCTCAACATCAACCAGCAGCAGCGTTGCATGGGTGCATACGCTGGCACTTACACGCTGAACGACTACGGTGCATTTATGTTTGGCGGACAGCCCATGCAGGGTCAGACGCTGGAGCAGGTGCAAGCCCTCTTCGACGAACAGATTGCCCTCGTGAAACAAGGTAAGTTTGACGACTGGATGCTGGAAGCTGCCATCAACAACATGAAACTGGCTATCATGAAACGTGCCGAGAGCAACAACAGCCGCGCCAGCCAGATGGCCTACGCCTATGTGGAACACCGCAACTGGGGCGATGTGTGCAACGAGATTAACGAGCTTTCGCGCGTCACCAAGGGCGAGATTGTGGCTTTTGCCAACCGTCTGTTCAAGGACAACAACTACGTTATCATCAACAAGCTGAAAGGTGAGCCCGAGCCTATTTTGAAAGTCTCCAAGCCTCCTATCACCCCCATCGAGGTGGGCCGCGACAACGAGAGCGCATTCCTGAAGGAAATCAAAGCCCGTCAGGTGAAACCTATCGAGCCCGTGTTTGTTGATTTCAGCAAAGACCTCAAGAAGTCGAAACTCAAGAACGGAGCTGAAGTGTTGTATGTGCAGAACGTGGAGAACAAAACTTTCAACCTGGTGTACCGCTTCGACTTCGGCTACCGCGCCGGACAGTTGGGCAAGACCATCGATTTGGCAGCCGACGTGCTTGAATACCTCGGAACCGCCAAGTACACCCCCGAACAGCTGCAGCAAGAGTTCTACAAACTGGCTTGCAACTATAGCGTCAATGTGGGACAGGAGAACATCAACATCAGCATCAGCGGTTTGAGCGAGAATATGGACAAGGCTATGGCTCTGGTGGACGAAATCATCACCGGTGTGCAGCCCAACGAGCAGGCACTGCAGATGCTTGTGGCCCGCATCCTGAAAGGCCGCGAGAACGCCAAGCACAACCAGCAGCGCTGCTTCTCGGCCCTGGGCAACTACGGCATTTATGGTTCCGACTCGCCTTCACTCGACCAGCTGAGCGAAGCACAGTTGAAGGGATATACCTGCCAGCAGCTCACCGACGCAATGCACGACCTGATGAACTACAAGCACCGTGTGCTCTACTACGGTCCCGAGAGCCTCGAGAGCTTCAAGGCACTTGCCAACAACCACACCTACAAGATGAACAAAAAGGCTCCCGCCAACAAGAAAATCACCCCCAAGGCTGTTAGCGAAAACACTGTATACTTTGTTGACTACAACGCCAACCAGACCTATATGCGCGAGCATTTCCGCGGCGAGAAGTTCAACACCAAGAACACGCCCGTCATGAACATCTTCAACGAGTACTTTGGCGGTTCGATGAACGCCATTGTGTTCCAAGAGATGCGCGAGAAACGCAGCCTTGCCTACAGCGCACAGAGCTACTACGCCACCCCGGGCGACAAGGACGGATATTTCACCAACGCCGCCATTATCGCCACACAGAACGACAAGCTTATCGACGCTATGAACGCTTTCAACGAGCTGTTTGACCAGATGCCCGAGTCCGAGGCCAACTTCCAGATGGCCAAAGACGCCATGATAAGCGGCATCCGCACCGCCCGCACCACCAAGATGGGCATCATCAACAGCTACCTCAACTACGAAAAGATGGGCTACGACATGAAGAAGAGCCGCGCCCAGATACTCTTCGAAGCCTACCCCAAGGTGACCATGCAGGACATCGTGAACTTCAACCACAAGTACATCAAGGGCCAGAAAAAGGTCTATATGTGCCTTGGTAAAGAAGCCGACATGGACTTCAACGCCCTCGCCAAGTTCGGTAAGGTGAAGAAACTGAAACTGGAAGATATCTTCGGATACTAATCCATTGTTACCTATTGCCCAAAGGAGGGTGTCCCAATTATCACGGGACGCCCTCCTTTCCTTTATAGTGGGTTCTATAAATTCTGAATATATGTCGCGTCCCTTTGGGACGCAGTTCTCAGATATCTGAATGTCACGGCACTGCGCCTTCGGCTTGTACCGTGTTATGAATAGTCTCACCTCTCGGGGTGATTAATAGAAGTCCCATTATCCCAAATCGGTCATTAGGGAATACCTCTCGTGGGAAGTACTGCATGTTTGACGTGCCCCAGTTGACGGGGGAATGGAAGCGAAGGGGAAAAGAAATCTATGGGGTGAGGTGCAAGCCCGGGGTAGAGTCGCATGTATCGTTGGCAGTCAGGATGGCTTATGCTGCTATGTGGTTTTCCGGGATGGGTGTGAATTGGAATACTTGTGCCAGAAGGCTTTTAGTTTTCGCTCAAGAAAAAAGACATCGTAGAGGTCGGAATCGATAGAATAAAGGATGCCGCCCTTAAGACGGATTATCACCTCTTTTTGAATACTCAAGTGGTTGGTGACAGACACATCGAATTGCGAAGAGATGTCTCTGATATCATTCCAAGGGATGACTGCTTTGCCCACCTCGCCCCACTCGCCGTTGCGTGTTTTCTTAGCGACATGGGGAATGGAAAGATGGGCCGGGGAGACGATAATGCGGTCGTTCCAGTAGCGCAGAAGGTGGACCGCAACCCAGAGGAGGAATGCAATGACAACTCCGCACAATATCTTGACCCAAAGAACATCTGAATAGATGATGGGGAGAACGAATACTGCAATAGCCGGACCATAAAGCAGTAGTTGGATCAGGATGCTGACGTGGGTTTTGTAGATGGCCGCTGGGCGGATATGAGTTTTTTGAGCCACAAAGGAACAGGGTTTAAAAAAAAGGTGTGCAGGAACAATTCTTGCACACCTTCTATTGTAGGTCAGTAATTAGTCGAGAACCAAGCTGGGAGCGCTGTAGGTGCGACCTGCCAACTCTTGATTGAGCATGTAGAGGCTGCGGGCATCAGCACCAAAGAGTTCCATCTTGGAAATCATGTCGCGGGCATTGGTTTCCTCCTCGCCCTGCTCTTTTACGAACCAGTCGAGGAACTGCATGGTGCGGAAATCCTTCACCTTGCTGGCGGCATCGTAGATAGTGTGGATGCTGGCTGTGACATATTCTTCGTGTTCCAGACCGGCTTTGAGCACATCCATGTCGGCTTTGAACACCTTGTCGGGCATGGCGATGGCTTCCAGCTTGATGGGGCAGTCATTGTTCTGCATATACTTGTAGATAAGCATAGCGTGGTCACGCTCTTCCTGTGCCTGAATCATGTACCAGTTGGCAAAGCCGTTGAGGCCTCGTTTGTCAAAATAGTTGTTCATGTCGAGATACAGATAGGCGGAGTAAAGCTCTTTGTTGATTTGCTCGTTGAGCAAATCGGATACTTTTTTGTTAAGCATAATAAAAATATTTTAGGGTTATTGTTTCTCGAAATGGGTTTTATCGACCGAGCAGAGAGGGCAAACCCAGTCGGCGGGGAGGTCTTCGAATTTGGTGCCGGGGGCGATACCGTTGTCGGGGTCACCAACTGCGGGGTCATAGACATAACCGCAGACATTGCAAACATACTTTTCCATAACAATTCTTTTTATATGATGATTAAACTATTCACTCTAAAAGGCAACAGGGTTTATTGCGTAGCCTGTAGGCGCTTTGGCGGAGATTGACAACCACTACAATGCTGGCAGCGCAAGTGGCCGGTTGTGAGATGGCTCTCTATTCCGCCTTAACAAAGTCCACTTTGCCATGTTTGCACCATGGGCAGACGAAATCGTCAGGGACCTCGTCGCCTTCATATACATAGCCGCAAGTCTGGCATACCCAGCGGGTAGTTCCGGTGGAGCCGGACGGGGCGGGCATAGCGGGTTTGGGCTTGATATGCTGGTGGTAGTAGGCATAGGTGAGCGACGGGTCGTTGCGCAGCATCACAGCCTCGCTAATCTGGGCAATAAAGAGGGTGTGGGTGCCCAGGTCGACAGTTTGGTTCACCTTGCCACTGATATAGGCATTGGTGTAGTTGGGGATGTAGAGGAGGCCATTGGCGGAACGCATTTCCACTTCGCACTGCTCAAACTTGTTGACATCGCGCCCACTCTGGAAGCCAAAATGCTCTATCACCTTCATGGGGGTGTGTTCGGTGAGCATTGAGACATTGAAGAGGCCGGTATGCAGAATCATGTCGTGGGTCAAGTTTTGCTTGTTGACCGAAATCATCATCTGCAACGGTGTGTCGGTCAGCTGATTTGCCACATTCACAATACATCCGTTGTCTTTATCGCCCTCGCGGGCAGTGAGCACATACAGCCCATAGCTTATCTTGGCCAAAGCGTCGGGGTTCAAGGTGTTCATGGTAATTGGGTATTTGTATTTTACTCTATGTGTTGACTATTGGGGATTATAGTTCCTCCTTCAATTCGGCCAGAAGCAGGTCGGCCAAGGTGTTCATGTCGGCCAGTTGGTCGGGTTTCATGGCCGACTTGAGACTGAGGTTCTCGCCCACTACCGAAATACCTTTCATCTGTTCCAGGATAGCACGGATCTGTTTGCCGCTTTGAGCCGCCCAAGTGCCGTTTTCGATAATGGCCACAGTGCGGTTTTGCCAATTGTGGGCTTTGAGGTCCAGCAAGAGGTTCTCCATCGGGGTGAAGATGCCGGCATTGTAGGTGGAGGAGGCCAACACCACATGGCTGAAGCGGAATGCCTCGCTCACCAGCTGGCTTACATGGGTGTGGCTAGCATCGTACATGGCGATATTGCGAACGCCACGTTCGGCCATCAGGCTGGCCATCTTCTCGGCAGCAGAAGCCGTGTGGCCGTATACGCTGGCATAAACTATCAGCAGGCCACGTTCTTCAGGCAGGTATTTGCTCCATGTGTCGTATTTGCCGATAAAATAGCCCAGCTCTTTGCGCCAGATGGGGCCATGCAGCGGACAAATCATCTGGATGTCGATGGTGGCGGCCTTCTTCAAAGCGGACTGCACCTGGACACCATATTTGCCGACAATGTTGATAAAGTAACGACGAGCATCGTCCAACCAATCACGGTCGAAATTCACTTCGTCGGCATAGATGTTGCCATTGAGCGCACCAAAAGTGCCGAAGGCATCGGCCGAGAAAAGTATTTTGTCCACAGTGTCGTAGGTCATCATCACCTCGGGCCAGTGCACCATGGGTGTCATCACAAATGTCAGAGTGTGGCGGCCGGTATTGAGAGTGCCGCCTTCGGCAACGGTCTGGAGACGGCTGTCGATGTCGAACGAGAAGAATTGGCGTATCATAGCCGCCGCTTTGCTATTGGTCACCACCGTAACCGTAGGATACCGTAACACAATATCCTCAATGAGAGCACAGTGGTCTGGCTCCATGTGGTTCACCACAAGATAGTCAAGCGGACGACCGTCGAGGGCAGCAGCCACATTCTCAAAAAACTGGCCCGACACAGTTGCATCGGCGGTATCGAGCAATACAGTTTTCTCATCCATGAGCAGATAACTGTTATAGGAAACCCCGCGGGGGATGGGATATACATTCTCGAAAAGGGCCAACTTGCGGTCGCTGGCTCCCACATAGTACAAATCGGATGTTAATTGACGATAGTTATGCATAATTATTTATTTTAATGAGACTGCAAAGATACAACTTTTTTCAGACATACAACGTCTTTTTCTCATCATAAAACAAATTTAATAATTAAGTCGGTTTTTTTATGTATCTTTGCAGCGGAATATCGATACGGGAACCACAGGGGTCAAGACTGGTATAGTGTTCTTTCAGCTTGCTTTTTGGCAAGACAAAACAGATAGAGCGGCCGCATGTGCGGAGTGCAAAGATCTTGTGTGGTTATCCAATTCGAGTCAAACAATAAAGTAACACTTCATCATGTCGTTCAGAAACACAATATCCTGGATTCTTTTCCCGCTCACGATGTGGTATGCCATCGGTGTGTGGTTTCGTAATTTCCTCTTCTCGGTTGGAATAAAAAAACAGTCCACCCCACAGGTCACCACCGTTGGAGTGGGCAACCTGTGTGCCGGCGGTGCGGGGAAGACCCCTTTTGTGGAATACCTGCTGCATCTGTTCTCCGAACAATATTCCACCGCGCTTCTCAGCCGTGGGTATGCCCGCAAGACCAAAGGTTATGTGCTTGACGACGGAAACCACGCCCCCTCGCTACTGGGCGACGAGCCCGCCATGATAGCCCGCAAATACCCCAAAGTCACCGTAGCAGTGTGCGAAAAAAGGGTTGAGGGAACCGAGAAACTCCTGTCATCCGGCAACCCGCCACAGCTTATTGTGCTCGACGATGTGTTCCAGCACCGCTACATCAAACCCACCGTCAACATTCTCCTTACCGAATACCACCGACCATTCTACAAAGACTTCATTCTCCCCTTCGGCAACCTGCGCGAAGGCCGGGCCGCCCGGTTCCGCGCCAACATCGTCATCGTAACTAAATCGCCCGAACAGCTCAAACCCCTCGAAAAACACACTATCATCACACGCCTCAAACTGAGACCCTATCAGAAAGTGTTTTTCAGCTATATCCACTATTGCGACCCGCTGCCCCTCCTTGGATTCTCTCCGTTGCCGCTCAACACCCTCGACTCAGTCCTTATCGTTACAGGCATCGCCCATCCCGAAACCATGCACCAGTATGTACGCGGCATCTGCCCCACTGTCTCCACCATCAAATACAGCGACCACCACAAATACACGCTCTCCGACATCAAGCGAATACGCAAGGCCTTCGACCACCTGAGTGGCGACCGCAAGATCATCCTCACCACCGAGAAGGATGCAGCCCGCCTGCGTGAGCTTGCCGCCAAGAATGCATTGATTGGACTCCCGGTATACTATATGCCAATCGAGGTGCGCATCCATCAGAACGACGAAGACAATTTTGACCAAACCATTCAGACTATCGTCAAAGAGAATATTCTTTTCCTCAATAGAGTACAAAAAGCCAAGTTTAACTTCTAACGCCTCTACCATGAATATTGAAATCTGTACCAATTCCATACAATCCGCCTCCAATGCTTGCCTGCCCGGTGTTACACGCATCGAGCTGTGCAGCCATCTGGACGTGGGCGGACTCACCCCATCGTATCATGATATAGACTACTGTGTGCATCAACTTCACCTACGCACACATGTGCTCATCCGTCCCAGGGAGGGCAATTTTGTATACAGCACCGACGAGATAGAATTGATGCTCAAACAAGTGGAACAGTGCCGCAGTCTTGGCGCACATGCCATCGTAGTAGGATTTCTGACCGATAAGGGTGCCGTCGACACTGCTCTCACCCGCAGATTTGTCGAACTTGCCCACCCCATGGAGGTTACCTTCCACCGAGCCTTCGACGAACTGAAACAAAACCCTCTCGAAGCCCTCGAAGACATCATTGGTTGCGGCTGCGATAGGATACTTACATCCGGACTCCAACCCACGGCCGAACTGGGTATGGATACCATACACAAACTGGTGGAACATGCTGCTGGCCGCATCTCGATTATGCCCGGAGGCGGCATCACTCCGACCAACGTGGCCCGAATTGTCGACGCCACCGGTGTGAACGAAGTGCATGGTTCGTGCAAAACCACACTCCCAGACGGCACCGTACAAACCGACCCCAAAATTGTCAAACAACTTATAAATGCATTATCCCGATGAAAACAAAGCCTATCTCATTTCGCATCCGTGCTACCCTTATTCCCGTTCTTTCCCTACTCCTGCTCTTCCCTTCCTGCAACCGCAACCCCCATTTCATTACCGACAAAGAATACCGCCAACAGGTTGAATCCGACTTTGCCACACGCAGTGCCGACCTCAACTTCGGGGCTCTCTCCCTGTGCCTCGACACCCTCAACCGTGCCGAGCGCGAGGCCATGCAGTTCCTCTATGCATACATGCCTTATAGCGACCTTGCCGACTATACTCCCGACTTCTACCTCGACCAGGTGCGCTATGCCTTTGCCGCACGTGAGCAGATGCCTTGGGGAAAAACCGTTCCCGAAGATATATTCCGCCATTTCGTGCTGGTATACCGTGTGAACAACGAAAACCTCGACACCGCCCGCATGGCATTCTACCACGCACTGAAAGACCGAGTGCAGGGCATGACGATGGAGGAGGCTGCCTTGGAAGTGAACCACTGGTGCCACGAGCATGTGGCCTACCGTGCAGCCGACAGCCGCACCTCCGCACCCCTCGCCACCATGCGTACCTCGCTAGGCCGCTGCGGAGAGGAGAGTACCTTTGCCGTCACCGCCTTGCGCTCGGTGGGTATTCCTGCCCGGCAGTGCTACACCCCCCGCTGGGCCCACTGCGACGACAACCACGCATGGGTTGAGGTGTGGATTGCCAACCCCGACGGCAAGGGCGGCGAATGGAAGTTCCTCGGTGCCTGCGAGCCCGACCCCGAACTCAACATGGGATGGTTTGCGGTGCCCAGCACCCGCTGCCTCATGGTGCACAGCAAGGCCTTCGGCCGCTATCACGGCGACGAAGAGGTGGTCAAGCAAACCGCCCTCTACAGCGAGCTGAACCTCCTTAGCCACTATGCCCCCACTCGCCACGTCACCGCTACCGTCTGCGGTCCCGACGGCAAGCCCCTGCCCGGTGCCCGCGTGAAATTCAAAATGTACAACTACGCCGAATACTACACATTGGCCAACTATGAGACCGATGGACAAGGCCAAGCTGGCCTCACCACCGGTCTCGGCGACATATTGGTATGGGCCACCGACGGCACACGCTACACCTTCAGCAAATTAGATGTAAGAAAAGACAGCACTATAACATTAACCCTGTCCGACCAGTCTGACCAGTCCGACCAGTCCGACATAGTGCTCTTAGATATCGTGCCGCCTGTTCCCGGCACAGCCAAGGTAACTCCTTCCGACGAGGCCGTTGCCCGCAACGCCCGCCGTCTCGCCTACGAGGACTCCCTGCGAAACGCCTACACCGCCACATTCCCCACCAAGGACAACTTCAAGAGTTACCTACCCAAAGACTGGCTCTGGAGACAGGACAAGTTCTCCGATGCGCAAGTGTGGGAAATCATCCACAAGTCCGAAGGCAACTATGCCGAGATATATAAGTTCTTTGAGCACTGGGGTGCCCCGTTCCGCAGTGGCGAACACATCTACGACTACCTCAAATCCTTTTCCGACAAAGACCTGCGCGACATTACCGCCGATGTCCTCCAAGCCCAAATGACCTTTTTCGACTGGCTGGACCGCGATAAAGGCACCGAATACAGCCGCCTTTACACGTATGATGTATATAAGAAGGGCATTCTCCCTGCGCGTATCAGTAACGAACTGGTGCGCGACTGGCGGCAGCCGTTGTTAAAAGGAATGACTGATTTTGCAAACTGGGTTGATTTGTCCGATAATGGGTGGACGTATCTAAAGTCGAGAATGCAGCCAGAGGCGTATAAGCAAGATTATGAGGCATTGAGAAATTGGACGATTGAGAATATAGCGGTCGACGACACAGGCAACTACTACAACTGCCCCATCTCTCCGATGGGCGTGTTCCGCCTGCGCCATGCCGATGCGCACAGCCGCGACATCTTCTTTGTGGCAGCCTGCCGCGCCTTTGGCATCCCCGCCTACCTCGACAACGCCACCAACACCATCTATGTCTGGGACGGCACCGTCTGGCAAAAGACCGACCTCAACCACAAATCTACAACCAACAATTCTCAATTCTCAATTCTCAATTCTCAATTAACCCTCACCTACCACGGCAAAGAGCCCGCCACCCCCATCTACTACCCCCACTTTACCCTCCAAAAGCTCGAAAACGGCGACTTCCGCACCTTCGACTTCGAAGAGGACCCCCGCATGGCCACCTTCCCCGCCACCCTCCCGTTGGAGCCCGGCACCTATTGCCTCTCCACCGGCAGCCGCTACCCCGATGGCGAGGTGCTCAACCGCCTCGAGTTTTTCACCGTCGCAGAGGGTGAACACGTGACCAAGGAAATCGTCATCCGTCCCCTGGTCGAGCGGGGGGCAGAGTCTGTGATACTCCTGCCCGCAGGCACCGAGGTGATGGAGGGCATCACCCTTGCCGAATATGCCGACGACAAGGGCGTCATACTCGCCTTCATGGGTCCCCACCGCGAACCCGCCAAGCACCTTGTCAAGGAGATGCTGCAGCACGCCGCCGAATTCCAACGCTGGGGCGGCATGACCTACTGCACCACCACCGACCCCGACAATGCCGACCTGCGCCAGCTGCGCAACATCGACATCGTCCCCCTCCATTCGGGCGAGACCGACCGGCTGGAACTCACGGTGGCCGAGGCCCTTGGCGGAGGCGAATATGAGTACCCCCTCGTGGTGTTCATCAACAAGGATGGCAACATCGTCTTCCACACCTCCGGCTACAAGATAGGCCTCGCCGAGCTGCTTCTGAAATACTGCAAGTAATTCACCTTCATATTGCATCCATCCTCACCAAGCCCCTATGGCGAAGCCTGTTTCCGCTTCACCATTATTCCCGCACGCCCCGAATACCTTTGGCATTTATACTATATTTATACCTTAGTTATACCTCAGTTATACTATTATATATAGAATAACTAAAGTATAACTAAGGTATAAATATAGTATAAATATCGGAGGTCTGAGGGCGAGAGTGGGGGACTATTTGTCGCGGAGGACTTCAATGACACCGCGGTGCTGGGTCCAGATGTTCACGCCGTGGGCTTTGAAGTAGTAGAAGTAGGTGCCGGAGGGAGCACGTTGGGCGGCGGGGTTCCACCAGTCGGACTCGTTGGCGATGTTGCGCTTGTGGTATACGCAGCGACCGTAGCGGTCGTAGATGGTGAGCTCGCTATACTTGAAGCAGTTGTGCTCTATCAATCCGCCGATGACAAAGCGGTCGTTCACGCCGTCGCCGTTGGGTGTGACCACGTTGGGGTAGGTGAGGGCTGTGTCGCAATGGTCGCCGTTCCAAAAGATATAAAGGCTGTAGTGGATGGTGCTGTCGCAGCCTGCCTCGTTGAAGAGGTGGTAAATATAGTCCGCCACGGTGTCATTAAACACAGTGTCGAAGGCGAACCAAGGCAGCTGGTCTTCGGTGATGCTGTCGCTGATGGTAGTGTCGCTGCTGGGGATGATGTGGAGGATAAAGGTGATGATGCTGTCCTCTCCGTGGCTGCCTGTATAGAGGAAGGTACCTTGTCCCTCTTGGTAGAATAGGGAGTCTCCGTATTGGACGGGCAGATCGCTCTCGCAGGTGTAGTAGAGCACGGTGTCGGAGACATCGGGCAGGACAAAAAGGTGGTAGTGCAGGACGCTGTCGCAGGGCGTCGTGGGGTTGGGACGCAGGATGACGGTGTCGGTTGTGTGGAAGAAGAGCGTTCCGAAGCGGCTCAACGGCAGGACACCGGAGGTAGCGGTGTCATAGATGTGGGTCCGGGGGACATCGAAGATATGGATGTTGATGGTGTCGGAAACGACGGGATGACAATCGTTGTGGGTGATTCCTTCGACGATGTAGGCTCCGCTCATGGAGGTGTCGGCATGGGAGATGACATAGGGCGGGACGGACAGGACGCTACCGTCGGGGCAGAGGATGCGAAGACTGTCGATGTTGAAATTGTCGAAAGAGAAGGTTATGTCGTCGCCTGCACAGTAATTGGAGTCCATGTTGAAGAACAGCTTCGGGCTGGGGGCGTAGTCGGTGAGATAGGTGTAGGAGGTGCCTCGGGTGCTGTCGGATTCAATGACGGCTAAAAGAAACTTGGCCGAGTCGCAGCGGATGTTTATCACGCCGGCAGAGGTGAGCGTGCCCAAGGGGGTGATGAACGGAGTGACCTCTTTGACGCAGAAGGAGAGCCGGGGGTTGTTGGGGACCGGACTGAAGTCGGCGGCGGTGAGAACGGTGGAGTCGCCGTTGAAGAGGATTTTGTCGGTGGCAGTGGTGGGGATGGTCATGTGGATAGTGAGGGAGGTGCTGTCAGAGCTGAGGTAGGAGATTTGATGAGAACCGGAACAATCTAACTGGGGAAGGATGGTGGCTCCCATGCGTAGGTTGGGGTCAAGTTGATGGATGTAGCCGACGCCGTTGAACGACCAGCGGTCGTCGATGAAGTAATGGGTGTTGAAGTTGAGATTGAACCACCCATAGTAGTACGGGCTGGGGTTACTGCGGGAGAGTTGTCTGAAGATTTCGGAATGGGAATGGGTGTTGAAGAGGAGGTATTCGCTCCCCCAAAAATCAATAGGCACCAGTTGCTCTCCGGCTATGTCGGAGTGCCGTGTGGTGTCGCCCTCGACGGCACGGGACATGCAGTCGACGGATGTGGTGTTGACAGCGATGGGACGTGAAGCATGGATGATGGTGCGGATGATTTCGGTGTCGTTGTGCTTGGCACGCAAAGCGTAGCTCTGGCCACGGTGGAGCATGATGCTGATGGTACTGTCGGGCATCACGTCATCTTCGAACACGGCAGTGCCCCGGTTGTAATGCCACCATATTTCGTTGTACCGAATTGTGTCGACGTAGTTGGGTGCGGTGATGAGGATAAGGGTGCTGTCTTCGGTGGCGACAATTTCGATGCTTTGCCCATTTTCAAGCCAAGGGGTGTCCTGATAAGGCAAAGGCGTGAGCAGATAGAAGGTCGTCCCCAAGGCATGGCGACCTTTGAGGGTGTAGGTTTCGCGATGGGAGGAGGTGATTTGGAAGTAACAGGTGATGGGGGCGGAGGAAGAGATACGCAGACCGCGGTCTAGGATGGTGTTGGAGGGGGAGGTGGCAAGAAAGCTGTTGTAGTAGAGAGGCATGAAGTCGTCGATGGTCTGTGCGTTGTCAGGCAGGGTGATGGTATGGGTGGGGAAGAGGCTGTTGGCTGGCTGCTCGATAGTGATGGTGGCTGGCTGGTCGTAGGTGTGGAAGACGAGTCGGGCCGCCGGCTCCGACGGATTGCTGTTGAGTCTGGAGAGGTCGGGTGCGGCAAACCAAAATACCGTGTCGGTCTGTGCTTGGCAGACTAAAGAAAGAAACACAAAAGCTATTAGCAATAACCGCTTCATTTATCCATTACGTTTATTATGTGTTCTAGATATAACGTGCGGAGAAGTATATTATTGCATGGGATTTCAATTATTTGTCGTGTAGTACTTCTATGACTCCCGTGTGTTGGGTGTGGATGGTGACGCCGTGGGCCTTGAAGTAGTAGAAATAGGTGCCGGCGGGGATGCGCTGAGCGGCGGGGTCCCACCAGTCGCCTTCATCGGCGATGTTGACTTTGTGGTAGACACGGCGGCCCGTGCGGTCATAGATGGAGAGCTCGCTGTACTTGAAGCAGTTGTTTTCCAACAATCCCACGATGACAAAGCGGTCGTTGGAGCCGTCGCCGTTGGGCGTGACCATGTTGGGATAGGAGAGGGTGGTGTCGCAGTGGTCGCCGTTCCAGTAGACATGCAGGTAGTAGTGTATGGTGCTGTCACACCCTGCCTCGTTGAAGGTGTGGTAAATATAGTCGGCCACCGAGTCGGTGAACACGGTGTCGAAGGCGAACCATGGCAGCTGGTCTTCGGTGATGGTGTCGCGGATGGTGGTGTCGCTGTTGGGGATGATGTGGAGGATGAAGGTGATGTTGCTGTCTTGTCCGTGGCTGCCGGTGAAGAGGAAGGGGTATTGCCCTTCTTGATATAGCGTGGCGGTGTCGTACTGCACGGGCAGGTCGCCCTCACAGGCATAGTAGAGGATAGTGTCGTCGGTGTTTCGGTATACCCGAAAGTGGTAATGGATAATGCTGTCGCATTGGTTGGCTGCACCGCTGGGGTATACGATGGCGGTGTCGGTGTCGTCAAGAAACACCGTGTCGAAACGACTCCACGGTAATTGATTCTCGGAGACGGTGTCAGATATGTCGGTTTGCCCAATGAACGGGATGGTGAGAACCAAGAATACCGTGCTGTCGCATCCCCATTGGTTGTTGAGCAGCGCGGAGGTGGAAAGCTGGTTGTAGCCCGAATCGATAATAGGAGATGACTGTTCAATGTCAAAGGTCAGTCCGTTCCATTGAAAAGGCAGGTGGTTGTTGCATACGGTACTGTCGAGATGTGTGGTGTCGGAGAGGGAGACAGAGAGGTTTAGCAGGATGAGGCTGTCGCATCCGTGGCTGTCGGTGAGCTGAAACATGGCGGTAGTGTCGACCATACGTTGGTCGGTGCGTACAAGACCACCACTGCCCATGACGAAGGTCTCTCCTGCGAAGATAAAGGGAAGCGTGTTTTCGCAGAGTATGGTGTCGATTTCCTCAAATGATTCATGGTATATGACAATATGCATGGTGTCGATGCTGTCGCATCCGTGTTGTGAGAGAAGATGGAGGAGGGTGTCAGTGTCGGATAAAATGGAAGAGCCGTACAATAAGTAGATGTTGCAACTCTCGACAGTGTCGGTCACGGTGTAGTTGGGATGCAGATGGATGGAAAAAGTGGTGTCGTGGGTGTTGCCGCAGCTGTTGGTGATGCTGAATGTGTATAGGATTGTGGTGTCGGTTGTTACGCTGTCTGGTATTTCTATAAGGAAGGTGACACTGTCTATCTGCGTGGCATAGGTTCCCTCCATGGTGCATGAGGTTATGAAGCATGAGTCTGTGGGAATCAGGCTTGGATTGAGTGCAACCTCCCAGTCGAATATCCATCCATTATCGACAGACCAGCCGTCCATAACGGTTATTTGCCATGTGCCGTTAAGCGGACAGCCAATGAGGCTGGAGAAGTTCTCGTCTGGGTGATAGAAATGGGTGCCGGCATTCACGTTGCTTGAATCGATTTGATATCCTCCGGTAATGTTGCCTGTGCGGTAGATCAGTCCATCGCCTGCAGCGTAAGTGAAACCGGAAATGGTATTGTTGCTCCAACAGTAGTTCCACCCTGTCCCCGGTCGGTTGAGATAGGCTGCCGAGTCGCATATGTTATTGTTGTCGTTGTAGTCGACGGGGTTGCCCAGATGGGAAGAGCGTGGGACATTGCTTAATGCGTTATTCCAGCCTCTGTGGGACTGGCTTATGGAATCAAGGCAGAATGATGTTCCAGTCCCTCCATATCTGAGGATGTCGGCTTGCTGGTTGTTGGGGCAGGTGATGTTGATGTAGATGTCCCCCAACCAAGAGTGTTCCATGTTGATGCGCACATATTGAATGTCGTTGACAGAGGTGATGGTACTGCTGTCGGCAAAGTCGGTGAAGGTGACTATTGAGCGATAGGAGCAACCCCACGGAGGGCAGGGTATGCCGTCGGGCAGGAATGTCCGCCCTGAGTGTCCGAGCGATGCCGTGCCATTGACTATGACCACTTGGCAGGTGTCAGTGTAGCCGAAGAAGACCCTCTGATGCGCCCCGGCACATAGATGGGAAGGAAGGTGTAGGCCTACTATCCGACTGAAAAGAGAAGATGAATCAATTTCGGTCTGCGCATAGCAGACTGACGATGCAAACAATATGATTATCAATACAAGGCGTTTCATCTTCCAGAAGGATTTTCTTCATAAAGAATTTACAAAGATACAACTTTTATCCCATTTAATGGGGAAAAAAGAGGAGCTATTTGTCACGGAGGACTTCGATGACGCCGGTGTGCTGGGTGTGGATGGTGACGCCGTGGGCTTTGAAGTAGTAGAAGTAGGTGCCTCCGGGGTGGCGGTGAGCAGCGGGGTCCCACCAGTCGTCGTCGGTGGCTATGTTTCGGCGGTGGTACACTTGGTGGCCGTTGCGGTCGTAGATGGTGAGCTCGTTATATTTGAAGCAGTTGTTTTCTATCAGGCCTTTGAGGACAAAGCGGTCGTTGTGGC
>JAEEGJ010004886.1_pt1 | contig 43764 bp, 45 predicted proteins | sample 8958761 | NCBI WGS metagenome assembly JAEEGJ01 (sample SAMN16246546, study PRJNA631951) | gut metagenome | biome: gut microbiome; feature: rumen; material: RS-attached | host: Bos | place: Iran: Karaj | collected 2018-10
AGAGACTGGCCTGGAACCACTCCTGGATAGTATATTGGCGGATGATCTTTTTTATGAACTCCATAATTCTCGGGGGTGGACCCGGGAGGCCTACATACCCGCCGGAACCTCCGAGGAGGACTGGGAATCTAAACAAAATTCCTCCGGCGCTGCCTGGTCTTCCGACTACTATGGTATGTCCAACCTCCTTGGCTTTTCCGACTACCAGTTTTCGGTGCGGCCCGTCACGCTCTTAAAACTTTAATCTTTAATCTTTAATCTGGGCCGGCCCGTCGCAAGCGGGCAGGCCAGGAACCTATGACCATGGCACCCCGGGATTTAGCCATTGATGCTTACCGTTCCATCCTGGAACAGTATGAGCCATTAAGGCAATTCGGAAACTTTATAAACCTATTTAACGATGAAAAAGATGATAGCATTCCGGACCCGATTCCGATTGATTCAGACCTGCCTTTTTGAATAAATGCCCGGCCGTAGGAGGCCGCCAGTGGCCCTGGGAAGCCTGCCATATAGTCCACACTCTGGTACCTGGCTGACCGACGGAAAGACGTCACCCATGCCTCTCCCGTAGAGAGCAACCCTGTACGGGGGGGGCATTTTTATAACGAAAGAAACATAAAATAATATGGCAAGCAATACAAAAAGATGGTTCCGGCTGGTGTTCGCGAAGCGGACACAGGGCGTCTGCCGTGTATGCGGATGTACGATGTATGACCCATGCTATTCCCCGGGACAAGGGTACTGCTGGTGGTGGGACGCGGATGAAACCCTATGTTCCCACTGCGCCAGCAAGGAGATATTTTCAAACCCGAAGACCATCCACTGCGTCAATTCAGACAGGCCTACCATTTAGACCCTACAAAACACAACCATGAAAAGAGATATTGCCATCGTTCATTACAACACTCCGGAGATCACGGAGGCCCTCGTTGGGAGCATCCGCAAGTTTGCGCCGGAGTGCAGCATCACCATTTTCGATAACTCCGACAAGCGCCCGTTCCCTCAAACGGACGGCGTCCGTATCCTGGACAACACCCATGGCCAGCTGGTGGATTTCGATGCGGCCCTCTCCCGCTATCCGCAGCGGATTGAGACCGGGAACAACTATGGGAGCGTCAAGCATTCCATGTCCATTGATTACCTTTTCGACGTACTGCCGGACGGGTTCGTCCTTATGGACAGCGACGTTCTCCTGAAGCAGAGCATCGACGTCTTCTTTGACGAAAGCTGCATTTATGCCGGCCTGACGGACAAAGGGACGAAAAAGAAACCGGTACCGCGCCTTGTGCCGTTCATCTGCTGGATCAATGTGCCGCTTTGCCGGCGGCACGGCATCCGCTATTTTGACGGCGCCCGCAGCTGGGGGCTCACTCCCGGAGAGCTGCTTAAACAGTACGATACCGGCGCTTCCTTCCTAGAGGACTGCAGGGCCAGTGGGGAGCCTTGTAAGGAATTGGAGATAGGGGAATACATTGTCCACTTCCGCGCTGCATCCTGGGGGAAGAAGAACTGGGATGAATGGCTGCGTGAGCACGCCAGCCTGTACAGAAAACCGATCCTTCCGGGTAACCGGATCCTGGTGGTGATTCCCTACCTGGCCAGCGGCGCCCAGGGGAGGGAGCTGGAGTATGCCGTGACCGGATGGCGCCTGCACTTCCAGGCTCCGTTCCTGATTGTAGTCGTGGGCGATTACCATCCCATTGTAGAGACCGGGGACGATATCACCTTCATCCCCTGCCCGCAGGTTCCGGACGTGCCTGGCCAGTACCGGCCTCACCTGGATCACGTCCGCAAGTTCCGGATGGTCCGGCGGCTCTTCCCTGAAGAAAAGGGGTTTATCTACGCATGCGATGATATGTATGCCGTAAACGATTTCGGGATGGAGGAAATCCTTTTCCCGAAGATTATAAACACGCGCATGATGGGGAACCCGGATAGCTCAAACGGATGGCAACGGGATTTGGCCAAGACGGAGCAGCTTTGCCGAAAGGAGGGCTTTGCGGCCATGAACTGGGTATGCCATCTCCCCGTCTGGTACGACTGGCAGACGCTCCTGGATCTGTACGACCATTACGACTGCGACCATAACAGCTACGTGGTGGAGAACATCTATTTCAACATGATATACGGCACCAGGAAGCCCTTTAAGCTGGACATCGCCACGGATAACATCAAGTGCGGCGTTTACCGGCCGAATCCCAATCTGGACACCATCCGGAAAGCCTTTGACACGAAGATCTGGATCACCAATTCCCCCAAGGGCTGGATACCGGAACTGGATCGGATGCTGAATGAGTATTATTTCGGGAAAGCAAGAAATTAGGACCATTCGCATAACACAGCAGCCGGGGCATGCCGCAGCATCGTTACCATAAATACATGATAGAGATTTAGCAACCATTTCTACCTGAGCGCGCGGCCCCACCGGCAACCCCTTCCCCGTCGCGAGATGCGGAAGGTTTTTAAAAACAGAAACAGACGAAAAACAAGAAACCATGGAACCCCGCATGAATGCTTCCTACAAATGGCCATCCGATTGGAAGTCCAGACGGAAGACCGCTATCTCCTCCTTCACGGCGCCACCTACCGGCTCCTGCCGGAGTTCCTCGTCGAGGGAGAATACGTAGAGTTTACCGTGAGTCAAAAATACGAATAGCTTATGAACTTCAAGACATACAACCTTCAGAACGCTCCCCACAAGGTGGAGAAGAAGCAGAACAAGCGCCTGACGCTCTCCGTCAAAAGCACCGGCCTCTTCATTTTAGGCAGGATCCTGTACGAAAAGATGGGGAAGCCTGCCGGCATCGTCATCCTCCAGGACACCCAGTACCCGATGGACTTCTACCTCAAGGCCAGCAAGGACCCCACTGCCTTCCAGCTGAAGCCTGGATCCAGGAACCAGGTCCGCATGATGTCTAACACCATGGCCGGCATCATCGCCGACGCCCTCAAAATTACCCCCCCCCTATACGGTGCATTTTAAGGTGAACGAAAAAGAGGACGGTCTCTACAGCATAGCCGTCCTACAGCCAAAACTCAAGAAAAAGCAATAGAACTCTCCGATGGCTTTAGAAACAATTATTCATTTTAGCTTCAACGTGGGGCGCTGCGCTATCTGCGGCAAGCCGATATCTCCATCCGAACTCTACGCGGAGATGGAGGACTCCGACGACTTGTACTGCGAGGAGTGCTGGAAGGAATACCTCGATAGATGCGACGCCCTCCTGGAGCAAATGAAAAAAGAAAAACAGCAATAATATGACACAGGAAGAATACAGCGCCAGAAACGCGCAGATCAACGCTGAATACAAGAAGAAGCAGCTCCAGTACCAGCAGGCCCTCAGGGCCCGCTCGGAGCAGCTGGAGGACCTGGCCAAGACCTACCAGGAAGAGAAGGCCAAGATCCAGAAGGCCATCTGGGACCTGAAGGTCCAGGCGGCAGCGGCCACCGCAGAGGCGGCCAGCAAGAAAGCCGAGCTGAACGAGGAGTACGTGGCCTCCCTCAAGGAGGGCGGCTACACCGGAGACTGGGGCCCCGGCCCCGAGAAGGCATAACCTCCTCGACTTAACAAAAAAGTGAAGCCATGAAGATAGAACTCTCAGAAAAGTATGCCCAGTGCGTCCTCCGCTCCCTGAAGGACCGCGAGGAGGGCCTGGCCGATGACCTGCAGTACTACAAGGGCTGCGACATCGGCGACGCCATCGAGGCGGAGCTGCGCGATATCCGGGCCGTCAAGGATTTCCTGGAAGAAAAACTTTTGGAAGAGTAAACCCATGTAATAAACACTATGGTCAGAGTATTATAACCGCCCCTGCCACTGATATGGAACTGAAAAGCAAATACAAGGTCCTTCTCCGGCTGTTCGACTCAACAGCCGAAGAGACCTTCAGTGATTGCATCCGGAGAGTACTCGATTCCCCGTCCAGGAACAGCTATTTCGACAAATACATAGAGGCCTTCCCCGACCTGTCAAAGGATGAGCTGCGCTCCTGCTGGCAGTTTTGGTTTGCCGACCGCGACGAAAAGAAGCAAGACTACACCCCGGAGCCCCTGGCGGACCTGTGCGCCCATGTTCTGACGATGGCCGACGGAAATACCCTCTATGATTGCTGCGCCGGCACCGGTGCGCTTACTATTGCCACGTGGAATATCCGGAAAGACATCCGCGTGACCTGCCAGGAGATTGACGAGGACGTCATCCCCCTACTCCTTTTCAACCTGGCCATCCGGAATATAGGCGGGACGGTAAGACAGGGCAACGCCCTGAGTGACGATGAGAACGTCCGCACGTGGGAACTGACACCCGGCGACCGGTACTCCATGCTCAGCGAGCAAATGTTCCCGACCTCCTTCCAGGCCGACCTGGCCATAAGCAATCCCCCCTACAACGTTTATAGGGATGGCCGTAATCTTAATTTCAACTTCATGACCAGGTGCACATCCATTGCCAGTCGCGCCGTGGTCCTGCTTCCGTGCGGGACACTGACAAACAAAGCCGACGCTGGCGACCGGGCCAGGATCCTGGACGCCCAGCTGCTGCAGGCCTGCATCCTGCTTCCCGACCGGCTGTTTGAGAGCACCGGCATCCCGGTGGCGATGTATGTACTGGACAGGCGGAAGAAAGACAGCGCCTGCCTGGTGGACGCCACAACCCTCGGCGAGGAATACTTCAGGGAGCAGAGGGGTGAAGGCAGCCGGTCCCACACGGAGCGCATCTACAAAAAGAAGATGGTCCGCTTCAGCGACGCCCAGATAGCCGCCATCCAGCGGATGACAGAGGAAGGCGTAGGTGTAAGCATGAAGGTAAGCTACGACGATATAAGAGCCAAGGACTGCAACTTCGCTCCCGGACCATATAAACCCATCGAAATAGACGCGGACCATTCCACGCACCGCAGCTTCACCGACATCATTGACAACATCAACGAATGTATCCGGATGCAGAACACGTGCAAGCTCACCATCAATCAAGTCTGGGCGAAGGAGCTGGACCTGGTACCGCTGCTGCAGCTGGCGGAAGAAGACAAGAAGCTGGTCAATGAAATTAACCGGCAGCTGACCATGCTGGGCATCGAAAAAGAAATCACCGCCCCTTCATGGATAGCGCAGACAAACAACAAGGAGCTGAAAATCGTCCAGCAGGACAAGGAGTTCCTCTCCCCGGTCTTTTACTCCTTCCTGCCATTTTGGAAGCAGCACATCCGCACCATGAACGAGTTCCAGAACGCCCTGTACAGAGAATTGCGGGATGCGCTGCTGGAGCCGCTTATGACGGGAAGAATCGCGCTTAACACCGAGAACGCATAGCCATGTTTGCATTTTTCAAATATTTGTGCGACCTTTGCCCTTGCCTTACATCAGTCCAGATGTCTGTCGGGGCAAGCGTCCCCAGATATCGGCACAAGAATAAATCGCTCAGGTCCGTCGTATCCGTAAGGTGCGACTGCTTGCCCAAAGGGGCTGGTGTAAGGCAGGACCTGGGCTTTTTTGTACCTATTCAGTTATGCCTTACACTGAGAAAGCTGGCACCTTACTGCCGAGCAGCTGCCCCGAGCTGGAGCAGTTCATCAAGGCCCAGGCCCACTGCCGGGCGGCCCGTCTTATCCTGGACGACTTCTCAGTCCACCCCACCCCGCAACTCACCGAAGACCAGAGGCGCCGGTTTAAAGACGCCTGCGATGAGGAGTTCGACGTCATTGGAGAAGTCATCGACGCCATTGAGGTTCTCCAGTTCCTCTTTTTCAGCCCCCTATTTCCTATTGAATCCTAATAGCCTTCTTACACCATGCCATACCTGAAGAAAGATTTCACCGACCGCATCTACGAGCGGGTGAATAAAGACGGAGAGCTGCTGCTGCAGGTGGTCCGTGAGACCGCCGGCGAGCCCCGCAAGCACGAGAAATCTGAAACCACCTTCGTGTGCCCGCACTGTCATGCGGGCTCCTTGGTGGTGAACACCCGGAAGATGGTGTACAAGTGTTTCTCCTGTAATGAGGTGGGCGGAAAGAATGCCATCAACTTCCTCATGGGCCCCGGTTCCAGCCTTTCCCTCCCGGAGGCCATCAAGGCCGTTTGCGACCGTTACGACCTTCCCCTGGAGTATGAGGACGACACGCCCAGGCGACGCCGGCCGGCAGCTGCAAAAAAGACCGATGTTCCCAGCAAGGAAGATCCGGATGCCGGTTCCTTCTGTTCCCGGATGCTCTCCGAGAGCGGCCTTACCCACAAGGACGTAACGGCCGTGGTGAAGCTTACGCCCGGAGACTCCTCTTCGCGCAAGGTACCCACCTTCCAGAAAGGGACCATCAACGACCGCTACGAGCTGGACTACAGCGGAAACGACGCCCTTATCCTGTACTATGATATCGAGGGGAATCCCTGCACCTATACTTTCCAGCCCAAGGGGCAGAAACCCGTGACCCGGCCATACTACCGGGTGCGTTACGAGTTCCCGGAGGCGCACAAGGATAAGGACGGGGTGGCCATGAAGTACCGTTCCCCCCTTGGATCCCCCACTTTCATCTATTATCCGGAGTGCATCCGTGCCGCGTACAGGACCAAGACGGACATACCCGTCCTGTTTATCCAGGAGGGCGAGAAAAAGGCAGAGAAGGCCTGCAAGCACGGCATCCCGTCGGTGGCCATCTCCGGTATCCAGAACCTGGGGGACGGGAATAAGAAACTCCCCCAGGACCTTATCAAGGTAATCCGGGACTGCAACGTAAAGCAGGTGGTTTTTCTGATGGACTCCGACCTGCACGACCTCTCCAGGAACCTCACGGAATCCAAGCCGGTGAACCAGCGGCCGTCGGCCTTTTTCAGCGCTGTGCTCAAGTTCAAGTCCTACATGAACGAGCTGGTGAACCAGAACATCTACGTGGAGATATTCTACGGCCATGTGCTGAAGAATGATGCCGGCGACAAAGGTATCGACGACCTCCTCACGAACTCCCTCAGGGGGAAAGAACAGGAACTGGCCGACGACATCAAGTTCGCCATGCACGAAAATCTTCTGGCCGGGAAATACGTCCAGCTGTACAATATCACGGAGGTTTCTCCCACCAGGATCAAGGAGCAGTTCCACCTTACGAGCGCCCAGGTCTTCTGCGAGCATTACAAGGACGAGCTGAAGAACCTCCGGGAGTTCCGCTGCATGGGCTGGAAGTACCGGTTCAACGAGAAGGACGAGCTGGTGAGCGCCTCTCCGGTGGAACCGGACGAGCAGTTCTGGGAGAAGGACGAGACCCGCAAGGGTGAGCCGCTGAAGTTTGTCTACACCAACGCCATGACCTTCCTGGAGCGCCGGGGCTTCCATGTATATGAGCGCTCCGATGACAACTACATCCTTATCCGGGTGGAAGACGGGATTGTGCGCGGCGTAGCCCCGCGGAAGGTGTCCAACTTTATCCACGAGTTCGCCAAGGCTTACCTTACCAAGGACGTTCGGGAGTTGCTGCTTCGCGGCGGTACCCAGTACGTGGGCCCTTACCAGCTGGAGCAGCTGGAGCCCTTCAAGGGTTCCTTCTTTGAGCCCACCAGGGGCCTCGATTACATTTTCTTCAAGGACAAGGCCTGGCGGATCACCGAGAACGATATCACGTCAGGTGATATCAGGGCCATTCGCTTCAATGTGTGGCAGGATGCAGTGCACAACTTTTCCGGTATCGAGATGCTTCCCCCGCTGCTGGACGTAACGCTGGATGACCTGGGGGACTACCACGTCTCCCTCACGGAGACGGGGAAGCGATGCCACTTCCTGCAGTTCCTGATCAATGCGTCCAATTTCACCTGGAGAAAAAAAGCGCCCACTGAAGACGATATCGCCAGCAACTCCCAGCACCTGGTGTCCAAGCTTTGCGCTTTCGGATACTTGTGCAACTCTTACAAGGATATGGGCAACGCCAAGGCCGTAATTGCGATGGACGGGAAGATCCAGGACTTTGACGAGGCCAACGGCCGTACAGGCAAATCCCTCCTGGGGCTAGCCCTGAAGCAGGTCTTTCCCAGGAATAAATCGCTGGACGGAAAGGCCCTGGGCGTTGGCAACAACAACCGGCAGTTTATCTGGGAGGGCCTGGACGAGCGCAGCCGAATTGTCATTGGCGACGACCTTATGAAGGATTTCGACTTTGACAGCCTTTTCTCCCTCATTACCTCCGACTGGCCTGTAAACCCCAAGGGACAGACAGCCTACACGATTCCTTTTGTGAAAGCTCCGAAGATATACCTATCTTCCAACTTCTCCGTAAGCGGAGACGGCAGCAGCTACCGGGCCCGCCAGTGGCCGCTGGCCTTCTCCGACTTTTATAATGAGGAACACCAGCCCGTCCAGGACTTCGGCGCGCTCTTCTTCGAGGAGTGGGACACGGACCAGTGGACGCTGTTCTGGAACCTGGTGGCTCAGTGTATTCAGATGTATTTCCGTTTTGGCTATGTTCCCGCTCCGGACAACCGGCTGGAGGACCGCCGCCTGGCCCAGCAGATCGGCGAGGACTTCATGTCCTGGGCCGACGAATACTTCGAGCCCGCCAACGCGCACCTGAACATCCGGATCCTCCGGAAGGAGATGTACGGGAATTTCATCGAGCACGTGCAGAGTGCCCGCGGATCCAAGGTATCCTATTCTCCGAAGACCTTCTCCATGCGCCTGGGTTATTACACGCGTCTGAAGAAGCTCTTCCTGAATCCGCACCTATACAATCCCGCTACCGGGGCCTGGAACAGCTACGACAAGGATGGCCGTCCCATCAAGCGCGATACCTCCAACGGCTGTGAGTACTTTGTCATCGGAGATCCGGACTACTACAACACGCACGCGCCGGGCGTGCCGGTATCGGCCATTCCGGAAAATCTTCCGGAAATATCGGCCACCCTGCAGCTGGACACCGAGGATGACATGCCGGTTTAGCCCATGCCCGAGAGTTACCTGCTGAGATATCCGACCCAGATAGAGGCCTTCAGGAACCGTTACGCGGTCTTCATCCGGAAGAACAGCGACCGGATCCTGGAGTGGTTCCTTTCCCTGCCGCTTTATCAGTGGGTGCGGATGCCTTTTGACGCCAGGACGGCAGAGGCTGGAATCGGTTGCCTGTGCCTGCTGCATATCGAGGGGAAGATCAACCTCTGCGTGGACCGCACCGTCTCCTATTGCCAGCGTTTCGCCAACTCCGAGCAGGAATACGAGGATTTTATCCAGGAACACTTCAAACCATCAAAATAAGCTTATTTACGGGCCTCCTCCGGGGGCCCGTCTTTTTACCCGGATGCCCGGCCGCGAGGCCGGAATAGCGTCCGGGTTTAACTTCAGTTTTCAGGAACGGAAAACTGGCCTTTCTGTGCAAGTGTGCTGTACATCGGCCCCCTGGACACCCCCAATTTAAGATAATATGAATAAAGTGCTGGCGGACTGAACGCGGGTAAATCGCAGAGAGTCAGCGAGATACATATATATTATTAAATATTTTTTCTTATTATAAAACACTACCTTAAAAAATTGCCAAAAAAGTGTGCAAGTGTGCTACTATTACAATTAGCAACTTTTTCGTACTTTAAATTAACATATTTAAAGCATTGTTTTTCAAATAATAAAGTGTAAGAAAATCGCTTTAAATAAACCGCGTAACGAAAAGCACACTTCCCGCACACATCAGCACAATTCAGCACACTTCGCCCGCACACATCCCCGCACACATCATTTGTACTTGTTAAAATATTGATACATAGCTATATAGATACTCTAGCACACTTGCACACATTTTTAGGCGAATTTGGGGAGGGGGCTTTTATTTTGCGAGATATACAACTTACGTTTCCGGTAGTGTAGTTATCGTAAAACAATATTGCGCAATGATTTGGCGCAATCTATATTTTTCACTAAATTTGTTCCACGTATGTTTTCTGCAGCCATTCATATCGACGACCATCTGCTATCAGACTTCTTCAGATACCTCTTCCCCCCGGACTCCAAGGGAGGTCCTTGTGTGGTATCGGTAGCGCATCCGGTGGGGGCCCTCATGGTAGCCTTTGCAGAGGCGAGCCCGGCAGGAGCCGACACTTCCGGGGAAGGATGGATCCCGGTCGACCTCCCCAAATACAGCAACGCGACCACCTCCCTGGTGAACCACTATGTGCAGTTCAGTGCAGAATCCGCCTCCCGGATACTCCTGGCGCTCAAAGCTTCATTTGAATTGGACTTCCAGGGCTATTACCGCCGCGGAGAACAACTGGGTATCCAGAAAAAGGATATCATCGAAGCATATATCTTCTCCAGAGGGCTAGCCCCGGAAGAATTCAGCGCCATGCACAAGCGCGTGTACAGGCGGCAGCAGCGCGCCCGGGAGGACATCCGCCGGCGCCTGGTACGGAAGGCTTACTATATCGACGAATCCATCAACTATCAAGGCTTAATTTCCGAAAAATGAAACATATCGTACACAGTGTCCATTATAAAGGGCCTTCAGACGTAGACTGGACCTCCATGGGGATGGTGCCTGGCCATGGCACCCTGAGTATCGAGACCGCCCACGCGGACACCGGGATCGTGCAGACCTATAAGCTCTCCGCTTCCCTCCTCAGGGAAGAAAGGGCCGGGAAGCTTCCCGCCTACCGGGATATGAAATTAATGGTTGTCCTGGATAGCGGGGACCGTATTTTTCTGGGGACGGATGAATTGCCGGTACGCCTCACTGTCCAGGAATCGGATACGATTACCGTTTCCTGCAGCTGGAAAAAGGGGATTTAGCGGCTCTGTCCTTTCTACAGCGGCGATTTCGGCCATCTTTGCAGTAAATACCTAATACAGATGGCCAAAAAACCCAGTAATGCCTTCCAGCTTGCGCTCGACCTCAGACGCGGGCGCTGGCTCATTCAAGACCCCGGCGCCTTCATGCCGATGGTCGAATCCTTCTTTAACCGTGAGTCCCTGGAGAGGGAACCATTGGCGGAATTGGTGCTTGCAGACGCGTTGGCCGAATCCGCTGAAGGCGGAGCTCCCGCTGCAGGCGAAAACCGCAAGAAGGTAATGATCGTCCCGCTTTGCGGCATCATGACCAAATATGATACCTGCGACGCCTACGGTACGACAACGGTTGCCCGCCGGATGGCCAAGTACGTGGGTGATAAGAATGTGGCCGCCTTCGTCCTGGACGTGGATTCCCCCGGCGGGAATGTATCGGCCATTGCGCCCCTGGTTGAGGTGATCCGGAAGGCCCGTGCAGCGGGGCAGCCGGTTGTAGCCCATTGCGACGGCTGCTACTCCGCCGCCTACTGGGTGTCCAGCCAGTGCGACGCCATTTTTGCCGACAATAAGATGTCCGGCTTCGGCTCCATCGGCGCCTACGCGGAGCTGCTGGACGACCGGGAGAACAAGCAGACCGGTTTCCATTATATCAGTGTATATGCGAAGGAATCCAAGGATAAGAACCTGGCCGTCCGTGAGGCTCTTGACGGGAATACGGAAAGGCTCGCGGGAGAGCTGTCCGACCTGGTAAAGGAGTTCCATGCCGCCGTGAAGGCCGGGCGTCCCGCGCTGAAGGTAGAAGAAAAAGGCGTTCTTTCCGGCGCGGATTTCCGCGCGGAAGCAGCTATCGGGGTGGGTCTCGCAGATGGCATGGCCACGCTGGAAGAATGTGTCCAGATTGCCATGGTTCGGTCCGAATACAGGTAAGAATCAAATCCAATCCATTTTTTAACATCTCCTATAACATGAAGACAAAGAAAACTCTGAAAGCCACCCTGGCCAACAACAAGATGGTCCAGGTGGTCGCCCGTCTGTTTAAGAAGGAAGAGTTCACCCTCACCGAAGAGGGTGCCGTGGAGCTGACCGACGACGAGGCTTCACAAATCGCCAAGACCTATGGCGATACCTTCCTTTCCAAACTGAGGGCCCTGAACTTCAACGTTCAGGAAGACGCCGACGCCGACGACCTCTTCCAGGAGGCTGTGCAGTTCCAGGCTACGCAGCTCTCCGCCGAAAAGGATAACGTCATCGCCCAGCTCCGGCAGACCGTGGAGACGCTCTCCAGTGAGCCTGAACCGGCCCCTGCCGCCCAGGCTCCCGCAGGCACTCCCCGCGCAGCAGCTCCCAAGGCCGCCATCAATATGGCCGCCCGTCACAACGCCGTAGTAGCCACCGCCCTGGCTTCCGGCAATCCGTTCAACGTCCAGCTCACCGCCCAGAATATCGACGTGAGCGAACTGAACCAGGAATTCAGCATGGTCATGCCCCCGAAGGTCCGCCTGGAGATTCTCCTGAAGCGCATCTATCAGGGTTTCAGTGACGCCAAGCACTTCACCCAGGTGCAGACCAACACGGACTACATCGCATCCGCCGCCATCCACACGGAGGTGTCCCAGCAGTTCACAAACGAGTGGACTCCGAAAGGCTCGATGAAGTTCACCCCGATCCGTATCGAGTACCGCCGGCACAAGATCAACGAGGCTATCAAGCCCACGGAGCTCCTGTCCAGCTGGCTACTGTACCTGTACGAGCAGGGTAAGAGCCAGGCCGAGCAGCCGTTCATCCGCTACGTTGTGGAGCAGCACATCCTCCCGAAGGTGGCTGAGGATATCCAGCTGTCCATGATTGCGAAGGGTAAGTACACGCCCGTCGATGTGTCCACCCTGAAAGAGGGTGACGAGGGCTCCGCCGCCAAGGATTCCATGGACGGCTTCGAGACCATCCTGGTGGAAGGTAAGAAGGGCCTGAACCCGTCCGCCGCCAAGATCAACTTCTACAAGAACGCCCAGAACATCCTGGGTATGACCGACCAGCAGTGTCACGACTACATCGACGCCTTCGCCGATGCCGTCCGCGGACAGTTCGTGAACAAGCAGATCGAGATTCACTGCGCCCCCGAGGTGCTCACCAAGTACCAGCGCGCCGAGTTCAAGCTGACCGGTGTGTATACCGGAAAGGAGAGCGACGGTTCCATCCGCTTCACCAGCGCCGTACTGGTCCCCATGGAGTCCATGTACAATTCCCCCATCCTCTTCGTCACTCCGAAGGAGAACATGAAGATGCTGGTGGACCTCTCCAAGCCCGAGGCCTGCATCAACGATATTCAGAAGCAGAACTACGCTGTCAAGATCTTCGGCGAGTACTCCCTGTCCGTCGGCTTCGCCATCGCAGAGGCTGTGTTTGCTTCCGTACCCGCCGGCTACACGCCGTATGATGCGGTTCGCAGCGAGGCCCAGATCGACACCACCATCTGGGAGAACGGTGGCAGCGGTTCCGGCAGCGGTTCCGGTAGCGGTTCCGGCAGCGGTTCCGGTAGCGGTTCCGGCAGCGGTTCCGGTAGCGGCGGCGAACAGGGCGCCTAGTAGTTCCATAGATAAACCAATCTGACTATGTACAATAAAGTATCCATCCCCCGTAACCCGGAAGGCGGCGCGCCCGCCATCAAGAACCCCACCGTAATCCTGGTGGATATCGAGGATATCGAGTCGGAGCCGACTCGCTCCCTGGGTAACACCGTGGTATCCGGAAACCTGACGCTGAAGACCAACGCCAAGGCCGTGGGTATCTACGCCACCCCTTCCACTATTATCCCCACTGAGGAGCAGTCCGGCGATGTGGATGCCCGTGGTATCACCAAGGGCGTGGAGTATGTCCATCCCGGCAACTCCGTGGAGATTGCCAACCACACCGAGGCCTACCTGAACCGCCCCGTCGTTATCCTGGTGAAGGAGTGCGACGGCGCCAACGGCAAGTGCCTGATCATCGGCTCCAAGTGTAACCCGCTGTACATGCAGCCGGAGTACACCAACTCCAACGAGGCGTCCAACCGTAAGTTCGTCTGGAAGCAGAACCAGCCGGACAAGTTCGTGATTGGCACCTACAATGGAACCGAACCCGACCTGGCCGACGAATCCGACGAATCCGACGATTCCGGAAGCGGTTCCGGTAGTGAACACGGCGCCTAATGGACGTACGGCTGATTAAGATCGTGGTTCTGGCCCATCCCGGGTCAGAACCATTAGTCCGCGATATATGGGAGCATTTTTGCGATGCTCCCGTTGTTGTTTGGACAGACGTTTTCGGCAGCGTAAAAGAGGTACTGGAAGCGGTTATGGCCGATAACGAAATCGATGCCGAATTCGTTCTGGTACCGGCCAATCTGGTTCCCGTCTCCAAGGTTCTCCCGGGAGAGTTCCAGACGCCGCTCGTGGATGTTGTCAACCAAAAGAAAGTCCTGCACTGGGGACGTGTGCCGGTCCTGTTTAGCAAAGAGCGGCTGGCCGACTTCCTCCCGGACAATGACCCCCTGGAGGATAACGAGTTTGTCAAGGCCTACCTGAAAGCCAACAATATGCGCCCCCTGGAGGTTGCGCACGGATTCGGGAACTATTTCACGAAGGTGATCCGGGGAAACCCCTGCGAGAACGTGGTGATTGAAGCCCTGGTGCGCAAGCGCTTCCTGTATGTAAATCAAGCAGGGTGGCCAGCTATCGAGCATTTGCTTAAAAAGCTTCTGGGAAATGACTGAAATTGAACTGTGGTTAAGAAATGGAGCCGGCGCCGAGGAAGGTCTCCGGCTCCTTTCGGCTTACAAGCCTAATCCGTTTTTGGCACGTATGGTGGAACGGAATCCGGAGAAATATAAGCATCTTCTAGTGAAGGCGCTTTCCGGAATGGATCGAGCCAGCGTGTCGGCCACCGCCATCCAGGCGGGGACGTTCCGCGAGGACTGGCCGTTCCTCTCCGAGCCGGACTGTCCGCCGGAGTTGAAGATCCTCGCAGCAGACAAAATCACCGCATGGAAAGGATTCATCCGGGAGCATTCGAACCTGTATGGATGCACCACCCTGGAGGAGTGTTCGGAGGTGGCTAAAAAAATAATTTTATTTTACTCCCAAAATCGGAAAATCCTCTCCGAATTTGCGTATTACAAGGAACACGGCCAACTGCTGGGAAAGCATCCCATTTTTGAAGAGATGAAGCACCGTAAAGAGATGGTGGGAATGGGAATCCTGGAACTGGAGCGGAAACGACAGAGTACCCGCGACTCTATCTGGCGCCTTCAGAAGCTGCTGCGCAACGGGGACCGCCCAGATCTGGAGGCGTCACGCATGGATAAGCTTCAAGCCAAGCAGGGGGAGCTGGCAGAGATTGAAAAACTGATTAAAGACTACGAGGATGCTTACGGAAAACGAACTTCCGGAAAATAAAGACACCCAGAAGGACGAACGCCCTATCCCGAAGATGAACGGGAAGGGCGAGTTGGATCTTACCCATCCGGAAGCCATTATCCTGGACGCGCTGGGCCTTGCCCGGTACCAGGATGTAGCAAAGGACAAAACCGGCGTCCTGAAGCGGATCGACCTTTTTGGCGGTCCGCTGAATGGTGGCGCCTGGGATGCGATTCAGGAATATATTGCCTCTGGAAGCCGCGGTACCCTGTCTCCCAGGGAGCAGCACTACCTGGATCTGATGAACCTGGTTTTCTCTCTGGACGGGCAGTATGGGAAACGGAATACCATCCGCTTCCTGGTTTCTCCTTACTTCGGATTCTCGTATGAGCAGGCCAATAATCTTTGGTCTGAGGCGGTTGAGATGTTCTATGCCAACCGGAAGGTAAGCAAGGACGCCATGCGAGCCAAGACGGCCGACCAGCTGGATGCCGCATATGTGGCCGCCATTAATGCAGCCAAAACTTCGAAGGACTATAAGAATGCAGCGGAGATCCTGAAGATGAAGGCTGAAGTGCTCGGGCTGGACCATGATGACCCGGTTATCCTTACGCCACAGGTGTACCGGCGCCCGTATGTGGTGCTTTCCCTGGACCCCGCTTCTATAGGCCTTCCTGTACAGGACCGCCGTGAACTGAAATCCATCCTTGGCGAGGTTGTGAAGACGGAGGATATCCCTAGCTCAGAGCAGCGCCGCCTTGAGATGGAGATGGGACTGCGAGATTACGACATTATGGAACGCTTGGAGGATGAGTCACAGAAGGCAGATTAAGACGGACGGACGCCCGCTGGAAGTGGCCGACGTCCAATACATGAACAAGACCGCGCAGATTGTGGCGTTGGTGTCTCCCCGGAACCTGTATGCAGAGCTGGGGCGCGGTGCTGCGAAGACAACGGATATCCTTACGGAAAGGATGATTGCCATTGTCCATGATATGCCGGGTGCGCCCTGTGCATGGATTTCTGACACGTTCACCAACCTTACACAGAATGTGATTCCCACGGTACTGGAATCCCTGGAACGAAAAGGGTACAGGGAAGGAATCCACTATGTGATCGAAAAGCAGCCGCCATCCTTCAATGAGGCGGAGATGGCGGAGCTGCCGGAAGAGCTGCGCGAGCATTTCTGGAAACCCAGGAACCGGATCATCAGCTATAAGCGGGTGATTATCTTCTACACCGGAACGAATTTCACTTTCGGTTCCCTGGACCGCCCTTCCACCTTGGCCGGACGCAGCTATGTGTGCCTACTGGGAGACGAAGGAAAGTATTTCAAGGAAAGCAAGGTGGCCACTATGCTGAAGGGTGTCCGTGGTTATCCGGAGTATGCACACAGCGTCTTCTACCGAGGTGTAACCTTCACCTCCGACGTAGCGGACCCGTCCCGTATAGGGGAATATGACTGGCTTGGAAAATACGCCAAGACGATGGATGTGGAAGCTATTGTTCTTGTGATAAAGGTGGGGCTTACCTATAACGAGTCTATGCGGGCCTACCTGGCCGCCAAGGAACGCTGGGTGAAGAGCGGAACGGCGGAAGACCTGAAGGAATGCCGGCGCCTGTTTGCCATTGCCAACGAATGGTACCTAAACTGGATCAAGGCCCGCCAGCGGAAGGAAGCGGCCAACTTCTATATCAGGGGTTCCAGCTTTGTGAATGTGGATATCCTTTCCACAGACTGGTTCGCCGATGCCGTAAAGGGAGAGGTCCCGGATCTTAAGACCGCCATCCTTTCCTTGCGTCCAACGCTCTCCTCCGGTGACCGGTTCTATGCAGCCCTATCCGAGAGTCACTTCTACTATGACGGCATAGACGAGCAGGCCTATGACAAACTCTCTCTCCGTGAAGCGGAGGATTGCCGCGTACTCAAATACCTGGACACCTCCCGCCCGCTCAGGCTGGGAGTTGACTTTGGTAACATGTGCTCCATGGTAGTTGGCCAGGATGGACGCCTGCAGGGGCGTACATGCCTGCGTGTGTTGAAGTTCCTGTATACACTGGCGCCCGAGTATGTGGCCGACCTGGGAAAGAAGTTCAGAACCTTCTTTGCGCCCATGGAGAATAAAATTGTCCACCTGTACTACGACCGAGCCGGCAACCAGTATGCGAAAGTAAAGAAGTCCCAGGTGGAAGAGCTGAAGCGGGCTATAGAGATAGACGGAGAGACCGGTAAGCACACCGGCTGGACGGTGCGCCTCATGAGCATGAACCAGGCCACCATTACCCAGGCGGAGGAATACGCATTCATGCTGAAGCTGCTGGGAGAGGACATGCCAAGGCTCCCGGCCGTAAGGATTGATTACTATACGGCCAAGGAACTCCGGCTTTCCCTCCAGAACGCGCATACCATTGTGAAGGATGAGATTGTGTATAAGAATAAGAACAGCGAGCGCCTGCCCATTGCCGACCTTCCTACGCGCTCCACGAACCCCTCTGACGCATTCAAGTATTTCTGCATGTCCAAGGACCTCATGGCCATTGCCAAGAACAAGACGGCTATAATGGGAGGGAACGCCGACCCTATGATCGGGTGACTCGCCCGGTGACCCGACCCCGGCCCTGTCGCACTCCGGCAGGGCTTTTTTGTCATATTTCACCTTTCAGATACCGCTTCGGTTGTAACGCTTCTCGTGGGTGGGCCGGCCTCACGAAAACCTCTTTTCTTCTATTTTTTTGCGTTTTGGGCTAAAATTCTGAAAAACATGGCTTTTTGAGAAGATTGGTCTGAAAAAACTGCTTGTGAACGGCGATTTTTTGGGGGCTAACGTAAATTTTGCCAGCCATCACGACCAAAACACCATCCTGTACGGGAAAGAACGGCCGCTGTCCTTTTTAAGCGGACCGTATCGGCTAATTTTGCAACTGTGAAACTATTTGATGCCATACATGAAATGCGGCGGATCACCGCAGACGGAGGGACATTCTCGTTCACCTACATGACCTATAATTCCACCACCGGGAAGTCGGATGGGATTGTCCACGTCCAGCGGGCGAAGCTGCTGCAGCGCGAGGATAAGAAATATAACAAAAACGCCGAAGACCAGGAACGCTATATGAATATGGACACAAAAGAACCCCGCCGGTTCTGGCATCCGCTCCTAATGGATTTCAACGGCGAAAGAGTAACGCTATAATGGAGACCAAGACCATCAGCCGCCACAGCTATGCGGCACATATGGATGACGGCCGGGTGTTCATCCTTTCCAATAAGCTCGGAGACGGTATTCCGCCGGATCTTTTCAAGATTCAGAATCCCAACTGGGAAGCCTTCCCCATGACCGTCCAGGGAACGAAGATTGTTCCCTATGGCAATGATAACCGGCTCCCGGTCCGCATCCGGGAAGTCCTGGATGAAAACAACCTTGCACCCGGCGTATTGGAACGCCAGCTGGGCCTTATCTACGGACAGGGGCCTTTCCTGTATCAGCTGGTTTACGAGAACGGCCAGATATCCCGGGAATGGGTCAACGACCAGAAGATTGAGGAATGGATGCGAACTTGGGATGTCAAAGCTTACGCAAAGGGAGCCCTTTCCGACTATCTTCACCTGAAGGGTTTCTTCAATGCCACCTACCTGGCCAGGGGAGCCCGTATCGGCCGACGCCCTTTCATTGCAGCCCTGGAGCATATTCCCGCAAAAAACGCACGTCTGGAATGGGTGGACAGTCGGAAGGTTCAGGATGTTAAGCACATCCTCGTGGGAGATTTCGAGCATGATTTCCCTTATGGCGGATATTGCCTCTATCCGGTCTATGACCGCCGGAACCCTGGAAAATGGGCCGCATCGGCGTCTTATAACCACACCTATTCCTTCAGCCGGGACTTCTACTCCATTCCCCAGTATTGGGGCACTCTTCCCTGGATCATCCGAGGCTCTGAGATCCCGGCCATCTTCAAGTATGTCACCGATAACGGCCTGAACCTGGCCTATCATATCCATTCCCCGCAAGGGTATTGGGACACCAAACGGGACTACCTCAGGAAGATTCATCCGGAATGGGAATCCGATGAGGCTAAGATCGAGGACGAGATTCGCAAGATGACGGAAAAGTTCCTTCAGAATCTCACAGAGGTGCTCTCCGGGAAGGAAAATGCCGGGAAATTCTTCCATACTGTGGACGTTATAGATGAAGTAAGCGGGAAACCCGTCACCTGGTCAATCGAACCGATAGACCAGAAAATCAAGGATTTCGTGGATAGTCAACTGAAGATATCAGAGGCGTCCTCCAGCGCTATCACTTCCGGCATGGGCCTGCATCCGGCGCTCTCCAACCTCATTATCAATGGGAAGCTGGCGAGTGGATCCGAGCTTCTGTACGCCTTTAAACTTTTCTTATCCAGTGATACAGAGATCCCGGAATCGACCGTCCTGGAGCCGGTTAACCAGGCCATCGCGTTTAACTTCCCCGGCAAAAACCTCCGAGTTGGATTCTATCACCGCCAGGTGCAGACGGAAGAGGCTACTTCCACCAGCGATAGATTCAAAAACCAATAAGACATGCTGTTCAATAAAGATAATAACGGTTCCGTAGAGCTCCAGCAGCTGACCGGGATCTTCGCGGCCGCCAACGACTACAGCGTGATAGCGGCAGAGGTGGATAACGCCATCCAGGCCGTATCCGCCTGTGTCTCCTCCGCCGTTGTGCAGAGCGCGGAAAAAATGTACGAAGAGGATTCCGACGATCCGCTAGTGGATAAGGTCCGTCTTCCCGTGGCCGTTCTGGCCGTCAGCCGGTATTCCAGGAACAACCTGGTATCTCACGAAGACAGCGGTTCCAAGATCAAGGTGGACACCAACGAGAAGATTCCATTCGAGTGGATGATCGACCGGGATGAGCAGGCGCAGCGCGAGCGCTATTACCGTTCGCTGGATGCCTTGTACGGATATCTGGAGAACAGCAATAACACCGACTGGCAGGCATCCGAAACCCGGAAGCTGGTGGCCGGATCCATTATCAAAAGCCTTAACCAGCTGGAGCTGGTTTATCCCATTGACGGTTCTTACTATGTCTATTACATGCTCCAGGGTCTGATTGTGGAATGCCAGACCCGTCTTAAGAAGATGGTGGGAGATGACAACTGGAAGGCTATGACGGACGGAACCGCAACGGAAAAGTCTAACGCACTGCTTCCGCCATGCCGGCGCTGGGCCGTGATATCCGCCCTTATCAAGGCGGTTCGCAGATGGTCCCTTGAAGTATTCCCGCGGGAGATCGCCCGCCGCTTCTCTCCGTCTTATCAGGGAAACCGTTCTTCCAGGGTGGCCACCCAGCAGGAGATAGAGGCTTACGTCAATGGGTTGGAGGCGCAGCTGAAGGAAATCCAGGACGAAATGGCCGAAATCCTGTCGGACGGGGTCAACCCCTTTGAGCATTTCGACCCGATGCCCCACGGCCATCGGCGTAATAAGTTCTTCTCCGCCCAATGACTAGTATTGAAGTCCAGGAAAGCGGGAAGACGGTCCAGATTCCGTCTTCATGGGATGAGTTGTCCGAAAAACAGGCGCAGCGCATCTTCCGGATCAACGGCCAGTGCATCCGGAGACGGGCAACCGTGCAGGAAATGAAAATCCGTATTCTGTACGATCTGCTTGGATTATCGCGCGGCTTTGGGAGCCCGGATGAGCAGCAGGTACAGAACACTGTGATGCTCTGCGAAGCATGCCTGGGTTTCCTTTTTGAGCAGGATGGCCACCAGCTTCGCTACGATACGGTCCGGAATCTGCTTCCGAAGGCGGGTCCGCTCCATGGGCCCGCGGATTTGTTGCAGGACCTAACCTTCTCGGAGTTCCGGCATGCCGTTACGGCTATGCAGGCATTCTTGAAAGGGAAGGATGTTTCCGACCTGGATGACTGCGTAGCCATCTTATACCGGCGGCGCTCCGGGAAAGAAAACCGCGCAGGACGCCGCGTGGTACCGTTGGATTCCCCAGCGTTCCGACGGGACAGGAAAACCGCCGCGAGGCTCCCGGATTGGCAGAAAAACATGATCCTTGTGTGGTTCTGTTCCTGTGTCCATTACCTGCAAAATGGGAAGCTTACGCTTAACGGGGAAGATGTAGACCTCGCGCTGCTATTCAAGTCGGACGGAAAGCCTTCCGGACCGGCCTTTACTTGGAACGATATGTTGGTCCAGATGGCTAAAGACCAGATACTGGGGCCTATGGACCGGGTGGACGAAGAACCGCTTTTCTCCGTCCTGCAGATTATGTGGTCCAATTATAAAGAATCCGTTCGCCATGAGAAGATTAGGAAAGCTCACAAAAATCACTAATTATCTGTATAACTTCTCCCTCCCGGAGCACGAGGGGTTGAACATCGTCCTGATCGTGGATCAGGACAACGCCACATCGCAGCTCACGAAGGCTTCCGGAGACCAGCTGCTGATTGCGCTTCCGGAGGGCCGGTTTTCTGGTTATGACGTGGACCAGAGCCAGGAGAACGTGAACGTTGCATTCTTCGCGCTCTCAAAAATCAACAGCCCGGCCAAGACCAAGCAGCTGACGCAAGCCACCTACCAGCGACTCCTTTCTCTGATCTCGGATGTCCTGGAGCGGATGACAGAGGATATCACCGGGGAAAAGGCCGGCATGCCTTGCCCCCTGCTCGCCGGAATTAATATTATCTCCGCTGAGATCATTCCGGAATACTCCCTCTTTGGCGGATGGAGTGGCTACTATCTTGAAATGGGGCTCGCGTGATGGACGAGAGGATCCGGACCCGTTTTATCCATAAGGTGCTCACGGAAGAGGCTTCACGTTTCCATGAGCGCCAGACGGTCCGGATCAAGAACACGACCACTGAACATACCGGAAGGCTTCTCAGGGACCGCTCCTACCAGAAATCGGGTTCGGACGGAACGTTTGACGCCAAGCTGGCATTCACTTTTCCCATCGAAGAACGATTCCTGGATATCACCCATCTGGGCGGCGCAGAGAAGGGAAAGCGGCGGTATCTGCACAACCGCCCGTTTATGCGCATGTATAACCGGATTGCCGAAAGACTGATGACAGAATTTACGGATTCCATGCAGGAGCAACTCAAGGCCGAGATAGAAGAGATTCGGAAGAAATTCCTTCAAGGACAGGCCTGATTTTCCGTCCTTTCCAGCCGCCGGATGGCGGCTATTTTTGTAAATAAAACCTTGCGTTATGCCAAAATTAAAAGAAGAGGATCTGCGGCTGAATCTGATTATTAACGGAGATGAAGCCCGTAAAAAACTGGGCAATATCAAAGAGCAGATGGCCGATACAAAGGAGGTCATTTCCCAGCTGGAAAAGGAGCGGAAGAAACTGGTGAAGACTTACGGGGAAGAATCCGCCCAGGTGAAGAAGCTGGACGAGCAGCTGAACACCAATAGGACGTATCTCGCCAACCTGAAGAAAGAATACCAGGAGGTGCAGCGGAAGATGGACCTGAATAAGATGTCCATGAAAGAGTTATCTTCCCATGCCAGGAACCTTACCGCCAATCTAAGGAATCTTTCTCCGAATTCCAAGGATTGGAAGAAATACAACGATGAGTTATTGAAGACCCGGATGCGGATGCGGGAGCTCTCCGAGCAGAGTAATGCGACCGCGAAGGCATTGAAAGCCATGCAGGTCGCCCGCGGCGCTATCATGGGGATAATCGGCGTTGGATATGGCGTAGTGCGCGTTTTCGGCAGCGCCGTGAACACGATGAAGGATTTTGAGCAGGCCAATGCCGTCCTGGCTTCCATCCTGGGACTTTCCGTGGACGCGATTTCCGACCTGACGGCGGAAGCGGAACGCCTGGGCAGCACAACTGCGTATACGGCTTCCGAAGTGACCGCCCTGCAGATAGAGCTGGCCAAACTGGGCTTTAATACCAGTCAGATCAAAGCCATGGAGGAGTCCGTGCTGAATTTTGCCACGGCAGTTGGCACCACTCTTCCGGAAGCAGCCGCCCTGGCTGGATCCACCCTTAGGATGTTTGGGCTAAGGGCTAGCGATTCAGAAGATGTTCTGGGAGCGCTGGCTGTTTCCTGCAACAAAAGCGCCCTTAGCTTTACTTATCTGGCTGATTCCATGTCAACCGTCGGGCCGGTCGCCCGTACGTTCGGCATCTCGATGAAAGATACCACCGCCTTGCTGGGTACTTTGGCAAATGCTGGTTTCGACGCATCCAGCGCCGCCACAGCCACCCGTAACATCCTCCTAAACTTGGCCAATGCCAACGGGAAACTGGCCAAGGAGATTGGAAAGCCGGTACGGACATTCCCGGAACTGATTAGCGCACTCCAGGAACTGGACGGGAAAGGGCTTGACTTGGCCAAGACGTTAGATCTTACCGATAAGCGAAGCGTGGCCGCTTTCAACCAGTTCCTTCGCGGCGCGGATGATGCCAATGAGCTCCGGGATGCCCTGGAAGATGTCGGCGGCGAACTGAAACGCATCGCCGAAGATCGAATGGACACGCTGGAGGGTGCCACGCTACGCTTGAAATCGGCCTGGGAAGGGTTTATCCTGAAGCTTCGTAGCAGTACCGGTGTCCTGAAGACCATAACCGAAAACCTGACATTGATGATTCAGGGGCTTACTCCAGGCTCCCGCCATAACAACAGTGTCGACGCCGTCGTGGAACAGGTTCGTTCCGGCGAAGAAACCGTAGAAACGATCCAGGAGCATTTGGTATGGAATCAGAAAAAGCTGGATGCACTTCAGGATAAGTTGGATCAAGAGCGGAATAAGAAAGAGAAAAAACGCCTGGAAAAAATCATAAAGAATGGGGAAGAAAGGAATTCCGTATTGCGGGAAGCTTTGGCCCGTCTTGTTCTGGATGATGAAGCCCCGAACGATGCTGGACCGGGAGATACATCCAGTACTGGAGGCTCCGGCTCCGGAGATGATAAGAAAAAGAAACGCGCATGGTCCTTGAACAATGACAAAGCTTTCCTGCAGGCCAAGGCCGAATTGATGCGCCAATACAATGAAGGGGAGATAGCGTCCCAGAAGGCCTACGATGAACAGCTGTATGAGCTGGAGGTCTCCTCTTACAAAGCCCGCCTGGCCGCCCATAAGGATTCCGGAGCAGCCCGCGCCAAGATTGAGGCCGATCTGGAGAGTGCCGTTATGGCCCATACAAAGAAGATCCAGGACGCCCGGACGAAAGCAGCGGAACTGGAGAAGCAGGCCTTACAGACCTACATCTCCGTTACGGACGACCACGAAAAGAAGGCCCAGGCGCAGATCCAGGCAGAAGACGAACGCTACCGGGAGCAGCTGGAGCAGTATGAGGCGCAAAAAGCCTATATCACCAACTACAACGGCGCCCTGGAGACCCTGGAGCGGCAGCATCAGAACAACCTCCGTAAGATCCGCCTGGAAGCCTATGAGGCCGGGCAGAAAGACCTGGAGGCCGACCATAACCGCAGGCTGCAGGAGATAGAAGAAGCCTATGCCGGCGAACTGAATGCCACGGCTACATCGTCCGCCGCCCGGCTCCGTCTCCAGCGGCAGCAAGCGCGGGAGACAGCGCAGGAGAACGTCTCCTACCTGTTCCGGCAGATTAACCAGCTGGATGCAATCGTGAGCTCCGGCGAGGTGAACGGGGCGAAGCTCACCGAAGAGCAGCTGAAGCAGTACCAGGTGCGTATGCTCAATGTCCGGAAGCTCTTCCGGGAAGCAGCTGCAGAGCTGGACAAGTATACGGAGAAATCCAGCGAACAGATCATGGAGGCCGTCTTTGCCGGTACCGGCGATGGCTCCCTGTTCGGTGTTTCCCAATCGGACTGGGAGACCCTTTTCCTGAATATCCAGGAGGGAACCCTGGGAGCCCAGGACCTTCAGACCGTTCTTGCCGGTATCGGCGGCGCCGCGCAGCAAGGCATGAAGCTGGCCAGCCAGGCCATCAATACCATCAACGCCCGGGAAAAGAAGGAGTTCGAAGATTGGTCCAAGCAAAACGACGAAAAGAAGTCCAAGCTGGAAAAGCGCCTCGATGCCGGCTTGATGACGCAGGCTCAGTACAACGCGGAAGTGGAGCGGATGGAAGAGGAGAAACAAGCCCGCGAGGAAGAGATGGCGCTCCGGCAGGCGGAACGGCAAAAAACCATGTCCATTGTACAGGCCATCATCAATACAGCCCTGGGCGTTACGCAGACACTGGCCCAATGGGGCGTCCCTGCCGGTATCGCACCGGCAGCGATTATGGCCGCCCTGGGCGCTGCGGAGATTGCCATGATTGCCGCGCAGCCGGTGGGGTTCGCGGGCGGCGGCGAGGTGTCCGTCCAGCGCTCACAGGACGGACGTAAGTTCCGTGCGAAGGTGGACCCGGACAAACGGGGCTATGTCGATCGTCCGACCGTTCTTGTAGGGGAAGAAGGCGGAGAATACGTGATTCCCGCCGAAGGGCTGGAGAATCCCTCCCTGCGCCCTTTCATTAACACAATCGAAAACGCCCGTCGGAACGGCCAGTTGAAAAGCCTGAATCTGGAAGCCGTGGCCCCCGCCATGGTGGTGAATGCCAAGGCACGGGGAGGGTATACCATGGATCCGGAATCTCCTGCAGCGGTTGCGGTTCAGCCCGACCAGGCTCAAGGCGGGGATGGGGCATTGGTTCAATCCATCAATCGGCTTAATTCCATTCTGGACGGTGGCATAGACGCCAAGGTGTACATGCTGGGACGGAATGGCATTGTCGAGAAGACGGAAGAATACGCGCGGATGAAGGAACTGGGTAAACTGGGATGATATGATACGTGTTTTTGCAACTAGCAGCGCCGAATGGCTGGATCTTGCCCCCGATGCGGAGTTCGAGATTGAGATAAGCAATCCCTTGTTCGACAGCGAGGGAACGCCGGTCGCCGTTTCCACTTCCATCTCCTTCCCTCCGTCAGCCACCAATTGTCGGGTTTTTGACTATCTTCCGGCCATGTTTCTTCCCCCGAAGGTTACAAAGCTTTCGGCGACCATCTTTTTCGACGGAATCCCCATTCTGTCCGGGATCCTGGCCTACGATCAGACGGACGAATCCGGAAATCTCCAGTACCTGTTTGCGGAGCGGGAGCTCAATGATTCGCTTGAAAAAAAACTGTACGAACTGGAGCATCTGCGGGGGGCTGTGAATGTGCAGGACTTGATTAACGATGGGATAGACGGCGTCGGCGTTCCGCGGCTGTATGATCCAGAGAAGGACAGTTTCCGCAATAACGCCTTCGGCCGATATGACAAATATGTAACGCCATGCGTGAACCTCCAGCTGCTGTTCGCCGAGACGGAGGCCTTATCCCTGGATCCCACTATTTCCAACCTCTTCGGCGAGCTGTGGATCCTTGGCCAGCAGCTGCATTTCGCATATGGGCTCGCCCCAACCATTGCCGATGGGATGCCCGACAGGACATTGATGGAGATTCTGCAAATATTCTGCAAAATGACGTGCTCTTTCGTCTTTTCCCAGAAAAACGGGTATACCGTGCTGCCATTCAATAAGATCATAACCCTGTCGCCGGTCGCCATCGACGACGTGGTTTCCGATAGGAATTTCACCTCATCAAAAGAATCGGCGCAAGGATACAAGTTTGGATTCAGCTCCGATCCAGTGGCAACAAATACTGACCTGGAAGAATCCGACCAGGAAAGCGCCTCCAGTTATAAGGGCGTTATGGATGCTGCGTCGGATGAGGATGAGTATAAGGCCGTCCTCCTGTCCTCTACTGGGGAATTGTTCTCCGTTCCCCCGAAAAAAGAGGGGAGCGTACGACCGTCCAGACCGGGCGAGCCGCCAACGGGAGCCCCGGCATACAACTCTTGCGATATCCTCTCCTCCGGGGACGAATATGAGGATTCAGAGATTGACGGCGAGGCCTTCGATTCTCAGGCAGATTGCGAACTGGCGAAGGCGGTCCCTGTTCGCTTGTCCATGAATAGCGACAACTCCAGTTACTTCCTAGCCACCCGGGTCAGCTTCTCATCGGACGGCGCGAAGAGGGATAGCAGTGTTATCATCGGGAAATATGCGCAGCACCAGCTTACCGGGCACGGGATTACCTTTAACAGCGACGGAACCGAATCCCAGGTATCCGACCCCATCACCGCGCGGACACTCTTCTCGGAATACCATACCGCTTTCAAAGCGTGGGTAGGGAAAGACCGCCAGGTCCTGAAGGTGGATGCCGTAATATCGCCGTCTATGCTGTATGAGTTCCAGATATGGCGAAGGGTAATACTTAGAAACAGGCTTTTCTTTGTCCGTAAAATCAACATGCGCCTGTCCGTGAAGGATGGCCAGACGGATTCTTCCATGGAACTCGTAAGCCTGTAGTGTGTCCTTTCCAGCGGAGATACCGTCTTTATTTTTGCAATTATGAATTTCACGCATGCCAATACCGATTCACCTGTCTGGAGCAGGCTCGCCAAGGATATCATCCTGGAAGGCGCCGGTGTGTCGGATGTTACCATTACCGTCTCGCTGGACGGCAGTTCCGTAACATCGTTCCAGCTCTCTCCGGTCAACGGCCGCATCACTCTGCCCTTCCGGGATTTATTGGATGCCATCCTGCCCCGGGAAACCGGCGTGGACTTGTCCACCTCCGGGTCGGTGACTTCGCTGCAGCATATCGTAACCCTTACCGCTTCCGCCGAAGGACAGTCCAATGCCAGCCTGTCCCTCTCCTGTTTCCGGGGAGGGTATGACGCCGGAATCGGCCAGGCTCCGTCCGGGCATTGGCTCAGTTGGAAGCCGCAGGAGACGACTACCTATCCATGGGCTCGGGAATTCCTTTCCAGGATCGTGGGCGCCGGTGTTTCACCTGGGATTGTCTACGCAAAACTGTATTACGCCTACCACGCCACTGAAGTGGTGCAGATTGCGGCGTCATACGCCAGCAGCTCATCGGCCCGGGTATTTGTCTATGATGTATCCTATTCCCTGTTGGCGGGGCTGGGCACCCATTTTTCCGACGACACGCTGGTCGCCTACGATGTGTATTCATCTGGGATCCTGCTCCATCGCTTCGTGATGGGAGACGCCGACAGGGCGTGCCGGGAGTTGATTTTCCAGAATTCCCTGGGCGTACCGGACACACTGTTTGTCTATGGAGATGTGGAGCGGGAAACCGACTCTTCAATAACCTCTTTCACGCAGGCAGCTGTGGAGACGGAGCTGGCGAACGATGCGACGGAAAAATTCGCCGTGAAGACCGGTTCTCTCCAGAACCGGCGCTCCATGGACCATGTGCAGGATTTTCTCCGCTCCTGCGAGCGATATGTGCTGCAGCCCGGCGATATCATCCGGAAGATTGTCGTGGAATCCATTGAATCCGAGATGAAAGAGCGCGAGCTCTCCAGCGTCGGCTTCACCTATCACCTGGCCGCCGCCTTCAGCGGGCGCTATTACGAAGACACCCAATTAGACGATTATGAGTATGACTCAGATGCAGAATAAGGATGGCGATTTCATCCTCCGAGTGAATTTCCTGGATAGCAACGGCGCTCCCGCCCAGATTCCGGACACAGTCGAAATCCGTATCCGCGCCGACCGTGGCACCGGCGTTTTTGAGGCCGCCTACCAGGCGGACGGAGAGTGCAAGAACTGCCGCCTGGCTGAATCCGGCGTGGATGTATTTGTGAGTCTGAGCCGGAACCCCATTGGGAAAGGGCGTATCATTGTCGAGACTATTTCCCATATTCATGATGACAGTTTCCCCAGCGGAGAACGCTTGCAGCGCAGTGTGGCATCTACGTCGGTTTTCCTGTGGGACGGCGCATCCGACGGGGGCATCTGCGTGACCGGACAAATCATATAGCAAAACGGACTCGCCATGATTCGTTTCATTCACTGGCGCGATGACTTCTCCCTAACGGAGACCTTCTACCGGGACGATGGTTCCGGCAGAACGGCTATTCCTGTTCCGGAGCACGTTGAAATCTGTTACTTCACGCCTGTGGGACATGGACGTTTTGTCGCCTCGAGAAACGGGAATGTCTTTGAGAACTGCTCCCTGTCGGCGGACGGCTATACGCTTACGGTAAATCTGTCTCTGCGCAGCTTCCCGGTCGGCCACGGGCGCCTGCTCCGGATTGCAACGGTCATCACGGAAGATCCGGCTTTCCCGGACGGCTTGAAATACACCCGCTTCCCGAGCAAATTGGATGTGGTCCTGTACGACGGAAAGTCTGACGGCCCCCTGGATATTGCGTCGGATATCATATTCAACACCACCATCATGGTGGGCTGGAGCGATATCACCGGAAAGCCCGATTTCGGCCAGGCCGCCTTTCGTGATATCGGGACCATTGAAGCTGGTAACGGCGGGCTGGTAACGGGCGGGGACGTGTTCTCCCTGTTCAATTCATACACGAACTACATCAATGAGGCCCTGGAGAACCTGGATATCGAGATAGCGGGAGACCTGACCCGGATAACCAATCGTATCGAGGCCCTGGAGTCCTTGTTTGAGGAGATAAACCTTGGGACCGAAGAAGATCCGGCGTGGGCCGTCCGGTTGAAAAAGAAAGACGGCACCCTTGACCGGTCCTTCGTCACCTACGGGGACCAGATTGTGGTCGGCGGTGAACCCGGAGGTGGTGGCGGAGGCGGCGGAGTGCAATATCTCCACGAATTACTGGATGTAGATATTGATGATACGACTATTGTCCCAGGCCAAATCCTCGTTTGGGACGGGGAAAAGTGGGTGAATGAAGACCCGTCCGAGGGTTCGGTAACTTCCGTAGTCCTGGAACAAGGCGATTCCGACGGCACTTTCCATCTTGTCGTTAATGGGGTTGCTGGGACGGATGTTCCCGTGAAGGGGCTTGACGATAGCCTTTCCGTTATCTCCCGAGCCCTCCAGTCCTTCCAATCGCAGATAGACGCGGTGTCGGCCCGTGATATGTTCGACGAGCTGACCGCGACCGTCGTTTCCTCTGATGTGCTCACCGCGACGGAGGCGTACATGGGCTACGCCCACGCATCCCGCTACTACCTGACGGACAGCATCTACTTCTGGGCGGAATCTGTCAACGGGGTGATGTGCGTGCGCCTCAATGCTCCGCTAATCACCGCCGGGGACCAGATTGTAATCAGCGGCACTCCGGGCGGCGGAGGCGGAGGTGGAGCCTCCTACCTGAATGAGCTCCTGGATGTAACCATCACCCTCCCCGTCAACGGGCAGGCCCTGTTCTACCAGAACGGCGAATGGGTGAATGGAAATATCGACTTCTCGAACTACTACACCAAGGCCCAGGTTGACGACATCATAGGAACCATCCAGCAGTTTCACTACGAGGTGTACGCCTCGCTGGAGGATGTGACCGACCCGCAGAATAACGTCCTCTACCTCATCGGCCCCACTGGGAGCGGAGAGGACAAGTATGAGGAATACGTCTATTCGGGCGATTGGGTGAAGATTGGGGACACCTCCATCGACCTCTCCGGATACGTGCAGACAACCCGGCTGGATGCGGACGAGGCCATCATAGCAGAAGCCATCCAATCGCTCCAGAGCCAAATTGACGCGGTTTCCGCAAGGGATAACTACGACGAGCTTACGGCTTCGTCCCTCTATGCGGATATGCTTGCGGCCAAGTATGCCTACGCGGAGCGGTATTACCTCACGGACGGGGTGTTCTTCTACATCGAGACCGTGAACGGCATCCCTTGCGTCAAACTTAATGCGCCCTTCATCACCGAGGGCGACCAGGTTATCATATCCGGGACGCCCGGAGGTGGAGGTGGTGGCGGGATCACGCTCTACGACTACGACCAGGTGAAGGCCATGACCGCCGATGTAGCCCTTACCGCTCCGTCGGCCTGGGCCATGCACCAGATGTGGGCCGAGATATTCGGAGGGGCCAGCTCCGTCCTCACCTCGGATAACTACACCAACTACGTCAATACGACCAATTTCCCCGGTCTTGACAAGGTGGGTACGGTCACTTCTGTGGCGACGGGCACGGGCCTCACGGGAGGCCCTATCACGGCCTCCGGGACAATCAGTATCGACCCGACCTATCTTGGCTACATCAACCACGGGGAGACCGCCTACGGCTGGGGAGATATTCTCACGCAGGTCCTTCAATCCCTGCAATCCCAGGTCGATTCCGTGTCGGCCCGAAACAACTACGATGAGCTCACCGCTTCGGCTTTCTTCGGCGATGTGGTTTCCGCATCGGCCCTCTACGCCGGGAGCATCGAACTGAACGGGGAGGACCTTGCTACGGCGGTCTCCGGCATCCGTGGAAGGCTGGCATCGGTGGAAAGCAAGTTCGACGCAGACGGCAGCGCCCTGTCAGCGGTCAGACTAAAGACCATCCGAACACTCTGGGGGCAGAACTTCGACGGGACGGCCAACGTGACCGGCGACATGACATCCGTTGGATCCCTCACGGCATCCGGCCTTATCAAGACAACCAACTACGCGCAGGCGCAGCGGTTCTACCTCACGGATTCCATCTACTTCTACACCGAGATCATTGACGGGGTTGTATGCGTGATGCTCAATGCCCCCTTCGTTACTTCCGGCGACCAGATTATCATTTCTGGTACTCCGGGGGGCGGCGGACAAGGAGTCGGCTACCTCTACGAGCTGGAGGACGTATCGGACGGGCTCGCCACCCCTACGACCGGGATGGTACTCTACTACGACGGGACGGAATGGATCGGCGTAGCGGCAACGGAAATCGGTGGTGTCACCTCGGTAGTCGGCGCTTCCGGGGATGTCACCGTCACCCAGATCATCGACGCTATCACAGATGAGGGACTTCCGTGGTCCGCCATCACGGAGAAACCCACCACCCTCGCCGGGTACGGCATTACCGACGCGGCCACGGCATCCTCCGTTACGGCTCTCACCACCCGCGTGGGAACGCTGGAGAGTAACGAGACGATAATCTCCCTTGCGCTCCAGTCGCTCCAGTCCCAGGTGGACTCGGTATCGGCGAGGGATGAGTTCGACGAGCTCACGGCAACCGTTCTCTTTGCCGACACCTTGTCTGCGACCAGCGCCTTCATTGGAACGGTCAACGGAAACCTCTCCGGCAACGCCACGACCGCGAGTTACCTTGTAGGTTCGTCGTATGGAGCTGGGAGCGCAACCCAGCCCGTGTACTTCTCCGGCGGTCTCCCGGTGGCATGCACCTATTCCATCAACGCAGCCACCACCAGTGGCACGGCTGGAAGGCTTGCATACTATGCCGGGGCGAATGCCATCAGCGACTTCTACAACACCATAGGGAGCGCAACCAAGCCAATGTATCTCAACGCCGGAGTTCCGACTGCCTGCACCTACACGCTCAATGCAGCCCTTCTCGCATCCAGCACCGCCGGGCGGCTTGCGTACTACTCCGGGACAAACGCCGTAAGCGAATACTATGGCAATATCGGCAGCGGCGTAATACCGGTGTACCTCAACGCGGGTGTTCCGACCGCATCTACCTCGACGGTTGGTTCGGCATCCCTTCCGGTCTATCTCAACGCGGGAACAATCACCGCTTGCACTGCGGCCTCGCTGTTCTCCGCCCTGGGGAGCAACACCGTGAATAACCTTGAGGTAACGGTAGCCGGGCAACTCCGAACCATCACGAACCTCTATGCGACCTACGACGGGGCCGGGGAGAACATCTCGGACAAGTTCACCATCGTATCCTCCGCCATCCAGTCCCTCCAAAGCCAGATAGACTCCGTAGCCACCCGGTTCGGGACGGATGAGTGCATAGCAACCACGGCCTATTTCGATATGCTCTCCGTGGGGGCTTACATCTATGCCGGGGCGCTTGTCACCACGGGAGACCAGACAGTGGCCTCCGATGCCACATTAAAGAAGAATTGGAGGGGGTTGAACTACGGCATCGAGGATATTGCCCGCGCCACGGCTGGCGTTTTTGATTGGAAGGACGGCCACGGAACGAGCGCTGGTACAATCGCCCAGGAGTGGAAGGCCCTCATCCCGGAGCTCGTCCACGGGGATGAAGGTGGGATGTCCCTCGCCTACGGGCAGGCGGCGATGCTCAACACTATCCTCCTGGCCCGCCATGAGACCGAGCAGGATAGGGAAATCCGCAAGCTCAAAGCAAGGGTGGATGAATTGGAAACAAGACTAAAGATAAGGAGTTAATATATGCCTTGGAATGACTTGACAAATGTTCTTACAGCGCCGTTCACAAAGATTGCAGCCAACGGGCAGGGCGACTTGCAGAAGGCGCTCGGCTCGTCGCTTATGTCGCAGATCCGGCTATTTACGGAGCCCTGGATAAACCCCATGGCGAAGTATAAGCCGTTCCGCAACGCCGCGCCCGTTTTCGCTACGGACGCAGCCAGGAACACGGCCCGGCAGAACGCCCGGTATGGATTCGCAACACCCATCCCGACGCTGAACCTGACGCAGAATATCCCCGCGAATAACTGGGTGTATCAGCGCCCGCGTGGCGGCAGCAACAACGAGCCGTTCCGCGCCCTGGACTTCATAAAGACCATAGCGGAAACGAGGGTCGGCTACGACAGGTACGCCGGGACACCCCTGGCGATGATGGTGGGGCAGCTGGTGTACGACGCGCAGTCGCAGATTCTCCTTTTTGCGGAGGATAAGTCCAACGCCATCCGCCAGGACGGGCGGGTATGGGTGGCGGACCGGTCGCTCTCGCTCGCGGAACTCCTGGAGAGCAATTCCGACTACTACGGCTACTACATTTCCTTCCTTCTCATTGATACATCGGACGGAAACTACACAAAGAACCTCATCGTAACGAACACGACCGTCAGGAGCTTCGTATCGGCATCCTACAACTACAAGGAGTTCGACATCTACGCCGAGCAGACGACCGAGAGCGGCCTTGTGCATCCGGCTGTCCCCATCCTCTCGTCATCGCGGGCCGGGCACTACTTCACTATCGTTGCCTGCATCCTTCCAGGGAACCAACCTCCGAGCGGCTATGCCTACGCCGTCTATACCAACACGACCACCCCGGCAGTCACCACCCTCACCCCGTACTCCCTTGGATTCACCGATGGTTGCGACCGGATCTCGGTAGCCCTTGACTCCGGCGAGTTCAAGATGGACGGGACGCAGATTACCAGCATCCCCGTTATTGCAACCGATACGGCTATCGAGGAAACCGTTTCCGGCCAGGTGTTCCGGGCTTACGCCCTGGAGATCCGAGCGGTCGTCTCCACGGCAAACGCGGCGGCATACTCTGGAACAAAGGGTATTTCCGGAACGCTCACCTTCAACACGAGCGGAATGTTCGGTCCCACGGCAAGCAGTGCCGGTTCTCTCGCCCCCCAGGGCGTCCATATAAGCGGTCTCGCCAGCAAGACAAGCGGACAAAGCAAGATCATGTGGTCTTCCGGCGGAACGAACTATATGTGGCTCCCGAAGGTCAACGGCTCCGTCGTCAGGACTTCCCTCCAACTTTCCGTCGTCTTTGACTATCCTTTCCGTACCGGCCAGGAAGCAACCGGCCAAACGACCGTGTATATTCCCTATTAACCCTAATACAAAAACATTATGGAACAAGACAACAAAGACCGTATCGTGAAGGGCGCAAAGATTCTCGCCCTCACCCTGTTCGCCATCATCACCATCGCTACCTGCGTCGGTGTGTGGAACTTCTGCCCGGAACCCTTCGTGAAGTGGTGCGCGGGAATCCTCATGGCCGTTAACGCCGTAGCCATCTACGTGATTGCCAAGAACACGATGTTCAAGTATTAACCCACCAAAAAGAAGAACAAGCAATGAAGAACCTGGACATCATTACACTCGTGCATTCGGGCCTCCTGGAGACCACTGAGCACACCCTTCCGAACGAGGATGCCTACAAGGCTTTCAAGTTCCGCAAGGCCGTCGGGAAAGCCTATTCCGCCATCCGAGAGAAGGAGGCGGAGCTTCCCGGTGTTGCCGGTGTTGAGAAGGGCAAGGAAGCCGACGAGAAGCAGAGCGAGAAGATTACCGAACTCCGCAAGGCCCTCTACGACGACGAGACCGCGCTGGACGGGAATATCATCCCTCTCTCCTGGGACGGGTGGTGCGCCCTCTCCAACGAGAACCGCGAGACAAAGGTCGTGCTGAATGTCGGCGGAAAGACCGTCACCCGCACCGTAGATACCTTCCGTGCCTGCGAGGGCATCCTGGAGGGCGTGCTTTTCAAGATCGATTAACCCTATAATACCCATTTGCCATGATTGAAATCAAGAACTCCTTCTCCGGTGCGAGCTTTGACTACACCAACGAGAACAACTGCACCGCCAGCGGCGAGTACCGCTGCGAGAACGGCGCTATCGTGAACATCAACATCAACGGACGCTACGCCGAGCGGAACTTCTGGGCCAGCCGGGACTCCGCCGGGAACGTGAACATTTCCGGTGTCCCCGTGTCCATCATCGCGGGCGTGGCCGCCGAGGTTGCAGCCATCATCGCCGCCATCGAGGAAATCGTCAACCCGTCCGAACCCGCTAACGAGGAATAGGCTATGGCGCTCTCTATTACTGGGATTGACCCGGCAACGGGCCGGGTCATCCCCAAAGGAACAAACGTCCTCATCCCGAAGGAGAACGCCGGGATAGGAGACCTTGTATATAAGAACGGGGCGAATATCCGTATCATCGGGCGCGGAACGGCCAACGCGGCATCTATTGCCATTGGCGGGGTTACGTATTCCCTCTACGGGGTTATCTACGGCTTCGTGGCCGGGATGGCTATGGTAGCAGCGCCTGGGGAGACCTCGGCCTATTGGGCCGCCTCTGGCGTGTCCTGTTCGGTCGGGCCGGAGTACGGAGCCGGTACCGTCCTTATGAGGAACGGGCAGAAGACCAACTACTATGCCCAGATGAACACGGCCACGAACGCGAACTACATCAAGGGCGGTTCATCCGCCCCGGTGACGCTCGGCTCCGCATATCAGGCAACCTCCCTGACGGGAGACAGCGATTTCAACGCCCTGGCCGCCGCCAGCGAGATAAAGAACAAGTTCGGTTCCTGGACGGAATACATCCGCCAGACGCTCCGCGTGAATGGAGCGCCGGGGACCCCCTTCGGCGCTTCCTACACGGACGGTGACGGAAACGTCGTGAAGGTCCACGAGTTCGGCCGCTGGATGACACGGAAGGTCTATACCACCCTCACCCCGGCGAACTTCCCGGCTATCAAATACTGCTACGAGTACGGAGAGGGCGGCGGCGTATGGTGGCTACCCTCGATGTTCGAGCTCGGCGAGCTGATGATAGACGAGCACCTGACGCTGGTCCGGCAGAACGCAGGCATCATCACGGATGTTAGCCCCGGCTCGAACCGTTGGTCTTGTGTACGGCTTTCCTCCGGCCTTGCCTGGCTTTACTACTACTATGGTATGTCCTACAACACTGGCTTTTCCAACTACCAGTTGACGGTGCGGCCCGTCACGCTCTTGAAACTTGTATAACTTAAACCTTGCGGCGAAGTGGGCGGCAGCCCCAAGCCGCATATAGACTGATTAACCAGCCATGAGCACCATAAGCAAAGCGGGAATCTTCATCGACGTCAAGCAGCTCCTTGAGTTCACCTACCGGATGAACAAGGAGATGAGCGTCGCGGACCGCCGGGACTTCGGGAGTCGCCTTATCCAGTACAACCTGGATATGATTACGAACTTCACGATGGCTTTCCATCGGCGCGACGAGAGAGTGTCCTTCGATGTGGACGGAAGATCATACGACATCAACCTCCGCGGAGAGAAACGCGTCCACGTCGATGCTCTGGAGGCGTCGTTCGACAACTACCAGGCGCTGATGGAGTTCTGCTTTGAGAACCTTATGTTCTCGCGGATGTCTGCCCGCAAGAGGCGTCGGCGGCACAAGCACTTCATGGAGCTCATGGCTAAAATCGGCACTGGAATAGTAAAGTGGAGCGGGAGCGTGTACAAGCAGGTCTCCGTCTCCGAAAAAGGACACGGGGCAGGCTGATAATATGAAGAGGTGGGGACGGTATCATTCATACCAGAGCGAATAGCAGTGCCCCGCAAAAGCTCGAACCGTTGGTCTTGTGTACGGAATTCCTCCGGCAATGCCTGGAATTACAACAACAATGGTATGTCCAACAACAATGGCTTTTCCAACAACCAGTTAACGGTGCGGCCCGTCACGAAATTCATAGATTAAGCACATTCTTGGAAATGGACCTGGAAACACTGTATAGAGCCTTCAAGGTATCAAGGAAGCACAACAGGAGATCGGAGGACATGGTGTCCTTCGAGGTGGATCTGTATGCGAATCTTTACCGGCTCTGCGAGCAGATCAATTCCCGGTCCTACGCCCCGCTCCACAACTATTCCTTCATGCACCGCCGGAGCCAGAAGCCGCGGGAAGTCTTCGCGGCGGAACCGGCACTGAAGATAATGATGGCCTTTGCACTCAGCAATATCGCCCCGCTGATTGAATCGCACCTCTCCCCCAGGACATTCAACAACCGTATCGGCATGGGAGCCCAGCTGGCCGTCAATACGGTGATAGAAGACATCTACGAGGTGAGCCGGGGCTACACCCGGCCATGCTGGATAATCAAGGTAGACTACAAGGGTTACTTTCCCCACATGAACCGAGACGTGGCTTTCCGCCATGTAGACGAGATTGTGCGGCGTGAGTACCATAGGCCGGACAAGCCGGACGTGCGCTACTGCCTGGAGGTGGCGTGCTTCTGCGACCCGCGCCACAGCAAAAGAAAATCACCGCTCTGGGAGTGGGCCGATTATCCGGCCTACAAGAGCGTCTATAATAAACCGCCCGGCGTCGGAGGATTCATCGGCTACACGTTCTGGCAGATGATTGCCAGCCTCTATCCGACGGCGGTCGACAACTTCGTTGCCGAGAACGTCTCCCGGCACTTCGTCCGCTACGTTGACGATACGGTTATCGTTACCGATAACAAGGAGGCAGCTCTCGCCATGATGCCGGAGTATCGGCGACAGCTTGCGGGAATCGGCATTACCATGCACCCTCATAAGTTCTACTGCCAGGAGGCAAAGCACGGAGTGGAGTTCCTGGGCTATCGAATCCTGCCTGGACGCATACACCTGAAGATGCGAACCATACGCCGCGCCCTTGGCGTGGCCCGAAGCTGTGAACGCGGGAAGCAGAACTACTGCGACGCCATCAACTCCTACCTCGGAATGATTAAAGGGACGAGCGACCTCAAGTGGGCCGTTGCGCTCCTGGACGCCGTGAAACGGAAGGAGATAGAGAAAGACTATGACAACCTCAAGATAACCATCAAAACCCTAAATCAACAATAGCTATGGACTGGACACAAATCGCACTGGCCGTCATCGGTCTGATCGGGGCGGTAGACCTCGTACGCCTGCTTTTCATAAAAGAGGAGCGAAAGGGGAAGCAGGTAGAAACGAAAGACAAGGAAATCGAGACGCTCCGCAAAACGAACGATCTCCTGGAGAGCCAGGTTGAACGGAACCACGAAACCATCATGAAGCTCACGGAGGAGAATAACGCCCTTCACGGCGAAAAGGCCGACTTGCTTGCTACGCAGGCCTGCCTATTCGACGACATGTGCATCCACAAGGGCTGCAGGCTCCGGAAGCCGCATCCCGGGCAGGGAATGACATGGTATAACGCCTACCGTGAAGACCCCGCGCTCGGTGCCGACTACCTCTCTATCGACACCCTGATGAAGCAGGAGAGGGCGGCGAGGAACACAAAAGAGGAGGATTGAACTATGGTGGAACTGTTGATTCATAGAAAATGGAAGAAGGCCGCCTATACGGTGGGGCGATTCTTTGCAAATAAAGCCCTCCTTTTCAATTCGCTTGAGGACCCGGACCGCGGGCTCACCCAGGAGATGTCCGCAGATGATATTCTCGCCGTTAAGGTCCCGGGCAAGACCGCCATCCCGGCGGGGACGTATGATGTCCAGCTGACCGTCTCCAGCAAGTTCAAGACGCGGTCTTGGGCAAAGAAATACAAGGGGCTGGTTCCGGAGATCCTGGGCGTGCCCGGTTTCTCCGGCGTCCGGATCCATCCGGGGAACAAGCCCGGCGACACGGACGGCTGCCCGCTCATAGGGCGGAACACCAAGGTGGGAGAGCTGACGGGCTCCACCAAGTGCTACTACGAACTCATGGACAAGTATCTCATCCCGGCCCACACCAGGGGCGAGAAGATGCGTATAACGGTGATGTAGATATGGAAAGGAAAGAGCTCATAAAGGGAGTGGTCGGAGGCCTGGTATTCTTGCTTGTTCTATGCCTCGCCTCCTGCTCTCCCCGTGTCATTGTCGAGAAGGTAATAGAGACGAGGATCGAGAGAAGGGACAGTCTCGTCTACCGCGACACGCTGATAAAGGTCTCCATTCCGTTGGAGAAGGACCAGGCCATAGTGCAGCTCGGGGACACATCGAAGCTGCAGACGACCGTCGCGGAGAGCGTTGCCTATGTGGACTCTACGGGCCGGCTCCATCATACCCTGGAGAACCGGCGCGGAAACCTTTCGGCGGTCGTGAAGATCCCGGTTAGGTATGTATTCCAGTCCGAGGTTCAGAAACAGGCCGAAATCATCACGAAGGAGGTCGAGGTAGAGAAACCCTTGTCCTGGTGGCAAAACTTCCGTATACGGGCATTCTGGTGGCTTCTCGGGGCTGTCGCAGCGCTGCTCTTGTGGACGTTTAGAAAACTACTATTTTGAGGTAATAAAACCCCGTTTCTCGGGGACCTAGTCATTCTTCTACAGTCTACGCCGCGGTCGTGAGATCCCGGCGTATTTTTATGGAAGGAGAAGCGCGGCCTTGATTTCATCTTGCGCCGTCGCCTTGTGTCCCACATAGACGGCCGTCATGGCCACGCTGGAATGGTCCGCCTGCTGCTGTACCAGATTGATGGCCACCCCCTCACCCAGCATGTTGGTAATCCCGGTGTCCTTCTGGGAGTAGAACTGGACGTCGGATCCAAATCCGCAGGCCGGCCGGACCGTCCGTTCCCAATAGTTGGAGAACTTGCGCTTGGGGATGGGCGCATCGCCCGGCTTGAAGTTATCCCCATCTCCAGGATGGGAGCCGAACAGGTACATTTCCGGGCGGGAAAGATCCAGTGCCTGCAGAACCGGCATCATGGCATCCGGAATGGTCCGGAAGCTTTCCTTGTCGTTCTTGGCGATTTCCGGCCGTACATGCACCAGCTGGCGGGAGAGGTCGATATCCCCGCATTTGAGAAGGGCTATTTCCTTGGGCCGCATGAAGCAGCAGTAGCAAAGCTGGCAGGCAGCCAGGTATTCCGGGTTGTTCCCTTGCAGCCACCTGCAAAGTGTAAGCAGCTCGTCATCCGTGAGCATCCGGCGCTTTTTCTTCATGAGCCGCCGAGGCTTGCGCTTGATGTTCCGGAAAGCGTTCACCTGGACGTAGCCTTTATCCAGCATCCAGTCGAAGAACGTGAGGTAGAAAGAGAGATGGGAGTTGTAGGAACAGGGAGCCAGGCCCCGTTCTTCTTCCAGGTATGCCATGAAGCTTCTGGCCACCGGCTCCGTAATGGAGCAGATGAGCGTCTCTTCCGTGAAGCCGTTCCCCTCCAGCCATTCGCGGAACTTGCGGATGTAGGATTTGTACGTCCGGAGCGATTGCGCCTCCATTTCCTTCTGTTTGACGTGCCAGTAGGACTCGAAGACGGTGAAGGCCTGGGTGGCGGCTCGTGGCGCCTTGGTTTCCAGCAGCGGGTTCCATCCCAGGGCCAGGCGCTCTTCCAGGCCGGACATGATTTCCCGCGCAGCCTTCATCTTTTCCCTGACGCCGGGAAAATGATTCACCTTGATCCGGAAGAGCCGGAGCTTGCCGATCTCCGGGTTTTTGACATAGTAGGAGATGTACCAGGAAGTTTTCCCCTTGTGGAGCTTGGGTGGTACGTAATCTAAATACGCGTGCGGGAGAGAAAAACGCATTTTTTTTTCTTTGGAGAACTCTTCCAGGGCCTGGAAAAGAGACGTCTCCAAGGAAAGCTTTTGACCCGTTCGTGACCCGGTTTTGGCATCCGAAGCGGGCGAATTATGTGATTTTGAGGCGTTTACGCCGTTTTCGGGTGGATGATGGGGATTGACCATAGAGGTGTCGTTATCGTTCATCGAAAAATCCTTCTTATTGTAGGTTAATATTTTATCGTTATTTCATCCCGTTTTCGCAAAATTTGACCCGTTGATGACCCGGTAAAAATATCCTATCTTATTAGCTCATAAATCCTTACGCGAATAACGGCTATTTTTCGATTGAAATACAAAGGCCGGAAATCTCGTAATGGCTGAATACTCTATGGCTTCCGCTCCTATCTACATGAGTGTCATATATTGAGGAGCAGCGAAAATTTGAGATTCCATTTGCGCCTAATTTCAACGCCTCACCAACCGCAATATCCAGTAATTCAGAAGACGATATTTCCTCAGTCTTCGTCCTGGCGTTGGGTGCTGCATCATTTGAACGACTATAGATACCGTCATCATAGCCACCAGTTTTCGCGCTGAGCACTTTATTATTATCCTTTAGATATACCGCCGGAAATACCCTAATGAGAATATCTCCGACGGGAGAATATACCCCGGGGTACGAGTTAGGGCTAATAAAGAAGCCAGCCTCTGTGTAAGGACGATAGTCTAGGAGATGAGTGTCTACATATCTATCGTAGGTTTGTTGTGAGGTACCGCATCCACAGATAGCGATGGCGGCAATGATAAAAAATACGCATTTTTTCATAGCAATGTGTGTTTTAATCAAATAGCTACTTGTTTAGAATCTCAATATTATTGTCGCCGAAGACCAGTTTTAGAACCTGGTCTTTCTTTTCTTTTGTTAGTTTAATCTGCAAAAGGACTTCAGATGGGTCACTGGCCTTCTTTTCCGGAGCGACGTAGATGTCCGGATACGTAAAAAGGTCTATTGCGCGAAGCCCGAAATAATTTGCGAAATTCTCAAGATGGGCCAAGGTAAAGTTTGCTGAACCTTTCAGGATCCGCCCGAACTGCCCGGCGTCGGTTTCTGCTATCTGAGCCATTGCGGACTTCTTTAAGTCCTTGTCCTTCATAAGATTCTGGATACTTTCCCGAAGTTGTTTTTGAATGTCCATAGCTACATTTTTCTAGAATTAAATTTAGTAATTGATAATCAATGAGTTGTTGTTTCCTTTTCAAAAAACTTGCGTTTTTCTCAATAAAAATTTGTGTATTTCTCAAGTTTCTTGTATCTTTGCATCAGTTATAATTGAGTTATTAACGCGGTTAATGCAAATATAGGGAAATGGAAGAACAAAAAACATTTATTGATTTATGGATGTCGCTCGACAGGGTGAGACAAAGCGACCTTCGCGCAGAGATTATAGCTCAGACCCACGTCTCCGACGTCACTTTCTGGAAATGGACGAACGGCAAGTCCCGGCCCGGATCTTTCCCCATGGAGCACCTGATATTACAGGCCACCAATAAGGTCCTGGGAACGTCGTACACCCGGCAACAGCTTTTCCCCTAGCTTTCCATATTCAATTTAAACAGCCGGGATGGGGCGGATATCATGTAGTTTTATAAAGGTATCCTGCTTTGCGCCCCCGCCCCATCCCTTTTAAAACATTCACGTAATAAGCCTTGTAATGAAAGAATAAAACCCATAAAAAAATGCACACGGATGAAACCATTAAGATTCAACTATGTGGTGCCCGCCTTTTGGCTGGCCACCATCGGCCTGGCGGCAGCGCTGCTGGCCAAGGGCGCCCAGAGCGTCCTATACGGCGTCCGATTCCCGGATCATGCCATGTTCCTACTATTATTCCTGATCGTCGTCTGCTGGCTCGTAACCGGGCCCAGAGAGCTGGCGGCCTTCAGATGTTTTGCCCGAAACACACGAAAAAAGGCTTCAACTATATCCGTGTGCATTCGTTCCATGAGGGAGGCCCGAAGCCTTGCCTCCCTTTTTACCGCAGGGTCCTTTAACCATCCTCAAACTGAACCGTAGCCATGAACTTCAAGACTGGAAATACCAAGAACGCCCCCCCCGTGTTCATGGACCGCGAAACGAATGCAACTATTGCAGGCTTAGGGTAGACGGCGTATGCCGATGGATGAAAGGTGATTATTGCAAACTGTTAAAATCAAAATAATATGACCAAATCTTACGTTGTTGACCCGTCTACGGGAAAGATCCTCACCGTCCGGGAATATGAATCAAAGGGCGGCAATACGACAGACATCGAGATGATTGCCATCGTTCCGGACGACGGTTCCCCGGCCTTCGCCATGCCTGTTGAGACTTTCGGGAAAGGTAAATGGAGAAAAGCAATGCAGATTGCGGAATCCTATAAAGCCCCACATCACATCGAGGGTTCGGACGGAACTTTCACTCTTCCATCCCGCAAACAGGCCATAGACATTCGGGCCGCCAGAGAGTTCGGACTGGAGCAACTCCTTGAGAAGATAGGGGCTGACGACCTTCTGAATGAATTCATTTACAGTTGGGGATGGACCCGGGAGGTCTACATACCCGCCGGAACCTCCGAGGAGGAGTGGGAATCTAAACAAAGTTCCTCCGGCTATGCCTGGTATTACTACAACTATGGTGTGTCCGACTACACTGGCTTTTCCGACTTCCAGTTGACGGTGCGGCCCGTCACGCTCTTGAAA
>JAEEGJ010004889.1_pt1 | contig 43714 bp, 36 predicted proteins | sample 8958761 | NCBI WGS metagenome assembly JAEEGJ01 (sample SAMN16246546, study PRJNA631951) | gut metagenome | biome: gut microbiome; feature: rumen; material: RS-attached | host: Bos | place: Iran: Karaj | collected 2018-10
CAGCATCATTGAAGCGTGCTTTGACAGCGGTGTCATCTATAATACGGATAAGTCAGTATCTGAAGATATCTGTGAACTTGAATTAGAGCTCGAAAAGGGCAGTGATAAAGATCTTACGGAACTTTCGGATCTCATAAAGGGTGCGTTCGGATGTTCCCCGTTAGATAAAAGTAAATTTCAAAGAACTCTGGAATTGGCGAAAAGGGGATAATAGCTTATGAAGAGTAGTAATTATGACTGCATCATTGTGGGAGGCGGCGCGGCAGGTCTTTATTGTGCCGCTCAGCTCGCAAAGAATGCATTTTTCTCAGGTAAGAAGATACTTATCATCGAAGGCGGAAGCAGGGTAGGCAACAAGCTAGCTCTTACAGGAAGCGGCAGATGCAACCTGACTAATACCGAGATCGATCTTACCAAGTACAACACAGATGACCAGTACAAGCTCGAAGCGTGCATCAATAAATATGGCGAGACTGATACGAGTTACTATTTTGAGAACGTTCTGGGCGTTGTTCTCGAGCAGAAGGGAACCCTCGTTTATCCAGCAACTCTTAAGAGTTCAACTGTCGTTGATGCCTTAAGATTCTATCTTGATGATAATAAAGTCGAGACAGTGCTAAAGGAGAAAGTCACTGAAGTCTCAAAGTCTGAAAACCTCTTTGAAGTTAAGACAGACGCCGGTGAGACATATCTTACAAAGAATCTCGTAATCGCCACGGGCGGCATCACATATCCTTCAACAGGTTCTACAGGCGATGTTTTAAAGCTTGTTGAAGTGCTTACTGATAAGACATGCTTTGTGCCTTTCAAGCCTGCTCTTACTTCGCTTTCATCTGATATGACCGGCATCAAAGGTATGGCCGGAATCAAGTGCAGAGGTGATGTTAAGATCGTCGGAAGCGATGGCGTTATAAGGGCCAGATCTGAAGGTGAGATCCTCTTTACAAAGGAAGGCGGTATCTCCGGTATCTGTGTAATGGATGTATCTGACAGTGTTGTCAAGCTTATGGATGAGGGCGATAAGGATATTAAGGCTGTATTGAATCTCACAGGCAAATCGGGCGGTGAGATACTGCAGATGATCTACATCAGAAGGCAGATGTATCCCCACAGGAACTGCTCTGATGCCTTATCCGGCATGCTCTTAAGGAACGTCACTGATTTTGTTATGAAGAAGATGGGCTTAAAGGCTGACAAGATGACATTAAGAGAGCTTAATGACAGGCAGCTTGTCGACCTTACTAATCTCTTATGCGCTTTCCCGGTGCCGGTCACAGGCTACGGTGATGTTGATAAGGCTCAGGTATCTTCCGGCGGATTTAAGCTCTCGAAGCTCGACGACAACATGCAGGTAAAGTACTGTCCAGGTCTTTATATCATCGGCGAAGCAGTAAACGTCAACGGTATCTGCGGCGGCTATAATCTGCAGTGGGCATGGACCTCTGCAGCCCTTGCAGCGGAAGGAATATCTCAAAATGTTTGAGATAAAAGTCGTTCCGGAAGTAAATAACGATAAATCTCTAAAAAAGACTCCTGATTCGGTTCTCATAATCAGACAGATAAAGAAATCAGGAAATAAAGCTATGCGGTCTGGCCTTAAAAAGCTTGAAGAAGGTCAGGTTATCCTCGATATCAACAAGAAATTCATTGATGCGAGGCACGGTAAGGCTGTAATCAATTACAGATTCGATTTTATAACCCCTGAAGCAAAGGCATCAGCTGATGAAGAGCTGAATTCCAGAGCTTTGCCGTATCTTTTAAATTTCGATCTCGCGAAAGAATATAAAAGACCGGTTGTAGTCGGCACGGGGCCAGCCGGACTTTATGCTGCACTTATACTTGCAAAATACGGCCTTCGTCCGATCGTTTTAGAGCGCGGCCCTGAAATGAGTCAGAGGATAAAAGATACTAAAGATTTTAAAGAGGGCAGGGGCAAGATCAAGCCCAATTCCAATATCCAGTTTGGAGAAGGCGGCGCTGGAACTTTTTCCGACGGCAAGCTATATTCCGGTATCAGTTCAGGCTTAAAAGACTATGTGTTAAAGTCCATGATCGCTCACGGTGCGCCTTCGGACATTATCTACGATGCTCATCCCCATATCGGTACAGACAGGTTAAGAAAGGTCGTAACAAGCGTCCGGGAAGACATTATTTCTCTTGGCGGTGAAGTAAGATTTAATACTACTTTCTTAGGTTATAAAACCGAGAAGGGCAAGCTTCAGAACATTACTGTATCTGATGACAACGGAACTTATGAGATACCCTGCGATAATCTGATCCTTGCGATCGGCCACTCAAGCAGGGATACATTCAGAGCATTACACCGCCTTGGTATCGAAATGCAGTCAAAGCCTTTTTCTGTCGGTGTCAGGATCGAACATCTCAAAAAGGACATCGATACGGCCCAGTTTGGCTTTGATTCCGAATACTCGCCTGATATCACGCCTGCTATCTATAAGCTTTCAGTTGATACTGTGACAGGCCGTAAACTCTATACTTTCTGCATGTGTCCTGGCGGTGAAGTCGTTGCTGCACAGTCAGATGACAGGAGTGTCTGTACCAACGGCATGAGCTTGAGGGCGAGAGATAACGTTAATTCCAACAGCGCTATCCTGGTTCCTGTAGACAGCAAAGATTACGGTGACGGCGTTCTTGACGGCATTAAATTCCAGGAAGAGCTTGAGCATAAAGCATTTGCTGCAGGCGGAAGCACAGGAAAAGCCCCTTGTGTAAGGTATGGCGATCTTATTGAGAACAGGACAACCGATGAATTTACCAGGGTAAAGCCTTCGTTCATGCCTGGAGTTACTGCTTCAGACCTGTCAGAAGTGTTCCCAGAGGTTATTTTGGAGACCATTAAGGACGGCGTATCTAAGATGGGCAGGAAGATCAAGGGTTTTGATGATCCTGATGCTGTTCTTACCGCAGTTGAAGCCAGGAGCTCGTCTCCCATAAGGATCGTAAGAGATCCTGAAACCCTCCAAAGTACTGGGGTTAAGGGCATTTTCCCATGCGGTGAAGGTGCCGGATATGCAGGTGGTATCATGTCATCTGCAATAGACGGGATAAAATGCGCCAATAAACTTGCTTTTTCTTTGCTGGATTCCTGATTATTACTGAATTTTCGGGAGTTTGAGGTATTATATCGATAGAAATAATACTCTTTTTGAAGGAGGAACATATATGAGCAATGAGAAGAATACAGCTGTAGTTACAGTTCTTGGAAGGGACAGAGTCGGTATCATAGCTGACGTTTCACGTCTCCTCGCAGATTACGGCATCAATATCAACGATATTTCCCAGACGATCTTAGACGATATCTTCACAATGGTAATGATGGTAGACCTTAAGGATCTGGTTATTGAGGAGTCCGATATCTCAGATAAGCTTTCTGAACTGGGTACTAAGCTCGGTGTTCAGATCACTATCCAGCACACAGGCCTTTTTAACGCCATGCACACAATCTGATCCTATCTATTTGAGGGGCTTTTTATGATCAACGAACATGAAATAATCGAAACGATGCAGATGTTCAACAGTCAGCATCTTGATATCCGCACAATCACCATGGGTATCTCACTCATGGACTGCGCTGCTCCGACAGTAGAGGAATCCTGCAACAGGATCTATGACAAGATCTGCAGATATGCAGGAAAACTCGTTGAGACAGGTGAACTTATAAGCAAGAAGTATGGTATTCCGATCATTCATAAGAGAATATCCGTTACGCCTATCTCAATAGTCGCATCTGCCTGCGGAGCAAAGGATTACACACCTTTTGCGCAGGTCCTTGATAAAGCTGCAAGAACCTGCGGAGTTAACTTCATCGGCGGGTTCTCAGCTCTCGTCCAGAAGGGCTATACCAATTCAGACAGAGTTCTCATCAACTCTATTCCTGATGCTCTTGCCGCAACTGAATTTGTCTGCTCAAGCGTAAATGTCGCTTCCACGAGAACAGGTATCAACATGGATGCCGTACGCGATATGGGTATCGTTATCAAGAGAGCTGCTGAAGCTACTAAGGATAAGGATGCAATTGGCTGCGCTAAGCTCGTTGTTTTCGCAAACGCGCCTGAAGATAATCCGTTCATGGCAGGAGCTTTCTTAGGTCCCGGTGAACCTGAATGCGTAATCAATGTCGGTATCTCAGGTCCTGGTGTTGTAAAGCACGCCCTTGAAGGCGTTAAGGGCAAGGATCTGGGCGTAGTTGCAGAGACCATTAAGAAATCAGCATTTAAGATCACAAGAGTCGGTGAGCTCGTTGCAAGAGAAGCGTCTGAGCGTCTTAAGGTTCCTTTCGGAATCATCGACCTGTCACTTGCGCCGACACCTGCAGTAGGTGACTCAGTTGCAAGGCTTCTTGAAGAATTCGGTCTTGAGACATGCGGTACCTGGGGTACGACAGCATGCCTTGCTATGCTTAATGACGCAGTCAAGAAGGGCGGAATCATGGCATCTTCTTATGTCGGCGGTCTTTCCGGCGCATTCATTCCTGTATCTGAAGATGAGGGTATGATCGCTGCAGCAAGATCAGGCTCCTTAAAGCTCGAAAAGCTTGAGGCCATGACTTGCGTATGCTCCGTTGGCCTTGATATGATCGCCATTCCCGGTGACACAACTGCTGAGACTATTTCCGGCATCATCGCCGATGAGATGGCTGTCGGTACATTTAATAACAAGACTACAGCCGTAAGACTCATTCCTGTTCCCGGCAAGACAGTCGGTGACAGTGTTGAGTTTGGTGGTCTTTTGGGAACAGCTCCCATCATGGATGTAAACAGAGCTTCCTGCGCTGACTTCATCCACAGAGGCGGAAGGATCCCTGCACCCATCCATTCAATGCGTAACTGACGGTTATGAGTAAGGAGAAAGCGGCAATCCCGGAAAGTCAGGAGCTTCCCGATAAAGCAACGGGCGAATCCGTTCCGGAAACAGCAAAGAAGTCCAAATCCAAACGTTTTTGGGAATATGTGACTGACTATAAGCGGCAGACGGTAGCTCTGGCTTTGCCGTCTGCTGTTTTTGATATTATCTATTCGAGCTTTCTCTTTTCAATGTCAGTCGTTTTTCTTTCTTACTGGCTTTTTGTAATGTCGATCTATACATTTCTGCTTTTCAGCATCAGGATCAATGTCCTGTACAGGGCGGGAAGGGGAGCAGTATTTAAGAGTGAGCGTTTCAGCGAGAGAAGGAATTATAAGAATTTTTCATGGAAGATCATATTCTTTGATGCTTTGATCGCATTTAATATGTTCCTGATAGTTAAGTTCAATGTGCTTCATAACTATGCAGGTTTTCTGATCTATGTCTTCGGAGTTTATGTTATCTATAAGGTTACGCTCGCGATAATCAATATTTTCAGAGCGCACAGATCCAAGTCCCTTACTGCTTTGGCTTTAAGAAAGATCGGCATTATCGATGCCATGATCTCAAGCCTTGCACTCGAATGGGCTTTGTCTCACAGGGATCTTGGTGATATATCCGCTTTCGCGGTGCAGATCGAGAAATACATCGGAATCGTTGCGGTTGCGATCATTTTCCTGATGGGTCTTTCAGGACTTATTACCTGCGCCAGATTAAAAGCGAAGGAAAAGAAGGAAGGAAATTAATTAATGTGGTATGAAGAATCAGTGTTCTATCAGATCTATCCTTTGGGATTCTGCGGAGCACCTTTTGAGAATGACGGCAGATTAGAGCACAGGATCCTTAAAGTATTGGACTGGATCCCGCATATGAAAAAGCTTGGCATCAATGCCATCTATTTCTCACCGGTATTTGAATCTGATACTCACGGCTATAACACTAGAGACTATGGTCTTATTGATAAAAGATTAGGTACAAATGAAGATTTTAAGAAAGTCGTTGATGCTCTTCATGATGAAGGCATAAAGGTAGTCCTGGACGGCGTGTTCAATCATGTCGGAAGAGGTTTTTGGGCTTTCAAAGATGTTCAGGAAAAGCGCTGGGATTCTGCTTATAAAGACTGGTTTCATCTTTCATTTGACGGTAATTCCAACTATAACGACGGCTTCTGGTACGAAGGCTGGGAAGGCAATTACGACCTCGTAAAGCTTAACCTGAGGAACCCTGCTGTTATCGATCATATCCTGGATAAGGTCAATTACTGGATCGATTTCTTTGATATCGACGGTTTGAGACTTGATGTGGCTTACTGCCTCGACCATGAGTTCTTAAGACGTCTCAGGGAGTTTACTGACAGTAAGAAGAATGATTTCTTCCTGCTCGGCGAAGTCCTTCACGGCGAATACGGCAGAATGCTTAATGAGATGCACCTGCATTCTCTTACCAACTATCAGTGTTATAAGGGAATCTATTCGTCATTTAACTCTTCAAACATGTTCGAGATAATGCATTCTCTTATGAGGCTTTTCGGTCCTGAAGACTGGACAGTATGCAGGGGAGCGCACCTGTTGTCTTTTGCTGATAACCACGATGTTACAAGGATCGCATCGATCTTAAACGATGAAAGATGCCTGCCTCTTGTATATACACTTGTTTTCACTATGCCCGGAATTCCTTGTGTTTACTATGGATCTGAGTGGGGTGCAAAGGCCATGAAAGAAGAGGGCGATCCTGCTCTAAGAGCTTGTTTTGATAAGCCCGAATGGAATGAATTATCTGATCATATTGCAAAACTTGCAGAAGCCAAAAAGTCTTCTAATGCCCTTAATTACGGCGGTTTAAGGATCGTTTTGCTTACAAATAAGCAGTGTATTTTCGAGCGTAACTCAGGCGATCAGAGAATACTTGTAGCTATTAATATGGATTCAAATCCTTTTAATGCACATTTCGATGCTGGCTGCGGACAGGCAAAAGAACTCATAACAGGAACTGTTCATGATTTTGGAGGCGGCTCTGTATTACAGCCGTATTCATCTGAGATCTGGCTGATGGAAAGATAATTTTGCTGCAACAATTTAATTAATCTAACTGTATGTATAATATAGGCTAATGGATTACTATGTCCTGGCACGGAGGTTGATTCATGAAGAAAACAGTTGGTTTATTGGCATCTTTGATCTTAGTCTCATCTGCTTTGACGGCCTGCAGTTCAGCCAGTTCCCCGACATATTCAAACACTTATGCTCCAAGAGAGACCGATACTCAGGAGATCAACGCTGTTATTTCTGACGGCCCCGTTTTAACTCCAATGGTAGTAGAGTTTTCCATCGCTGACAGAGGCCGTATCATCCCAAATATTACTCAATATAACGAGGATATGTGGGAGAAGGAAAAAGATACGGTATTATACGGATTTATCACTATTGATGGCGAATATGTCTGTGACTCTTTATTCGACTTTGTAAGCTACAACGAAGATGCTGAAGCTTATATTGTAAGGCGCACCGATAAAGGGGAAGCCAAATATGGAATGATATCTTCCGACGGTTCTAAATTTACTGGACTTATCTTTGACGGTGCCGCATCAGCTCAGGGCGCAGATACCGGAAATGCAGTTTTCTACGGTTCGAATTACAGTGATGGATATCTCTGGGTTACGGGCGTCGACAGTGAACTTAATATCCTTGATTCCAAAGAGATCAAGATAAATGAAAAAGAGTTAGGCCTGGATGCTAAGACCTCTCAGCTTACTGTACTTTATACCAATGATGAGAGCTCGGTTATTATCAATAAGAGCGAATTCTATTACAGGACGATGCTTATCGATAACAGGTCCGGCGAACTGCTTTATTCATTCAACAGCCTGGGCAGTTCCTGCAAGATCTTCGGCGATATTATCATTGAGCAGGATGTATCAGGTAAGGGAATAACTGTTTATGATATGACCGGCTTCTGTCTTTTCAGAGATAAAGATTCAATGAGCGGAATGGTATCTTCTGACAGGTATATGGCTACCGTAAACGGATTAGTTAATCTCTACGATAAAGATTGGAATGTCGTTAACAGGCTCAATGCTCCTGATGCAATTGCTGTAATGACTTCTTTTGGCAGGATCGCTGTTGTATTTAAGGATAAGACTTTGGTTTATGACAAGGATTTTAACCTTATAAACACTTTGGATTACAGTGTTAGCGGCGGCACTTATTTAAGAGACTGGTACAATTCCGGCGAAGGCAATATGTACTACAACTCTATCTCAGGAACTAAAGAGATTATTAACCTCACGACCGGTGATAAGCTCACGAAGCAGGACGGCTTCAATTACGCCTATAAGCATGGCTTCATCGTTGCAGATAACATCAGTAACGGTAATGATCCCAGAAAGAAATGGTTCATTTATGATGCGAACCTCAAAGAGATCGCAAAAGGTGAGGGTACAGTCGATGTTATCAGTGATATAGATTCCGGCGATGTCTATCTTGTAAATAATACAGATAAGGTCATGACCGTCTATTCATTACCCAGATTTACCAAGCTGTTCAGCTTTGAATTTACATGTTCGAACCTCAGCGCTGTGAAAGGAAGATTCTACGGCTGGAACAAAGAGCATTTCCTGCTCTGTAACGGTGAAGGTAAGGATCTTACCGCTTATGACATCGATTACAAGAAACCGGAAATCTGATCTGGCTTAATTTAAGACCATTCAGCAGAGTATTATCAAATAAAAATGTTATATTAGTCTTATGAATCTGTTTATGGCCATTTTAACTGTCTTGTCTTTTGCAGGTTTTTACTTAGCTTACAGGACATTTACAAAAGATAATCCTGCTTTATTTCCGGTGTTGTTTATAGCAGGAGTGTCTGTTATTTCGTATGTTTTCGGATTGACAGGGATTCTTAAGGCAGGCTATTTTATCGCAATCGGCTTTGGCGTTTTGCTTATTCCTATAGCCATAGTTAAGCAGATAAAGGCCGGCAACAAGAACATCTTCAAGCTGTTTTTGGATCCTTCTTTGCTTTTCCTGCTCGTAGGTATTGTATGGGCCTATTTTATTACCCGAAATGTTGGACTGTCACATCCTGACGATTTCAGCCACTGGTATAAGATCTGTAAGGTCCTTCATGCTGATAACGCATTCCCGACAAATATAGATATCAGGTTTACGACATATACGCCCGGCACTGCCACATGGATCTATTTCTTTACCAATGCGGCAGGCTTTAGTGTTCCTAACTGTCTTTGGGCACAGTCTCTTATAAATCTTGCATGCTGCTGTTCGCTTTTCGCGCTTATACCTTTAAAGAAGACGTTCCTTACTAAAGTGCTTCTGTTTGCCGGCATAAGTGCCTGTTCGGTATTGCTCTGTGCAATTGATGTCAGCACATATAGTCTTCTTGTTGACTGCACGCTTCCATTGATCGCATTATCTGCTGTCTTTTATCTGTATGACCATGGATTCATACTGGATAGGATAAGCATTCCTGTTTTGGTCATTCTTATGGCGTTTATGGAACTTACAAAGTTCTCAGGACTTATTTTCGCGCTCTTCATATTGATCCTTTACCTCTTTAAGTCCGGTAATAAGAAGATCCTTCCTGTATTGGTTACATTCATCCTGCCTGTATGCATAACGCTGCTTTACAGAGCCAGAAATTCATTTATCTATGCGAATATCAATGTGAGCAACCAGGCTGTTTCTGTTGAAAGGTTCAGCCAGTTGTTCTCGCAGAAGTCGTCTGAATCAGTAATGACCATCATTGTAAAAGTGTTTAAGATGGCATTTAATCCTGCCGGAGATTATGCACAGGTCAGCATTATCTGGATAGTTTTCCTCATTTTGCTCGTGATTGTCCTTTGGCAGAAGGTGAGAAAGACAGGTGGGAAAGACAAAACGGATTATTTTGGTATTTTGAAATATACATTCCTGGTCTATTTCATTTATGTGTTCTTCCTGGCATTAACTTATCTGTTCTCAATGAATGCGAATGAAGCTGAGATACTGTCATGCTGTTTCAGGTATATGGGATCAATTGCCGTATTTATAACAGGCTTTTTCTCATATCACATTATGAAGGACCTAGCTGTATCAGAAGATAAACTGATGCCTGCCAAAATGGCCGGGTTTATTGTTATTACAGTTGCTTTCGGCCATTTGATGTTTGGGCTTAACTATATCTATGAAGGCAAACAGCAGTATTCGCCACACGAATTCTTTATTGATTCAACACCGTGGAACAAGATCTCCGAATATGCTGAGGAGAAGATGGAATTTACAGATGCAAAATACCTTGTGATCTGGGATGAATCCTATCTTAAAGATTCCCATTATGCACCGTTCCAGATTGATTATGTTGCAGGTGCATATTTAAGAAGCGTTAAGGTTACAACGATAATGATGAGTGAAATGGACGAGAAAAAGGACCTCATAAGTGAATACAATGATGACGAGATCATCATCGTCGGAGAATTAAACAACCAAATAATATAGAAACGGGGGATTACGTCATGAGAAGATCTAAGAAGTTCACAGCTGGTTTATTGATACTTGCAATGCTTATTTCACTCTGTTCCTGTGCCGGCAGCAGAAGGAAGGGCGCAGAGATAGAGAAGAGCCCTGAAGCTTCCAAACCGGAAACGGAAGTAGAGACTGAATGGACAGATCAGTTGCCTACAGATTACCCGTCTCCGACGCCGACGATCATTACTGAATTTAAGATGTTCGCCGGAATTGTCAACAAAGAGATCGACAAGGATAACGAGATCCAAAAGATGATCACTGAGATCACCGGCGTGAAAGTAACCGAATCCTGGCTTCCGGAAAAGACAACATTAAAAAGCGCTGTCGATTCGATAACTGCCTCCGGAGTCTATCCTGATTTTATCAATGCATTTGAAGAAAATATCGAATTGTACAAGAAGGGCGCGCTTATAGCATGGGATGACTATCTTGAACAATATCCTGATCTCAAATCGCTCTACACTGATGAGCAGTGGGATATGTTCAGACAGGAAGACGGCCATATCTACTGGGCAAATGTTTTCGAACGTTATAACGAAAAGAATACATCGACAATCCATAACGGACAGGCTTTCTGGATCCAGGTAAGAGTTCTTGAAGCATATGGTTATCCTAAGATCGAGACGCTTGACCAGTATTTCGAGCTCCTTGAGAAGTATGCAAAAGAGCATCCCGAGATGCCTGACGGCACCAAGGTTATCCCTTATACCTGCCAGGCTAAGGACTGGAAGAATTTCTGCCTGGTGCTTCCTCCGATGATGCTTGACGGATATCCCAATAATCTGTGCGCAAACGTAAATGTTGATGAGGGCATGGACAAGCCTAAGGTATCTGACTACAACGTCTCTGATACTGCAAAAGCTTACTATAAGAAGCTCAACGAAGAATATAAGAAAGGCATTATCGATAAGGATTTTGCGTCCCAGACATATGATCAGTATATTGAGAAGCTCTGCACAGGAGCAGTTCTCGGTTTGTGCGATGAGTACTGGGATTTTGCATACAATCTCATGAGCTACGACCTGAATAAAGAAGGCAAAGACGGCAGCACATATACGCTTTCTGAGATCGGCTGTAATTACGTTCCTTTGGGACTTACGATCAAGCCCGGCATGAAGCAGCAATGGCATACTTATGAAGAAAGCATAGATATTTCATCAGGCATTGCGGTTACAGTCAGCTGCAAAGATCCTGACAAGGCATTCAAGTTCTTAAATGCTCTCCTGTCACAGCCGGTACACGATCTCCGTTTCTGGGGTGTGAAGGATGTTGATTATCTTGTTGATGACGAAGGCAAATACTACAGAACGCCCGAAATGAGAATGAACTGGAACAATCCCGCTTACATCGCAAAGCACGTATGCGAGTACAGTTACTTGCCTCAATGGAAGGGTATGAGCAAAGACGGTATCAATAATATGAGACCTTCAGAGCAGCCCTCTGAATTCATGGCCACATTGCCAATACCGGTTCAAAAGTGCTTCAAAGCATATGGCGCAAGTAATTATGTTGAATTCATTGGTTCTGAATATAAGACTGATTATGGCAAGTGGTTCCCGCTCTGGTCCTGGTCTAACAACCTTAATGTGAAAACCGATTACGGTAAAGCATGGACCGATATAGTTAAATACAGAGAGTCAGCATGCCCCGAGCTTGTGATTGCGAAGAATTTTGATAATGCCTGGAAAAACTATGTTTCCGAATATAACAAATGCGGTCCCGATGTTTTCATAAAGGAAGCACAGGCTGAAGTTGAACGGAGAATGGGTTAATTCAATACTTAACATACTTTAAGTTTAAGTACGAGATTGATGATTAAGAAGAAATAACAACGGCTGCCTCTTATGAGACAGCCGCTATATTTTGAATTGTAATCAGGATCACTGTTCGTCCAGATATTTCTTAACAGTCTCAGGGGCAGGACCGCCGACGAGCTTTCTTCCTTCAACGCATGTCTTTAAGGAGATCGCATCGTAAACATCTTCTTCGAATGCAGGAGAAAATTCCTTAAGTTTATCCAGTGATACGTCGAGCAGGGAAATGCCGTTCTCGATGCAGTAATGAACGAGCTTGCCGGAGATCGCATGAGTCTCACGGAAAGGAAGTCCCTTCTTAACGAGATAGTCTGCAAGGTCAGTAGCGTTAGTAAATCCGCCGAGAGCAGCTGCTTCCATATTGTCCTTGCGGATCGTCATGGTCTTGATCATGCCTGTGAAAGGAGGGAGAACTGCCTTTATCGTATCGATGCAGTCGAACATTGCCTCCTGAACTTCCTGCATATCCTTGTTATATGTGAGTGGAAGTCCCTTCATGATAACGAGAAGTGAGATAAGATCACCGTAAACGCGGCCTGTCTTACCACGTGTAAGCTCAGCTACGTCAGGATTCTTTTTCTGAGGCATCATAGAAGAGCCGGTAGAATAAGCATCATCTAATTCATAGAACTTGAATTCCTGTGAAGCGTAGAGGATTATCTCTTCGCTCATTCTGGATAAGTGCATCATTAGGATGGAGCATGCTGATGCGAACTCGATTGCAAAGTCTCTGTCAGCTACGCCGTCAAGAGAACAGAGCGTAACGCCGTTCATGCCGAGCTGCTCTGCTACAAACGCTCTATCCAAAGGATATGTTGTTCCCGCAAGAGCGCCGGAACCGAGAGGAGAGATATTTGCTCTGTCTTTTGCTGCGTTGATCCTGTCGATGTCACGCTTGAACATCTCGATATAAGCTGAAAGATAGTGGGCATATGTGATGGGCTGAGCTCTCTGAAGGTGAGTATAGCCGGGCATATAGGTCTCTGTATTTGCTTTTGCGATCTCAACAAGGGCATCAAGAAGATTATCCAAAAGTTCAATGATCTCGCCGGCCTCGTCGACCATGTAAAGGCGTTGGTCCAAAGCAACCTGGTCATTTCTTGATCTTCCTGTATGAAGGCGCTTGCCGGCATCACCGATTCGGTTTGTGAGCTCTTCCTCAATGAACATGTGGATGTCTTCAGCGTCGGAATCAAAGGTAAGCTTGCCTGATTCGATATCTTCCTTGATTGAGAGAAGTCCGCTCTTGATATCTTCTGCATCCTTTTCAGAGATGACGCCCTGCTTTGCGAGCATCTGTGAATGAGCGATTGATCCCTCAATGTCCTGACTGTACATCTTGCAGTCAAAGGGAAGGGAGGAGTTGTAATCGTTTACTTCTTTGTCGGTAGCCTTTTCGAAGCGTCCGGCCCACATTTTCTTTGCCATAAGTTACTCCTTTATGTAATCAGGATCTATCCTGACCATTTCTGCCAATGCTTTGTTCCTGTAATTAAGGTCATCACGGAGAGTAAATCCCATAGATTCCCAGAATGCGTTGCCGCCTTCGTTTTTCTTGAAAGCGACGAGAAGGACCTTGTTGATTCCTTCTGTTTTAAGAGCTTCGAGCGCAAGTTCAACGAGCTTTTTGCCGATGCCGTAACGCCTGTAGTCAGGAGATACGCACGCATGCTGTATTATACCGCGCCTTCCGTCATGACCACATAATATCACACCAACTATCTTTTCACCGTCAACAGCGATAAAAGAAGTAGTGGGATTGCGCTTGAGATACTTCTCGATCCCTTCTTTGGAATCATCCTTATCGTTAAGTCCGTTGCCGCAAAGGAGCCAGAGAGCGTAAGCCTGGCTGTAATCTTCGATTGTCATTAACCTGTATGTGATATTCATCAGCATGCCCCGCTTTCTTTGATCTCAGAAGATATCCACTGGGACATTCCGCATCCCGTATCTTCATTCGGACGCTTGAAAAAGCCGAACTTCTCGTAGAATGCCTCTTTTCCTTTAGCGGAACACAAACTCACCATTACCTTGTAACCGGGCTTAAGCCAGTTCTTGATCATCTTCATTATATCTTCCATGACCATCCTGCCGTAGCCTTTGCCCTGATATTCAGGCTTTACGATAATATCCGCAATATAGACGACATAACCGTGATCCCATATGACTCTGCCCAGAGCAATAGGTTTGCCGTCAATTCTGAGGCAGCGTATAAATGAATTCTTAAGGCCTTCGCGGGCCTGTTCCAGAGGGAATTCAGCCCAGCCGACTGCCTTACGGAACTGCATGTATTCTTCTTCGGTTATCAGATCAGTAAATACTTCATTCATATGCGTCACCTCCAAAAATAATAAGGGCTGCCTCCACATAAGAGACAGCCCTCAGGATATTCAATCAATAAATCAGAGTAAACCGTTCTTCTGCTTCATCTTAGCATTAACTTTCATGGGGAGACCGAAGCAGTTGATGAATCCGCCTGCATCAGCCTGGTTGTAAACGTCATCAGCCTCGAAAGTAGCGATCTCAGGATCGTAGAGGGAGAAGGGTGATGTTGTGCCTGCAGGTGTGCAGTTGCCCTTGTAGAGCTTCATCTTAACTTCGCCTGTAACCACTTCCTGTGTCTTGTCTACGAAAGCTGAAAGAGCCTCTCTGAGAGGGTGGAACCACTGACCGTAGTATACGAGTTCGGAGAACTTCTGTGCTACGAGATCCTTATAGTGGATCGTGTCACGCTCAACTGTGAGGAGCTCGAGCTCTCTGTGAGCTGCGAAAAGGAGTGTTCCGCCGGGAGTCTCATAAACGCCGCGGCTCTTCATACCGACAAGACGGTTCTCAACGATGTCTGCGATACCTACGCCGTTAGCTGCAGCAACCTTGTTGCAGTATCTCAAGAGGTCAGCAGGAGAGAGCTTCTGTCCGTCAACTTCAACAGGGATACCCTTCTCGAACTTGATCGTTACATATGTAGGAGTATCAGGTGCCTTCTCAGGAGATACCATGAGCTCAAGGATCTTGTCGAGGTTAGGCTCATTTGCAGGATCTTCAAGATCCATACCCTCGTGAGAGAGGTGCCAGAGGTTCTCGTCCTTGGAATAGTTGTTCTCCTTAGTAACAGGAACGTCGATTCCACGAGCCTGAGCGTAGTCGATCTCTTCGTCACGGGACTTGATATCCCAGATTCTCCAGGGAGCAAGGATCTTCATGTCAGGATCAAGAGCCTTGATGGAAAGCTCGAATCTTACCTGATCGTTGCCCTTACCAGTGCAGCCGTGAACGATCGTTGTGCATCCGTTAGCGTGAGCAGCCTCAACGAAGTGCTTAGCGATAACAGGACGAGCCATGGATGTACCGAGAAGGTACTTGCCCTCGTAAACTGCATTAGCCTTAAGAGTAGGGAAGACGAAGTCGGAAACGAATTCCTCTGAAATGTCTTCGATAATGCACTTAACAGCGCCGCACTTAAGCGCTTTCTTCTCAAGATAGTCGTGATCAACACCAACACCAACTTCACCGCAGTAAGCTACGACTTCACAGTCATAGTGCTCAAGGAGCCACGGGATGATGATAGAAGTATCAAGTCCGCCTGAATAAGCCAGTAAGAATTTTTCTTTTGCCATAAGGCACCTCCGATTTATGAATATTTATGCATAACTTTGTATAAACTTCGCATATCATACACTTGAGTTCTTTACAAGTCAACACACAAATTTTAATCTTGGCTCTTTATAAAAGCAAATAAGAATAAAGATTTATTTTTTGTGCATGTTTTCATTTTTACCGTTTTGTAAAAAAGTCTGATTATGTATACAATCTTATGTGGCATAATATGCAATTATATTTTCGAGGGGACCTCATACTCAAATGGCTTATCCGTTGATGGAACATCTTATCGGTAAAGGCTTTCTTTATTGCGGCAAATATTACAGGGTCAGTTCCGAGCTGACCGAATCTCTTCAAAAACCGGTAGATATCAGGATCTATTATGAGACCGTCAGGGTTAAAGACGGTGTACTTTTATTCGTTGAAGACCATCTGCAAAGACTTGTTAATTCGGTTAAGGGCCTGGAGAACTTTCCGGTCGACACGTCGAAGATCTTGGCTGAGACATACAGCTTCATCGATCTTGACGGCATAAAGGAAGGTTCTGTAAGAATAGTTCTTACAAAAGAAGCATTGCTTATACATCAGGCAGATATTACGCTGCCTTCTGCTTCACAATTCGAGAACGGCATCAATACGAGCATCCTTAACTGGGAGCGCAAGACGCCTAATCTTAAGATCTTCAGGGGAGACTATAAGACTACTGTTAATCAGAAGTTTAAAGAAGAGAACAGTCACGGGCTTCCTTTCGAGCTCGTCTTAACAGATAACGAAGGCAAGCTCTATGAAGGTTCAATGTCCAATCTCTTCGTCATAAGAGACGGCAAGGTCTATTCCGCACCTGATAATAAGATTTTAATTGGAATTACCAGGAAGAGGGTAATGGCTGCTCTGGAGCGCTCAGGATTAGATCTTGAGATCGGAACATTCGCTCCGGAAGAGCTCGATCCTAAGACCGATGCTGTATTTGTAAGCAGCACGCCTTTTGACATCCTGCCTGTAAAGTACATAGATGATTATGAATTCGATTCTGCAAACAATGAGATCCTTAAGATGATCTCTAAGATGTATCAGGAATATACATCTGAATATATAGACGCTGCGAAGCGCGCTTTGAACGGATAACTATTTGGAGGTGGTATAAATGGAGGCTAAATCAGGAAAGATATCGGTTACGACCGAGAATATTTTTCCGGTTATCAGACAATGGCTCTATGAAGATAAGGATATCTTCGTAAGAGAATTAGTATCAAACTGTGCGGATGCAATCGCTAAGCACAGAAGGCTCGTTGAGCTCGGCAAGGCTGAGAAGGAGCCTGATAAGGCAGATTACAAGATCACTGTTACTTACGATGACGATAACAAGACTATCTCATTCGAAGATAACGGTATCGGCATGACAGAGAATGAGGTTGAGAAGTATATCAACCAGATCGCATTCTCCGGCGCGCTTGATTTCGTAACCAAGTATCAGCAGGAATCCACAGATAAGACCGGCATCATCGGCCACTTCGGTCTTGGTTTCTATTCTGCATTCATGGTAGCTGATGAAGTTACTATCGATACGAAGAGCTTCATGGAAGATTCTGAGCCTGTTATCTGGAAGTCCAATGACGGTATGGATTATGAGATCCTTCCTTCGGAGAAGAAGGACAGAGGTACGGTAATTACCTTAAAGCTCTCTGAAGATGCAATTAAGATCTTCGATTCAGCAACTTTGAGAATGACTATCCGCAAATACTGCTATTTCGCACCGGCAGATATCTTCTTCGTTGATACCAAAGCTGACAGACTCCATGAGGAAGCTGAGCAGAAGCGCAAGAAAGAAGCAGAAGAGAAGGGCGAGACATTCACACCTACGCCGGTCTCTTATGTTCCCGTAAACAACAAGGCTCCTCTCTGGACAAAGAAGCCCTCTGAGTGCACGGAATCAGAATATAAGCAGTTCTATCACTCTGTATTTAATGACGGCCGTGATCCTTTGTTCTGGATCCACCTCAATATGGATTATCCTTTCACTTTGCAGGGTATCCTTTATTTCCCTAAGACAGACAATATCTATCAGTCATTGGAAGGCCGCATCAAGATATACAATCACCAGATCTTCGTAGCAGATAATATCGAAGAGATCATTCCGGACTTCCTGTTCCTTTTGCAGGGATGTCTTGACTGCTCTGATCTCCCTTTGAACGTATCACGTTCTGCTCTGCAGCAGGATGAATATGTAAAGAAACTTTCAGGCCACATCATTAAGAAGGTATCCGATAAGCTTAATGACTTATTCAAGAAGCAGAGAGAAGACTTCGAGAAATACTGGTCTGACATCTCCGTATTTGTTAAGTACGGCATGATGAAGGAAGAGAAATTCTACGAGAAGGTTGAGTCCATCTGCCTCTTTGAGACAGTAGACGGCACCTTCAAGACAATTGAAGAACTTACTTCCGAAGATAAGAAGACGATCAGATACACAACTGATCCCAAGGCTCAGGCAGCTTATGTCGAGATGAGCAAGAACGACGGCTTCGAAGTAATCGTCATGGATCAGGAGATCGACAATAACTTCATGTCCTACATGGAGATGAAGAAGCCTGATTACAAGTTCAAGCGTGTTGACTCAGAGCTCTCCGGCAAGGAATCTGATGAAGAGACCAAGAATAAGCTCAAGGACTTCTTCAGAAGTGCCGTAGGTAATGAGAAGCTTATCGTTTTCGCGCAGGAGATGGGAAAAGATAATCTTCCTGCATTGATCCGTGAAGCAGAACATAACAGAAGAATGAAGGAAATGCGCGCACAATATGAGAGAATGATGTCAGCGATGGGCAATATGTCCGAAGAAGAACTCGCCGACATGTTCCCTGAGACTGAAGAGCTCGTCGTTAATACCGACAGCCCGCTCATTACCAAGCTTGAAGCACTTGAATCCATGGGCTCCAAGAAGGAAGAGGCTGACCGCCTGGCTCAGCACATCTACGACCAGGCTAAGCTCGCACACGGTTCTCTTGATTCCGCCGGACTTGAGAGATTCTTAAAGTACAATACCGAATTGCTCTCCAAGAGCGCTGATAATCTGTAATTAAATTTCACGAGGAGATACCTTATGAACGAGAATGATGTAAGACGAGTACTGTCAGAGAAAAAAGAAGGCTTTAACGTTGAAGCCGGCGGAATCCTTCACGATGTTAAATACGATCTCAACGTATCAGGCATCACAAAGGTCCGCGTTATCAACCGCTACGACGTTTCAGGCGTTACAGATGAAGAATTTGCCAACGCCAAGCCCGTTGTATTCAGCGAACCGCCGGTAGATATCCTCTACGATGAGACTGTAGATCTTGCTGATGCAGCATATGTCCTCATTATCGAGTCACTGCCCGGTCAGTACGATCAGAGAGCAGATTCAGCAGCTCAGTGTATCCAGTTCATGACTGCAAAGGAAAGACCTATCGTAAAGTGCGCCAAGATCGTAGCTTTCTATGGTTCTGTCTCTGACAGCGAAAAGGATAAGATCAAGAGCTATCTCATCAACCCCGTTGAAGCAAGAGAGGCATCTGCAGAAAAGCCTGCGACACTGGTTGATAAGTATGACATTCCTACAACCGTTGCAAATGTTGACGGCTTCCTCGATATGTCCGACGAAGACCTTGAAGCTTTAAGAAAGTCCATGGGACTTGCAATGAGTTTTGCTGACATCAAGTTCGTTCAGGATTTCTTTAAAGAGCAGGGAAGAGTTCCCACAGTTACAGAGATCCGTGTTCTTGACACATACTGGTCAGATCACTGCCGTCACACAACATTCCTTACAAACCTTACAGACATTAAGTTTGAAGGCGATGACGAGCTCACGGCTGAGATCAAGGAAACATACAAGGATTATCTTGCAACAAGAGAAGATGTTTATGGCGAGAGGATCAGTCAGAAGCCTATCTGCCTTATGGACATCGGTACTATCGCAGGCAAGAAGCTCAAGAAAGACGGCAAGCTCGCTGATCTTGATGAGTCTGAAGAGATCAATGCATGCTCGATCAAGGTAAGGATCGAAGTAGACGGTGAGCCTCAAGATTATATCTTCATGTTCAAGAATGAGACTCATAACCATCCTACAGAGATCGAACCTTTCGGTGGTGCTGCTACATGCTTAGGCGGCGCTATCAGAGACCCGCTCTCCGGCAGATCTTATGTATATCAGGCAATGAGAGTTACAGGCGCTGGCGATCCTACGGTACCTGTTGAACTCACACTTAAGGGTAAGCTCTCACAGAAGAAGCTCTGCCGCACAGCTGCTGCCGGCTATTCTTCATATGGTAACCAGATCGGTCTTGCTACAGGCCTGGTTGATGAAGTTTACCATCCCGGTTATATCGCAAAGAGAATGGAGATCGGTGCCGTTGTAGGTGCTGCTCCTGCTTCAAATATAGTAAGAGAAAGACCTCAGGCAGGAGACATCGTAGTTCTCCTGGGCGGCAGAACAGGTCGTGACGGAATCGGCGGCGCTACAGGTTCATCCAAGGCTCACGATACACAGTCCGTTGTAACTTGCGGTTCTGAAGTCCAGAAGGGTAATCCTCCTACGGAAAGAAAGCTCCAGAGACTTTTCAGAGATCCTGAAGTAACAAGACTTATCATCAGATGTAATGACTTCGGCGCAGGCGGCGTATCCGTTGCAATCGGAGAACTCGCTGCTGGCCTTAAGATCAACCTTGATGCAGTTCCGAAGAAGTACGACGGTCTTGACGGTACTGAGATCGCTATTTCTGAGTCACAGGAGAGAATGGCTGTTGTAGTACATCCCGCTGATCTCGATAAGTTCATGGCAGCTGCAGCCAAGGAGAACCTTGAAGCAACAGTTGTTGCTGAAGTTACTGAAGAGCCTGTAATGAAGATGGTATGGAACGGCGCTACGATCGTTGACCTTCCCAGAAGCTTCATCGATACGAACGGTGCTACACAGTATGCTCAGGCAGATGTCGTTCCGCAGGGCAAGGGCGAGTTCCTTGATACTCCTGCTAACGGTTCTGTTGCCGGCAGCTTTGCTGAGAGCCTTAAGGGAACGCTTAATTCTCTTGAAGGCGCATCCAGAAAGGGCCTTATCGAGAGATTCGACTCTTCTATCGGTGCAGCAACTGTTGTATGGCCTTACGGCGGTAAGATGCAGAATTCACCTGAGGAAGGTATGGCTGCAAAGATCCCGCTTGATCACGGTACGACACATGACTGCTCAGTAATGACATACGGATTCGATCCTTACTACACAGAGTGGAGCCCTTATGCAGGCGCTTACAACTCAGTCGTTGAGTCATTGCTCAAGCTCCTTGCAATGGGTGTTGATCCTTTGAAGGCAAGACTTACATTCCAGGAATATTTCGAGAGAATGGGAAGCAATGAATCATGGGGCAAGCCTCTTGCAGCGCTCCTTGGTGCTTATAAAGCACAGCTCGACTTCGGTACTGCCGCAATCGGCGGTAAGGACTCAATGTCAGGTACATTCAACGATATCCATGTACCTCCGACGCTCGTAAGCTTTGCGGTAGGTATGTCCAAGACTGATAAGATCATCACTGCAACACTTACAGGAAAGGGCCAGAAGCTCTATCTCATCAAGTGTGCAAGAGACGGCAAGGGTTCATACAAGAAGGACCACGTCTTAAGAGTTATCAAGGCTGTTAAGGAGCTGATCGACAGAGGCGAGATCAAGAATGCCGCAGTAGTAAAGAGTGCAGGTGTTGCAGCAAGAGTAGCTCAGATGTGCTTCGGCAACCAGCTCGGCTTCGATTTCTCTGATAAGCTTTCTGAAGCTGATCTCTTCTCCAAGACATTGGGCGCTGTCATCGTAGCTATCCCTAACGACGGAAATGCCGTTGATAAGGTAGAGATGGCAGGCGGTAAGTTCTTAGGTACTACAAACGATACAGGCGATTTCACATACGCTGGCGCTGTATTGTCAGGCAAGGATGCTCTTGAAGCATATGAAGGCAAGCTCGAAAGGATCTTCCCGACGGTTGCTAAATCTGCTGATATGCCTTTCGCTATCGACGTATACACAGCAGGTAAGCCCGGAAAGGCCGCTCCCGGCGTTCTTAAGGGCGCTAAGCCGAAGGTAATCATCCCTGTATTCCCGGGCAACAACTGCGAGATCGACTCCGCAAGAGCATTCGAAAGAGCAGGCGCAGATGCTGAAGTATTCGTAATCAGAAACAGAAACCAGAATGATATCAACGAGTCATTCGCTGAATTAGCAGCCAAGATCCGTGAATCCAACATCATGATGATCCCGGGTGGTTTCTCTGCAGGTGACGAACCTGAAGGTTCCGGTAAGTTTATTACGGCATCACTTAGAAACAGCGGCATCGCTGATGCCATCTCTGATCTCCTCGATAACAGAGACGGCCTTGTATTAGGTATCTGCAACGGCTTCCAGGCTCTGATCAAGTTAGGACTCGTTCCTTTCGGCAAGATCTGCGATATGACACCTGAGAGCCCTACGCTTACGTTCAATAACATCGGCAGACACCAGAACAAGTATGCAAGAACCAAGATCATGACGAACAAGAGCCCCTGGCTCTCACTCTGCAATCCCGGTGAGATCTATGAGATCCCGATCTCTCACGGTGAGGGCAAGTTCGCTGCATCTGAAGAAGTAGTAAGAAAGCTTGCAGCAAACGGTCAGATCGCTACATGCTATGTCGATCTTGACGGAAACTATGCATCAGATACGCAGTTCAACCCCAACGGTTCTATCTGCGCCATCGAAGGCATTACATCACCTGACGGACGTGTCTTGGGTAAGATGGGTCATACAGAAAGATATGAATCAGATCTTACAAAGAACATTCCGGGCAACAAGTATCAGAAGATCTTTGAATCAGGAGTCGCATATTTCCTGTAATCGAAAATGAACAGAGATAATATTAAAGACATTTTGCAGTCAGAAGGAATCCTGCCCTTAAGCAAATACGGGCAGAACTTCCTTTGTGACGAGAAGATCATCCAAAGCATCATTGACCTCTGTGAGATCAACAGGGAAGACATGGTACTGGAAATAGGTCCCGGCTTAGGGAGCCTGACTTTTCCTTTGTCTTTGAAGACTGATCACTTAGGTTGTGTCGAGATAGATAAGGGACTTGCAGATCACCTTAGAGATACCGTTACAAATGCTACGATCTTCCATCAGGATTTCTTAAAATTCGAGCGTCCGGAGAATATTAATATCGATGTCATCGTAAGTAATATCCCGTATTACATCATGACTGACATCATGAAGAAGCTGTTCGCCGATTATTCTGATGCCAGAAAAATGGTATTCATGGTTGAAGACGATGCGATTGCCAGGATCGACTGCAGGCCCGGGAGCAAGCAATATGGTCCTTTGGCTATCCTTTCAAGTCTTTACGGCGGATACAGATATGAATTCAAGGTACCTTCGACTGCATTTATACCGCAGCCTAAGACTACATCGGCTGTAATAAGCTTTACGAGAGCCGCTACTGCCGATTACCTGACTCCTGAATTCGTAAAGTTCCTTAACTCATGCTTTTCGATGAGAAGGAAGATGCTTAAGAAGAACCTTTCAGGTTTAGCATCTACGGATGTTATCTGTAATGCCCTCAATCAGATAGGGCTCAACGACAGCTGCAGGGCAGAGGAGCTGCAGCCGGGCGAATTTGTAAGGCTTTTCAAAGTCTTGTGCTGATAAATACACACAAAGCAGTGTTTACTTATATATAAACCTAAGTGTTATAATTATATATCTTCTAATATAGCGGAGGTCTTTTATGAAAAAATCCAATGCCGGTTTACTTGGCAAATATTCTGATGGCTCTTACAAGCGTAAGGGTAAGAAGGATCAGCCCGCTATCGTTGAGTATAAGCAGCTCTACAAAGGAGAGATAAAGGCCAAGGCCGTTACAGAGAAGAAATATATAACACTTGATGAGAAGATAAAACTGCGCACTAAGCCCAAGGATCAGGAAGATAAGAAGGAAGAGAGCGCACAGATTACGATCGGCGGCATCCAGTATCTTGTAAGAAGCGGAGATGCAGGCTACGATCACATGATGAAGGTTGGCGCCCTTGCTGACGAGATCTACACAGAAACAAAGAAGAATAACCCGTATATCGCTACGAATAAGACCGCAATAATGTCTCTTTTTGAAGCTTGCGACCAGCTGATCGCCTTAAGAGCAGAGATCAGCACGCTTAAGACCGAGCTTACATATTACAAAGTCAAAGCCAATGAATATGCCAAAGAGAGAAGACCTGACATAAAGCCTACTCCGATGGAGGAACTGGCAGATAAGGTCAGCGAAGGATTATTCGAGCATTTAAAGAAGACTGATGACAAATAATCGAATTGAACTTTTAGCTCCGGCAGGCAACCTTGAGATCCTTAAAGTTGCCATAGACAGCGGGGCAGATTCCGTATATCTCGGACTCAAAGAATATTCCGCAAGAGCGGGAGCAGATAACTTTACCCTTGATGACTTAGAGCAGGGCGTAGATTACGCTCATTTAAGGTCGTCCAAGGTATTCCTTGCCGTAAACACATTGATGTCGGATTCTGAGTTTGAACTCTTCTATCCGACTATTGCTGAGGCAGTAAATATAGGTGTTGACGGACTTATCGTTCAGGATCTTGCTGTGCTTCATAAGCTCGCACAGGATTTCCCGGACGTCATTATCAATGCCAGCACGCAGATGAATATCTATTCTGCTGATGAGTTCAAGAAACTCTCTGAGATCGGCGTTAACAGGGTGGTGCTCCCGAGAGAATTATCCTGTGATGAGATAGAGACCCGTACCAGGATCGCGAAAGGCTATAACCTTGAGACTGAAGTCTTTGCTCACGGTGCGGTATGTGTATGCGCTTCCGGACTCTGTCTTTTCTCTGCCATGAACAGAAGCGGCACGAGATCAGGCAACAGAGGGTCCTGCGCACAGCCTTGCAGGGAAGAGTACGGACTTTTCAACAACGGCTTGAAGCTTAAGGACGGACATCTCTTATCACCTAAAGACAGGGATGTTTCCGAATATTTGGAGCGCCTGATAAAGAGCGGCGTAAAGAGCCTTAAGATCGAAGGCCGCATGAGAGATGCTAACTATGTCAGGTCTGCAGTTTATTGCTACAGACGCATGATCGATGCATATTACGAAGGAAAGCTTAATAAGGATCTCATTAAGGAGATCAGATATGACCTTCTTATCAATTTCAACAGGGGAGGAGCATTCACTTCCCAGTATTTGAGCGGCAGCAAAGACGATCATCTGCTTTCGGGCGAATATCCGGGCAAATACGGCGTCAGGATTGGCCGTATAAGCCGTCTGGAGGCCGGAGCAGGAACAGTAACCGTCGGTATCAAGAACGGTGCGTTAGAGCCTCAGAAGGGCGATTTCATATCTATCAGGGAGAATGCCAGAGAGATCTGTTCTTTTCCTGTCGGAAAGACTAATACAGTTCTTAACGGTCTGGCCATCAAGGGACTTCATCCGGACATGATAAAAAAGCTTAAGCCAGGCATGGAAGTCTTCCTCATGAATCATGAGATATTCATTGCAAAGCAGGATTTAAGAAGGACGCCCGTGTCCATTTCCATCTCTTGTTCCGATACAGAGATAACTGCTGCCGCAACTGTTGAAGATGGTCTTGCAAGAATGGTAACAGCCGAATCCAAAGTCGTTATCCCTGATGATTTTGAGGGCAAGCCTCTTGAGAAAGACAGGGTAACTGAGCAGTTATCCAAGACATTAGATACTCCGTTTACTGTAACTTCGGTAGATTTTAACGGAACAGACAGGTTCTATTGTCCCGTTAGCGTAATTAATTACTTAAGACGTGATCTTCTTACAGTGCTTGAAGTGAATGTAGTCAATGCTTTTAAGAAGAACTACGGCACTGATTATGTTGAGGATTCTGAATATTTCGGTGAACAGGAGCCTTTGCCCGGAACGGTAAAGAACATGTACACATATCCCGTCTTAAGACTTAACGAGGATATTCTTGAAGAGGGCGCCGATATCTATGCATTCAGCATCTACGATCTTGCTGATCCGGATATTTACGGCACGGCTATTGATTTCGTAAGAGACCAGGGTGCTTCACTTGTTTTGCTGATCCCTGATTTCCATCACGATAAGCTCAATAAGATAATCGATTACGTTATCTCGCTCCTTAAGGTCGATATGGAAGAAGCATTTATAGCTGTAATGTCTTCGAAGATCTTTACTGACCGTAAGTTCTTAAAAGACGGTCTGGAATTCTACGCTTCGGCAGGTTCTAACATCTACAGTGCCAAGTCATTATCTTATGCATTGAACCTTGCTGATGCCGTAATGCCTTCTTATGAGACGACAGCTGATGATCTTATCCTTAATTTGAGACATCTTACTGAATCTTATGAGATAGGGGAGAAGAAGCCCAAGATTATCGTCCATTCTGAAGGTCTTATCCCTTGGATGCAGTCTGATTTCTGTGCAGCAGGCAGGAACCAGCGCCCCTGTTCATTCTGCAGAGGCAATGCATTCTATGAGATGAGGGCGAAAAGAGATACTGACGGAACAGATCTTAAGGTAATACCTCATCCTTTGGACTGTTCATGCACCATATACGGCAGGGCAAAGAACCCGGTAGATCAGGATTATGCTGAAGCTATTGCAGGTCTCGGGTTCGATGTTATCTGCAATTACACGATATTACCCGGAGGTTCGCTTTAATGACTGAGATCTATATTGAAAAGTGCAGAAAAGACGCCAAGCTTCCTTCATATGCCCATGACGGTGATGCCGGCATGGACCTTTATGCTGCTGAAGACGTTATCATCGAGCCCGGAAAGTCGGCTCTTGTTCCTATCGGTATCAAGATGGCTATTCCTTACGGCTACGAAGTCCAGATAAGACCCAGGAGCGGAGTATCCCTTAAGACACCTCTCAGGATCCCCAACGCACCCGGCACGATCGACTGCGGCTACAGGGATGAAGTAAACGTTATCATCTATAACGATTCATTCTTCCAGGATGAAGGGATCAACGAGCCTCTGACAATAGACATGAAGGGCTGCGTTCACGGCACATACAAGATCAGAAAAGGCGACAGGATCGCTCAGATGGTCGTTGCAAAAGTCGAATATGCAAGCTTCAAAGAGACTGATAACGTTAAGGCTATAGGCGAAGACCGCGGCGGCGGATTCGGCTCTTCGGGAGTTAACTGATGAGCAGAGTTTCAAGCGGATTTGTCAGTTTTTCGAGCGGCGGCACAAGGCGCAGAAGCCCTTTTATCACAAGGCTTGCGCTTGTATTGAGCTTCTTTGCCGTAATACTCATCTTATTCCTTGCACTGACGGTTTTCTCATCCAACAGACTGATGAACGTCAAAGGTAATATCGTTACCAACGTTCCTTCAAATATCCTGCCTTCATACAGTACTACGAGCTTTCAGTCAGCTGACGGCCAGACATCCTTGCAGGGATGGTTCTTTAAGACCAAGAATCCTACTTCAACGATCATCGTTGTGCATGATTCAGGTTCGAACAGACTTCCGTTCGGCGTAGAAATGATCGATATGCTTGAGAGCTGGCTCGAAAACGGTTACAACGTATTCCTTTTCGACCAGAGGAACTGCGGTACATCAGGCGGTGACTGCTGCACATACGGTTATCTCGAATGGCAGGACGTTCTCGGTGCAATAGGTATCGTAAAGCAGATCTCTGTTACAACAGACGTTATCTTATTCGGCATCGGAACCGGCTGTACTTCATCGCTCCTGGCATATGCAAATCTTCCGCCGGCAGGCGCAAGTGAGCAGGACCTTGCAGCGTATGACAAGAATATCAGGAACCTGGATTTTGATAAGACTTATATCGCAGGTATGATCCTTGATTCTCCCGCAAAGGAGACAGACGACTATATCAAGCCGGTCGTAAGAAGAAGTGAGCCTTTGGGATTCCTTACACAGTTCTCGATCCCTTATGCGATCAGAGTATCTTCAGGCGGAACGAACATTAGCCTTGCTGCAGAGATCGCAAGACTTCCCATTCCTTTGCTTATAATCTACGGCGGTCACGACACCTTCGTAGGTGCTGATAAGATCGACCAGATCATAACCGAGCGAAGCAGGCTTAACTCCAGTATCACAAGGAGCGTAATGGTCTCCGGTGCAGGTTATCTGGAAGAATACGGAATCAACAAGAACCTTTATATCAAGACTATAAACGACTTCCTGAACGAATACTATCTGGTAGATGAGACATGAGCGAGAAAGATGTATTGATCTTAGGAATAGAGAGCTCCTGTGACGAGACAGCCGCATCCGTTGTAAAGAACGGACGAGTTATCTTGAGCAACTGCATTGCTTCACAGGCTGATTTCCACGAAGAATATGGCGGAGTCGTACCTGAACTTGCTTCCAGAATGCATGTTGATGCCGTTTATCCTACAGTGCAGAAGGCATTGTCTGATGCAGGCGTAACGCTTAATGATATCGATGCAGTGGCAGTTACATACGGTCCCGGCCTTGTAGGTGCTTTGCTCGTAGGTTTATCGTGCGCGAAAGGCCTTTGCGAAGTATCAGGCAAGCCCTTGGTAGGTGTAAATCACTTAAAAGGTCATATAGCAGCAAATTATATATGCTTTGAAGAGCTTGAGCCGCCTTTCCTTTGTCTTTGCGTAAGCGGAGGCAATTCCATGATCGTCCGTGTTGACGATTATACGGACATGAAAGTGCTCGGAAGGACACGTGATGACGCTGCAGGCGAAGCAATAGACAAGATCGCCCGTGTTGTCGGATTAGGATATCCGGGCGGTCCTAAGATGGATAAAGCAGGGCAGGGGGGCGATACCACAAGGTACGTCTTCTCTAAGACACATATGGGAGATACCCTGGATTTCTCTTTTTCCGGACTTAAGACATCTGCGCTTAATCTCATCAACGGATTAAGACAAAAAGGCGAAGAGATAGATCTTAAGGACTTCACGGCATCTTACCAGCAGGCTATAGCTGATGCGCTCTTAAAGAATACTTTGATCGCTGCTGAGCAGACCGGGATAAAGAAGATCTGTCTTGCAGGCGGCGTATCGGCTAACTCATTCTTAAGAAGCACATTCGATAAGGCTGCTAAGAAAAAGGGCATTAAGCTCTACTATCCTGAATTGAAGTATTGTACGGATAATGCCGCCATGATCGCTTCGTGTGGTTACTACGAATACATGAACGGCAGGCGGGATACATTGGACCTCAACGCTTATCCGTCACTTCAAATGCAGTAAAATCGGGCTTTTCGAGCTTTTTAGTTGCAAAATAAGCTTTTGCATATAAAATATACGATTATGGCAATCAAAAAAGGTATAAAGATAATAGCAGAGAACAGAAAGGCCTATCACGATTACTATATCGATGAGAGGTATGAGGCTGGCGTGGCCCTGTCAGGCACTGAAGTTAAGAGCCTTCGTGCAGGCAAGGTCAATCTTAAAGACTCTTATGTTCAGGTAAAAGACGGGGAGATGTGGCTTATAGGTGTTCATATAAGTCCTTATGAGAATGGAAACAGATTTAATCTTGATCCTGAGCGCAACAGAAAGCTCCTCATGCATAAGAAAGAGATAATCCGCCTGTATTCAACGGTTAAGCAGGACGGTCTTACTTTAGTGCCCACGAAATGCTATTTCAAGGACAGCAAAGTAAAGTTTGAGATTGGTCTTGCAAGAGGTAAGAAGGATTACGACAAGCGTGAAGTCCTTGCCAAAAAGCAGGCAAACAGAGATATCGACCGTGCAATGAAGAATGTCAAAAAATATAACGGTTGATATATAATTAAGGCAACAAAATTAAAGGGAAGACCTATGACGACAGAGAAGATAAAACAGGGTGTACGCGACAAGGAGATATCTATAAGATATATCATTGTTGCTGTGATCTTCTGGATTATAACGGTCTCGTGGATCGTAATGATCTTCCATTTCTCAAATCAGTCTGCAACACAGTCATCCAACACATCCAATATGGTTGTCAGTTTGCTCAATGAACTGTTCAGCATAGATATACAGGATGACATGGTCATAAGGAAAGTAGCTCACGCAACGGAATTTGCGCTCCTGACGATCTTCTCCTATGTAGCACTCTCATCAACCAATAAGATATCAAATAAGACATCTTATGCAGAGAGCCCTGTAAAGCTCATGAGATCTGATAATGAGATGAACATCGTATTCACATTATGGTTTACGATCTTAAATGCGATCTTCGATGAATATCATCAGTTGTTCGTTGATGGCCGTGACGGATCGATCAAAGACGTTCTGATCGATCTGATCGGAATCGTAATCGTCCTCATCGTTATACGTATCGGATTTACGATCTACCTGAAGACCAAGGGTAAGGCTGAGGTCGTATATACCTGAATCTGTGACTTTTATTTTTTCAAATAAAGATAATAGAAGGAGTATTTGGGATACAGCAATTGGACTTCAGGCTGTTGACGGATTAAAACCATCAAAATACCTTAAAACACTTGCTGAAGAAAATATATCAGGGAAGAAGACATATGACGATATCAATAGAGAATTGATAAAGGAATATGGTTCGGATAATTCCAGGCAGAAAGAGGCAGACATTGTCGCATTAAGAATTGCTGAACTCCTTGAAAAGGCTGATTTCATTATGTCTTCAGATCTTTTACTGTCAATTCATGAATATTTATTCAACGGAATCTTCGAAGAAGATATTGTCGGAAGATTCAGGAACTACAACATCCGTAAGAAAGAAGCGGTCTTATTGGGCGATTCGGTAAGATATGCAGATCAGTTGATCATAAAAACTCAATTAAAACAGATATTAAATGCTGAGAAATCCTACGAATATTCAAATCTGATGACACAATCCGATATTGAGCATTTGTCAGGGTTTACAAGTAAGTTGTGGCAAACACATCCGTTCGCTGAAGGGAATACAAGGACGACTGCAGTATTCATATATCTATATTTAAAATCTATTGGTTTTGAATTAAATACCGATTCTTTTAAAGACCACAGTGATTATTTTAGAAACGCTCTGGTCAGAAGCTGCAATTCGGCATACGGATCTAACACAAAACCGACAGTTAATTTTTTAATCCGGTTCTATATGAATTTACTTAATAACTCAGATATTGTTCTTGATGATCTTGATCTGTTCATTAATAATTCGACAGAATGATCCTCAGAAGGCGATGAGATTTTTCTACGACTCGCCAAACAGAAGAATACCCCTTTTCTGTAATTATTCTCTATATGCAATTCGGTATAATTACAATTTTGGTGAATTGGGAAGAGGTAAAAATCATATATATGTATAATGGTTCGATTTTAATTGGATTATCAGATGGCTTATTTTGCTCCGGAGCTTCTGAATCGATCCTGTGATTCTGATCTTTGATCATCTGCATCATTTCCCGTTTATATCTCATACGATTCATTCTGATCATTCGTATGATCATTTCTGAGTGATTTATTTTTTCCAGATCGATCAATCCATCATTTGGGAATTAATTATTTGATCCTACGCACGCTGATCATATCTGATTCTTACAGCCAGTCATTTTTGTCGCGCTGTTCTTGTGATCACATCCGTATCCATGTTTCTGTCTTAAACGGCGAAAAAAATCACATTTAAGACAGATATAAACGAAAATCTGTCGCAAACACCTTTAAAAATCGCATTTAAGACAGATCCACAAAAAGAACGCATGTTCGTTTTCGGGAACAAACAAAGCAGGGGAATGCCAAATACGGATTTATGCCCCAAAATCAGTGTTATTCGGTCTTCCCTTCTGATTTGATCAATTTATTGATATATCTGAAGAAGAATATCGGTTCGGCGACTTCGAACGGGATCAGAACAATAATATTGGCCAGTACGACGCCTATCATGCCCCCTGTAAGCTTAACGAACACCCATGCGAGCGGAATATCGACTATTGCCGCGACCGTCATTAAGACCATCTGAGGCTTGAAATACGAGAATCCGTTCCCGATGCTGGTATTGACGTTATGTACCATGAATATGAATCCTGAGAGCGCGAAAACAACCGCGTACAGATAATTGACGTCTATAGCATTTTCCTTGAGCCAGAAGTTAACAATTGGCTGTAATACTACGACGATGAGCATTAACACTATCAGCACAAGAACACTGAAGCCCAAAAGAAGCATGTATGTCTTCTTGATCCATGTAAAGCGTTTCTCTACCTTAGCTTTGGTTACGGCAGACCAGATCGGGATCAAGACGAGCGAACAGATAGCCGCTACGGAGTTGAAAATCTTGAAATATACCTGATAAGTAACAACGTCAGACGGATTGCAGAATGCGGAGATCAGGAATTCGTTGGTCGATGATATGACCATGAATACAAGCTGGAGCCATAAAAGCGTCAGACCGATCTTGAGCAGAGATTTTGCAGCATCTTTGGACCAGAATTTTACAGAAGGCCTGATATCCTTGAACTTGCCGCAGAATAGGATCAGGCTTACAACGATCAAGGGAAGATTTACAGCCAGGATATTAAAGTACGATATGGCGATAATGGATGATTCCGTATCCCCTGCCGGAAGCAGATTTATTACTATGAAGATGATTAAATTAGATAAGAGTGTCAGAAGATTAACCAGACCGGACCTTTGGATCGCATAAAGCACTGACGTAATGAGCTTTAACACGAACTGGATCATGACACCGATAAATACGATCTGGATAGCGTATTTTAATACCGGCAGAGACAGTTCGGATTCATCGATATTTAAGATCGCATTCCAGTTCAGAAGATGAATAACGACGCTGCCGATGATTCCGATGATAACGACTAATCCTGCTGAAGCGATATAGGTGGAAGATACAAGGGTCCTCCCTCCTTCAACGTCTTTTTCAGCCAGTGCTTTGGGAAGTTTATTACGAAGTCCGTTGCCTATACCAAGATCGAAAACAAGGACCCAGTTGATGATCGATAATATCGTGTACCAGATACCTAGAACGTTGTCATTACCGAAGAATCTGATATATGCGGGCAGCAAAAACAGCGTCAGTATCATCGATCCGCCCTTTACCAGGAACGCACCTAAGATATTGATAAGAATATTCTTGTTATTCTTTACAGCGCCGAAAACACTTTCTTTGCTTAGCTTCACGATATCTGCCTTTCATCAAAACAGGGGAGTTTCCCTCCCCTATCTTATCAGAGTTGTAATTATCCAACTTATGAATACTCGCGTCAATATAACCTATATGGTTAATATGTAGTAATACATTTATATTCTATTTCAGTAATAAGACAATTTGCGGTATTATATTGCCTGTGGATAATAGAACTTTTCGGAGGTTTATAAATGAAGACAGTTAAGAAGATCATCTCTTCCCTGCTTATATCTGCTTTTGTCTTATCTTTAGCTTCATGCAATAAGTTAAAGACTGAGGACATCACTGCCACGGCTGAGACTTATGCTAAGTGCGTTCAGTATCTGGATGCTGACAGGATCTTAGATAATACTGAACCGGTTGATGAAGCTGCAGCTGAAGCTTTCAGGAAGAAGCTGACGCTCACAGATGACGATTACGATCAGGCCGACCTCAAATCAATAATTGGCCAGACTATCCAATACACGGTAAACAGCGAGTCTGTAACTGGCACCAACAAGAATGCGAGCGTCGACGTAACTTTTACGAGGATCAAGTATGAGGCTGCATTTAATAATCTTGTCGGCCTTAAGGATGCTCATCTTAAGGCTCTGCACGAGTGCACTGAGACTTTGAGCACCACGATCACCATCATGCTCAACAAGCAGGAAGACGGCCGCTGGCTGGCTGCTTCTGACACGCTTGCCAAGTTTGACGAGCTTTATTCATTCCTGGATGCAAAGTTCGAATTCAAGCCTGATACGCCGGACCTTTTCGACAGCACGTCATGGCTCTTCGGCAAAGATGGCAACTATGAGAACACCAAGTGCATTGAGCTTGATATCTGGTTCAAATACGATCCTGAGGCTGAGTTCTACTATGTTGTTTCCCAAAACAACACCGAGCTTTATAAGAGCGAGCCTGAGAAAACTACCGACATCTTCTTCAGAGCCAAGTACGATAAGTCGTTGGGCGCGAAAACGACCAGCACAGGCTTTATCAATCAGGGCATCTACAATATCAAGATCTATAGAAAGGACGGACTTCTCATGGCTGACGAGACTACGACCGTTATCGTAAACGGCGCAAAGGGCTCGCCTGAGATCACATCCGCTCCTAAGGGTGCTTCATATTCCATTAAGGATCCTTCATTTGCATCTATCAAGAGCCTTGGCTGGTGGGATTATTCCGGCACGCTTTTATCTGACGGCATCTACTGCTCCAACACCAAGACACTGGCTTTCTCTATCGAGCTTTTAAGTGATGCGGATTCAGTCTATTACGCTTATTACTTCGTGCCCGGCGAGAATGCAAGCACCAAGAATATCGACTACACCAAGCCCGTATATTCCAATTCTTTGGAGCAGTTCATCTATATAGACGGAACCACGTTCTTTAACTTCGATTATACGCCTGACAAGATGGAAGTCGGCACATATGTCCTTATAATCTGCAAAGATGGAATGAGCGTTGATAAGCCCTATGTAACCGCTACATGCAAGATAATCCCTCAGACTTCTGAAGATTTCATCTGATACAGGAAAAATCGCTGAATAAATAAAGGGAAAAAGGTCTTATTTATTAAGACCTTTTTCTAATGCCGGATTAATGATGTCCTTGATGATGAACTCAGCTGTCGCATCGATGTTGTCGTAAGGAACGATCTTCGGAAGCGTTACGCCGAAAGCCTTCTCGGACTTGCGGATAAGGTCATCAGTATAAACAAGACAGCCGTTCCTGATATCTTCGACACCGTCCAAAGCCAGAGACTGGCGGTTCTTTGAGATCATGTCATCAAGCGCGAAAACACTCTCATCGATGTAGCATGTGGGCTCATCAGTCGTACCGTCAACGATTACCGGGAAGCCGCCGATATTGCCGAACACGCCCGGTGAGAAGAACTTCATCTTTGTATTTCCGCGCAGAGCAGTCATTATGCAGTTTATGATATCGAAATTAGATGATGCATTCATCATGTTGCGCTTGGAATCAGTAGGCATCGTGATAACGCACTTCTTCAGGATGTCATCCTGGTCGAGCTTGATCTCCTCACCCTTGTAAGATGCCTTAAGGAGCTGCTCCAAGCCTTCATTCTGTCCTTCCTTGCTGATAACAACGTCATGGAAATGTGCAGTAGCGATATCGACATCGATATTCCAGAAATCAGCTACGCCGATCTCATTTGCGATCGCGAACTTAAGGCGCGGCAGCAAGTGATTTAAGTTGCCTGAACCGAAGTCCGGATATGCAACGCCGCTGGATTTAAGCCACGGGATAGTGCCGTCAGAATAGGAAGTATTGATAACGATGCCCTTCCCTTCAGCCTTCGTATAACCGAGCATGATGTTCCTGATATATTTGATCGCCAGAGGCGTCCAGATGCCATAAGCACGGATATTCTTCCATGAGATGGAACCGTACTTAAGGCCGGGATAAACGCGGCTGGAATTGACTATGAAGTCAGGCTGATACTTGGAAATAAGTGCAGCGATGGAATCAACGTCATCAAGATTGCATGTGCCGTCAACGATGACATTAGACTTGTTCTGGCGTCTGATAAGCGCCGCAACACGTGCTATATTTACGTCACACTGAAGCTTCTCGGCATTTCTGCCTGCAACGATGATCTCAAGATTCTCGTCATTTGATGAGAGAAGGTAGCTCAAAAGGTAATTTCCGACACTGCCAAGGCCGATGATCATGACCTTGATCCTGCCCTCCTGATCGTGTTTTCTTATAAGCTTTAACTTCTCTTCTAACATAACTATTTTCCTTCCTATTAGAGACCTGCAGTAATGAAATCATTTACCGTATTACAGTTGATCCAAGTCTTCATAGATATTATATCGATAGTCTGGCCATTCTTTGCAAGTTTTTGAAAATATTCATTTATCAGGACCAGATTAGTGCCCGTAAAACGCCCCGGATTGCTTGCCAATACAAGTTCTGAAAGAAGCTCAATATCAGTAAATTTCCATATCTGGCCGGAGTTGTAGATAGCCGTAAAGGGCTCATCTATCTTAAGCTGGCCGTGAGCTGTATCGTAGATGTAGTGCGGTACGTTTTCGAGATCATAGTAAAGAGCGACCGCTTTGTTAGCCTTTATAGCTTCACTGTTGATCGTAATTACACTGTTCTTTGACTCTGCAACGCTCGAAAAGCTTATGTCATCGACAAACAGGTCACCTTCAGCGAACAAGACCTCAGTGATCTCCTTGCCGTAGATCTTGAGCACTGCATCAAGGCCCAGATAAAGGCTCCAGCCGGAGCCGTATTCGGCATATTGCTCGTTGTTGACGAGCATGACCTTCTCGCTTACTTCAGAAGGAAGAACACTATTGATGTATTCCTCAAGCTCATTGATCAGGAACCCGCCTACAACCACGAAGAGATCATAAGAAGCGGCCTGAGTGAGCATGTGATTGAGAAGTGTCTTAAGCGGGTCTTCCCTGTTGTAAATGCATTTGACCGTGGGCTTACCGATGCTCTCGGAAAACCTTGTTGCAGAGCCTGCTACTGTCGTAAGAAATACTCTCATCCGTTCTTCCTAAAATCGATTATCATATCGATTCCCTCTTCTAATGTTATCTTAGGAGCCCAGCCGGTTCTCGTTCTGAGCTTCTCTGTAGAGAGCACACGTCTTACAGGATCTGACTCTCTGTAGCCTTCGAAAGTAATCTCCGGATTCTCAATACCTAGCTTGCCTGCGATAAGCGCAACAAGATCAAGGATCGATATCTCTTCTTCTGTTGCTACGTTATAAACGCTGCCGTCCATTGCATCCGGATGCTCAAGGAGGTGCAGAACTGCATCGCATGAATCGATATTGTGAAGGAACGTTCTCTTGTTAACCTTGGAGTTCTCTAAGAGTACGACCTTGCCGTCATTAATAAGGCTGTTAACGATATGAGGAAGGATGTGCTTTGCGAAGCGCTCATTCTTGCTGTAAACGTTGGCAAATCTCAATGACGCGCCACGGATCTTGCCTGTATCAACGGCATCCTTCATGAAGAACTCTGTAAGGAGCTTGCCTGTCGCATAAGATGTTCTCTGGCTGTGCTCTGCATCAGACATGAGAAGATAATCAGATTCCTTTACTCCGCCTTCCTTAAAGGACTGCATGGAATATACTTCGGAGGTTGAGCAGTTGATATAAGCATCGGCGCCTACAGAGATAGCCTGCTCTAAGAACGACTTCATGCCGAGAAGGTTCGTATCGAATGTCGTGTATACGTGGTAGAAATATTCGGTATGTACAACGGCTGCGCAGTTGATATAGAAGACCTTGTCGAAGTCTTTCTTTTTCGAGACCACGAGATACTCGATCTCAGCCATCTGTGCAGCGTTATTGATGTCGTATTGGAAGAACGTAAATCTATCGTCGTCAATCACGTCTGAGACTGTATCAATGGACGAACAGAAGAAGTTATCGAATCCGATTACACTGCCCTTGTTTCCGTTAAGGATCTGCCTTACCAGTTCATTGCCGGTCATGCCGGTTACGCCGCTTATAACATAAAGATTGTTCATAAATTCACACTCCGTTTGTTAATCTCTCGCTGTAAAAAGGATCTACCTGATCGTTATATAAACTTTGCTCAAATTGTACATCATAAGGCACCGAAATGAGACTCACTCCCTTATTGGTATCAAGAACTGCATACTGTGCCTTAGGATTATGGTTTCTGGGCTGCCCTACGCTGCCCGGATTAATGAATATTACCTTCTTCTTGTTGCGCATCGAAGGATCATCAACCTTATAGAACATATCGAAAACATGCGTGTAATGGCTGTGGCCGGACAAGACATAATCGTACCCTTCATAGCCTTCCCAGGCGCCGTCTGTGCCGTTCGCATTGTCAGGCTTGATAGCTTTCCAATATGGGTCTAAAAGGCTTCCGTGGACAGCCAAGAACTTCTTCCCTTCAAGCTCGAATTCGGTCTTGCCGGACTTGCCTTCAATATCGTTAAGATACTGAACGGATTCAGGTGTCAGCTGTGATTTGGTATATTTGGCCGACAAGACGCCTCTCTCTGTCGAGAAATGCGCATAATCATCTTCCATTATCGACTGCTCGTGATTACCCCAGATATTGCATGCAACAGGAAAATCAAGCTCCCTGATCATCGAAATGACCTCATTTGAGCGCATTCCGTAGTTGATCAGATCGCCCAGGAGCGCGATGTAATCAGGCTTAACGTTCGTCCTGATATCATTTAAGACGCTCTCCAAAGCGGATACATTTCCATGTATATCCGATAGAATTGCAATTCTCATATTTAAAAGCACACCACCATTTCTATTTATTAATAATAATATAAAAAGACGAAATCGCAAAATCTCAGGGAAACGGCGGCAAGTTAATCACAAGGTAAATATTACAAGCCCTCAAATCGTACGTTTTTTACCCCGAAAAAGGTACGATTTTACTCGTTGCAACTTGCAAGCCCTCAAATCGTACGTTTTTTACCTCAAAAAACGTACGATTTTGCCCTTTGCAACTCGTGGAAAAAAAGCTGCCTCATTATGAGAACAGCCCTTTGTCGATTACATGCTCACAAAAGCGTTATAGGCTTTCTGCATGCCCTTATCAGCAAATTCAGGTGCGGTCTGTTCAGTGCGTTTTTTCAGATTTACTCCCGGCGTCTTGTAAACGCTGAACGCAATTACAAACTTTCCGTTTATCGCAGTAACGACGCATTCTTTCTTTTCGCTGCCATAATAATAATCAAATTTCTCTCCGACTTTTAATTTTCTGTATTCATCGGAATCAGCATCAAATTCGAAAACCCTGGCATAATGCTGAAGATTAATAGCGTTTTCGGCTTCTCCTTCGCCGGGATAATCAAACCAGATGTATGCAAAATTCAATATTCCAACACTCTTATTATTCTCAGCTGTTTCAGAACTCTGAGTCATATAATTCATAAAAGACGAACCAAGATTGCCTTGCATTTTTGCAAAGACATAATCGAAGTTGATCTCCGGTTTGTCTGCTGGCTTCGAGAATACTTCCGGCAGTTTTACGAATGCTTCATAAATCTCCTGAAGATTTCCCAAAGTATAATCAGGAGAATGCTCGGATACATATGAATCAGTGCCGGATTCCCCTTTAGTTCCACATAAGCAGAGTACAAATTTACCATTAATTGCAGATACTGTTGCTCCAACCGGGAAACCAAAGCCTGAGAAGAATGCGACTTCATCTCCGACTTTTAAGTTTCTGTATTCAAATGAATTAGTGTCAAACTCAAGAATATCGGCTCTGACGCTAACGTCATCGTCCTTAGTGTCGCTGCTTTCTGAATCTGAATAATAAGGAGGATTAAGCCTAATAATATTTACGATACCAATATAAGAGTTTTTGATCATGTCTTTTTCATTCGGCTTTTTCAAGTCAGATATATCATATTCAAGCTTCTCTAATACTGTCTTTTGAACTTCCTCGAAAGTAAGAGATACAGCCTTGCTTGTTTCTTCAGAAGATGTCGTATCAGACGATTCTTCACTGTTAACGTTAAAAGAATCTTTTGTCTGATCAGAAGTCAATTGATTGCAGGATGCTGCCGACAATACAACTGCACCGGCAACAACAGTACATAACGAACGTTTAATAAAATCATAAGAAGAACAATTTACTAATCTTTTCATTTCTTAACTCCCCAAAGGCGTATGAAAACAAAACAACTGAACAATCACGATTTTACATTATCAAGCGTGTTAAATTTTGGTTAATAATGTAAGATTATTGATCTGCGGCAGATTGCGTAACTATCAATAAAATACGGTGTCTTATTAATTAAGACACCGCAATGTTTTAAGCTGAACGCTTGAAGTTGATGCACGCCCGTTCGAAGTCCACATTATCGTATGCGGGATTATCAGCCAGCACATCTTTGTAGTCTTCATCTTCACCGACGACAATGCATAATACATACTGTCCCCTGATAAGATAAACAACACAGTCGTTATCTATCTGCTTGTCGGCATCAATAAAGAACGTGATCTTATCGCCTTCGGCAAGCTTTTTATAGTGAAAGATATCCATATCAAGCTCAATGATATAGACCAGATATTTGGACCACGGATCCTGCTCAGCGTCAGGATCAGCAGAGTAATCATAATTGATCCTGTAATAGTCCTTTACTCCGAAAAGTGCATTCTTCTTGGCAAGCTCAGGATCCATCTGTGTCTTTATCATCTTATGCCCGTCATGCTGAGGATCAAAATCGTCAACCCAGAATCTGTTCGTGATCTCTTCTAAAGACAGCTTGAACATTCCCTCGTATTTAGTTTCTTCGCTTGTCTCTGCAGTAGTCTCTGCTGTTGTCTCTTCAACTGTTGTTTCTTCAGGTGTAGCTGTTGCAGATTCTTCTGTAGAGATCTGAGCGGTTGTTTCAGTTTGTTCGGAAACTTCAGTGTTGCATGCAGCAAGACCCAATAACACTGTGCAAGCTAATACTGTTGATACAAGTTTTTTCATACCGTATTTCCTCATTCGTATTTAAAATTCTTGAATGTCTCGTACCCACTCTGTGCATTTCCAAGTGTGAATACAGGTGCTGTCTCTGTCTTCGTTTTCTTATTCTTAACGTCTTCATCAACAGCCTCAATACAGATAACGTATTTGCCGTTGATCGCAGTAACGATCGATGAATTAATGCATTCTCTCTCGTAATAAAAAGCATTGCCGCCAACTTTAAGATCCTTATACTCAGTTGATTCAGTATCGAATTCTAAGATCCAGACATTGACATTAAAATTCCTGGTAACAATAGTGTCGTCTGCTTCAGTATCGGTCTCACTGCGCCAGATGTGGACCATATTCCTGATACCGATATTCTTGTTCAGTTTCTTGTTCGCATTATCCTGATATACGACGTTCATATAATCGCCTTCTCCCAAAGATGCGTGAACTTTACCGACAAGTATCTCGAATTGCTTTAATGCTCTATATTCTGCTTCAGGATCAGAATCAGAAACGTTAACTGTCTTATCGGGATCGATCTTCATGAAGGCATCATAACCTTTCTGAAGATTGCCTAAAGTAAACTCAGGACTTGTTTCAACCTTATCTGCAAGCAGCATGTCATTGCCTTCTGAAGCGTAAAAACTGATCACGTACCGGCCGTTTATAGCTGTAACGACAGCAGGAAAACTATTGTAATCAGCATAGTATTCAAGGCTGTCGCCGACTTTTAAGTTCTTATAAGTGTCAGTGTTGGTATTGTATTCCAGAACAAGGATCTCGACTCTTAAGTAACGGTAAGGACCGTCCTCTGTCTTGATCTTAGCATCACCGCGCCAGATATGAGCCATGTTAACTATTCCGGCCAACTTGTTCTTGGAAGCAAATTCCTCAGACTGATACTGAAGGTTGTCATATCCATCGCCTAAAGCTGCAAGGACCTTCTCAGTTACTATCGCAAAATCATCGAAACTCTCATTCTTAGGCGCCTGAACATAAGGCTTTTTGGTAGTCTCAGACGGCTCTGTCTCAGTCTCTTCAAGAGTTGTTTCTGAAGTTACATCACCATCTGCTTTACCGGATTCATCGGATAACATGCGTTCTGCTTTTTTGCCGGTACCGCAAGCTGTGAAAGACAGCAGGATAAACCCTGCCATAAAAGTGCATAATAGTTTTCTCATAAGATTATTCCTCTCCCCAATAGCAAATACCTTACCCAATGTATTCACTGAAAAGAATATAACATAGATTTATTGAGCAAATAAAGGAAAATCGTATGAAATATAAGCGGGGCGTCACTTTCAGGACACCCCGTACTAAGCTATAAGTCTTAGACAGAATTAAGATGCATTACGTTTATCTTCAGGATCAACAAATTCTATCTTTAAAGTTTTACCCATGCCCGATATTAGGACAATTTAAAAACCTGCACTACAATAAATGTAATGCAGGTTCAAAATTCTGTTTCAAAAATACGCTTTTACTTGATCCACTCAACCTTTATCTCTTTAGCATCAAGACCGTCTCTCTTCTTGATGAATTCGGGAGCGACCTGAGGGAACATGGCACAGGAGAGTACATCCTCTTCCGATTTTGCAATGTCCTTGTACTGGGACTTGATCTTTTCGAGCTCGGGTTCAAGAAGGTCGGCAGGACGGCATGTGATGACTTCATCAGAGCCGATCGCAGCCTTGCGGATCTCTTCATTTACTTCGCCCGGGAGCTGGCCGTACTCGCCGCGGAGCAAGCCCTTGGATTCTTTTGTGAATGTCTTGTAACGGCCCATGAGGACGTTAAATACGGCCTGGGAACCGACGATCTGGCTGGTAGGAGTTACGAGCGGAGGATAACCGAAGTCCTTACGGACGCGCGGAACTTCCTGCAATACCTCTTCCATGCGATTCTCAGCATTTGCCTGCTTGAGCTGTGACAAGAGGTTTGAGAGCATTCCGCCGGGAACCTGATAGAGCAGCGTATTCGGATCTACGCGGAGGACCTTGGAACTGATGGTTCCTGCAGCTTCCATCTTTGCGGCAACACCCTTGAAGTGAACTGCTGCCTGATTAAGCTTAACAAGATCCAAGCCTGTGTCACGCTCAGTGCCGCGCAAAGTTGCAACGAGAGACTCTGTAGCAGGCTGTGACGTGCCGTTCGCGAAAGGAGACAGCGCTGTATCTACGATATCAACGCCTGCCTGAGCTGCCATGAGATAAACCATCGCGCCTGTGCCTGTCGTGTTATGTGTATGGAGATGGATAGGAATGGATACCTTCTCCTTGAGTTTCTTGACCAAAGAATAAGCATCTGCAGGAAGCAGAAGATTAGCCATGTCCTTGATGCAGATCGTATCAGCGCCCATCTGCTCCAATATGACTGCCTTGTCCACGAAGTAATCTTCGTTGTGAACGGGGCTTGTCGTGTAGCTCATTGCAGCTTCTACGATGCCGCCGTACTTCTTTACTGCCTTGATGGATGCTTCCATATTGCGGATATCGTTGAGAGCATCGAAAATACGTACTATATCGATACCGTTCTCAATGGACTTGGCGCAGAAAGCTTCGACCATATCATCAGCATAGTGGCGGTAACCCAAAAGGTTCTGGCCGCGCAGAAGCATCTGAAGCTTAGTGTTGGGAAGAGCCTTGCGAAGAGTACGAAGTCTCTCCCACGGATCTTCATTAAGGAATCTCATGCAGGAGTCGAAAGTAGCTCCGCCCCAGCACTCGATCGAGTAATAACCGATAGAATCTAAGATCTCACATGCAGGAAGCATATCCTCAAGCTTCATTCTTGTGGCTGCCTGGCTCTGATGCGCGTCTCTTAAGATCGTATCTGTTATGAGAAGTTTCTTATTTGTAGCAAAAAGTTCAGACATTAAATGACCTCACTTAACATCGAAGAGCAAGTCGCCGCCTGCAACTGTGGAACCTTCTGTAAGGTTAAGAGATCCGATTGTACCGTCAACGGGTGCCGTGATCTCATTTTCCATCTTCATAGCTTCAAGGATAAGAACTACTTCGCCGGCCTTAACAGCGTCGCCTGTTGCCTTCAATACCTTAAGGATCGTGCCCGGCATAGGTGCAACTACTGAACCGGAACCTACCTCAGCAGGCTTAGCTGCAGCCGGTGCAGGTGCTGCCTTGGGAGCTGCGGCTACAGGAGCAGCCGCCTTTGCAGCGGGTGCAACGACAGCGCCATTTGCTCCAATAAGCTCTACATCCATCTCATATGTCTTACCTTCAACTGTAATACGATACTTGCTCATATTTATTCTCCTAATTGATATTTATGATAAGAAATGCCGTTATCGGCGATAAACTGCTC
>JAEEGJ010004890.1_pt1 | contig 43708 bp, 36 predicted proteins | sample 8958761 | NCBI WGS metagenome assembly JAEEGJ01 (sample SAMN16246546, study PRJNA631951) | gut metagenome | biome: gut microbiome; feature: rumen; material: RS-attached | host: Bos | place: Iran: Karaj | collected 2018-10
CCAGCTGTTCCAGATAGGCTGCCAGCGTCTCGGGCGATAGCGGATGCAAGCCGTGCGAGTTCTTGAAGTTCATGTAGTCCACGAAGTGATAGAGATACACCTCGCCCTTATATACCACGTACTTGCCGCCGTCCGTCATGTAGAACGGAAAGCGGTTGTCGTTCATCATAAAATTCCCTTCCATAGTCACGCTGCCTTTAAGTCGTCCACCCATGTAGGACCACAGTCCATGCAATAGAACTGCACGCCCAGCAGTACATCGTCGTCGATGGCCTTGCCGTCCGCGTCCGTCACGCCATAGTCCTGCAACAGTTTGTTATACACCGACAGCTTCAGCTTGTGGTCGGTAGCGTTAATCTTCTCCACCTTGTCGATGTCAATACTCGGTTCCGCGTGCAGATAGCAGTCACGCAGGAACGGATGAATATCAAACTTTGCCATAGTACACTCTCCTTATGCGATAAGTCCGTCAAACGGATTGATGTCGATGATGATAGCACTCTTGCCATACTCCTGCGCCATGTCCTGCATAGCCACCTGCATTGCCTGAGTCTCACTCTGAACTGTTGCGCCTGTGATAGCTGCCATAGCTACGATAGTAGCCTTCTTAATGTTTGTTGCCATAATTGTAGATTTTTTGATGTTATAGAATGTCGAATGTCTCGTTACCGTCCAGCACCTGTACGTGTGCCTGCTGCCCATGATGCCACAGGTCATCGCACAGTTCGTCACATTGCTGCGGTGTGCCCATATAGAGGCAAGCCGTTCCGATGAAGACAGCCGCCTGGCCATAATTACGACTACCCATACGATGCTTGATAGTCTCGTGCTTCGATGGCTCATGCTCCTCAGAGAGTATGCGTCCGATGAACTGGCGAACTGTCAGCCCTTGCACCCACGCACTGCCAATGATAGCAGCTGCCGCGCCACCCACCATAGTCAGAGCCTGACCAAAGGTCACGTTCACGTCGTTAGCACCACCAGCAGCCATAGCTACTGCACAGCCGCCGATACTTAGCAGGACGATGCCTGCAATTAATCTCACGTTCTTCATACGATTATTGCTTTTATGGCACACTGCTTCCTGCTGATAGCGTCTCGATCCTCGCGCTGCACGTTCCGCTTACCACCTCGCCTTAGTCCTATAGAGGTGAGCTTTCAAGTGTCTGGCTATATCTACGCTCTCAGCCGTCGCTGGGTGCCGGTTAGTTGTTGCTTAATACATGATGCTCTTGCATACACACGTCAGGTGACTGTTGCTGAAACGCTTGACCGTGATAACACGTCCCACGCTGCACACCTCGCCCTGAGCGGTAGGTCGCTTGGTCGTAGTCACTCCACCACTCTTCGTATAGTGGGCTCCGTTGTTCACATGAGTGCGCTTAGTGAAGCGTGTACCCTTGCCAGCCTCGAACATCTGGTGTCGGTTCTCTGTCTCCCACTCCACCTGCTCATAGGCTTCGATAAGCTGCTTGGAGGTCATATAGTGCTTGGGTTTGCGCCCACCCTTGACCACCATAGTCTGCTCATAGATAGTTTCACACTTCTCCACCCTTTGCTTGCGCTGATGGTGGAACGTTCTGCTTGCGCTGATTTCTCTCATGCGGGCGCAGATCTGCGCTGTCGTTCTTTCGCTCATAGTCTTCACGATGTTATGATGTTATACTTTGTGCCTGGGTGGACACCGACAAGTCCACCGCCATAGCCATGTTTCCACTCTATGTCAGGCTCCGATGGGGATAGGTGGGAGTTCCTTAGAACTCCACCTGTGTCTTGCGGATGATGTGGCGCTTGTTAGTGATGCCGTCCTTGTCCTGCACCTTGTCGAAGACATAGAGCTCGCCCTCATACTCGTCCCATGCTTTCTGCGTCTTAGCTGCCTCGTCGATATAGCGGGCTGTGAAAGCACTCTGCAAGATACCCTCAAGGATAAGGCTGGCATTCCACTTCTCCACGGCCACGATGCGGGTCACTGATACGCCGTCATACTGCGACTTCTCCTCATTCCACACATAGACCTTGCGTGACTTCTCCTCGTCGCCCTCTACGGCCTCGTAGCCTGGTACGCTCTTATAGAGAGCCATGTAGTTGTCAGCGGTCATGACTTTCCATGCACTCTTCAGACTTTCGGGGTCAAGGCGTCCGCCCTTGAACTGCACACCGATAGTGCCGACAAGCTGGTCGAAGCGGATAGTGGAGTTCTTACCGGTAGGTACGGGGAAAGAACCCATGCCGTCGAACACACGGCAAGCCTGCTTGAACTTGCAAGTCTCGTTAAACACTGCGCCGAGTGCCTTCTTGAAAGCGGTAAACGACAGGTCGAAATTCACTGATAACTCTGCACTGTTTGTGTTCTGTGCGGGAACGTTCTTCTTGTTTGCCATAATTGTAAGATTTTACCTGATAGCGACATTGCTATCATTGCGCCCATAGGGGAGTGCCGAACTCCCTGCACCTGATGGTGCTCACTTTCACTATAGGCATTAGAGATGTTGGGATTGTGGTCGTGTTTAGTTTTAGTCCATGCTTTACACCCTCTTGTCTGCTGACAGGGCTACATGGTGCACCTATGGGGAGACATAGGAGTTCTACGTTTCCACCCAACAATGACAGTTCATTCCAATCCTACCTACGGACTGGCGTCCGTAGTGCCTACCCGAGCCTAACTTTTTGTACGTATGCCCACTCTGGAACTATCCAATACGTCCCATTGTGCCCCATCAGGTGCAGGGCTGTATAGCATACGGCTATAAGTATTTCACTTTCGTTTGCTACCGACCACATTATAAGTCCTTGTGTCACTACCTTTGCACCCTGCAAGCGTTTTACCGCTTTAGCCGTTTTACGGGCCGTTCGGGCACTCCGGCAATAACTCCGGTTGTGGCCGTTGTTCACGTTGCGATAGGTCTCCCGCCCTCTCCGACTGACATTAGCCCACACAGGTTTGACCCTGTCCCGCTTGTGGCGGTTAGTGTAGGCCTCAGGCCTACTGCAAGTCCGCTTTACCCTCACCAACAACGTGCGCGCTTATCACACGACTTACGTCGGCTACTCTATTTTCCCTTGCAGTATTTTCGACTTATTCAGTCGTACCCTTGGTACTCTATCGTGTCACCTATTTCAAATATCGCTTGTGTTTTTCAGTGGTCGTTGTCGTTTGGTGACATTGCAAAGATACTATATTTTTCCTTAACTTCCAAACATTTTGCCGTTTATTTTGTGTTTTTCCTTAATTTTTTTGCCCAAAACTTCGCGCGTACCTTATCTAAGAATTATATGGGCTGCCGTTTTCCTTCACTATCTTTGCACTACCTTTGCACTACCTTTGCAGCATATTTGCAGGCAGTCCAGACGGCGGATCCGCACCCGCCGCCGCCCAGCGAGGCGCGGGGTGCGCGTCGCGATAGGTGCGCGAATCAAAAAAAAAATATTTGTTGGAATGTGTGTTTTCGTTAGGTCGAACAAAAAAAACAATCAGCAAATATTCCCGCACAGGAACTTCGCTGACTGCTTTATAGTTTCAAACAATAAACAGAATATGGCTAATCTTCGTCGGCTACGACCTGCCAAGAGTCGAACACTCCAGCCACCGACAGCAACTCAGTGTTGATGGCGTTTACGTCTTGCTGACTAACACAACCGTAGCTGATGCTGGAAGTTTGCACTAATACGGCGCTCTTCTTACCCTTCGACCATCCCAATACACGGGAAGTCAGACTGGTAATGTTCAGGTAGCGGCCCAGTTCCTTTATCGGTTCTATCTGTCCTGGATCGTAGGTCTTGCCCCATCGGTTCGTGTAGGTCTGAGGACTACCGAAGGTAAGCAGTAGTCGGCGCAGCTCACTACTTATACGAGGCAGGGCCTCGTTGATGGATGCAACGTGTTCGGCATTGAAACGACGCGGACGACCGTGGATATCCTTATGATGCTTGAAGCAGGATGTCACTACATCGTCAGACTTGCCTATTAACTCAGCCAGACGTGTCATCTTAATGCCGTGAGTAAGCATATACTCATAGAGCGTGTCTTGTGTAATCTTAACTTTCTGTTCCATGTTGTAGCTTTATTCGTTAAATTCCGCTGCAAAGATAATACTTTTTTCCTTAACCACCAAATCTTTTGCAAAAAATTTTTTGAATACAAAAACAAACAACCCCGTCAGACGCATTGCTGACGGGGTCGAAGGATAACTGGCCGGACAGAGCCGGGGACGGTAGAGGTTTAGTTCTCATCGGCGAAGTCGTCATCGTCGGGGTCGGTGAGGATTTCGAGCACGGTACCCTTGGTGGGCATCTGGAACGAGCCAGTCCATGCACCGTTGTTCTCGGCGACGATGTACTTGATGACACCATCAAGACGGATGCACGGACGCTTGTTGTCAACGGTAACGACACTGAGGTTGATGGTGGTGCCGCTGGCTACCTGTTCATCGTTGCCAAGGGGCTGCCCGTTCTGATCGGTGACGGTGGCCGTGCCGTCGCCATACTTGTAGGTGACAAGGCGGTAGGTGCCTGGCTGTCCCTGCTGCTGGGTGCTACCACCTCCAGACTGCTGAGTACCACCGCCTGTGTTGGTGTTGGTGTTGGTACCACCACCCGTCTGCGTGCCGCCGTTGTTGTTGTTCTGGTTCTGCTGGGTAGCGGAGCCAGTGCCAGAGCCGTTAGAGGGCTGCTGTACGCCTGTGTCGGTCGGGGTGTCATCGTCTGGATTGCCGCCATCGTCAGAGGTGGTCTCGTTGCTACGCTTCCACGAGACGCTCTGGGCGAACGACAGCTGTACGGCCTGCGAGATGGTGGCACCGATGCTGCCCTTGGCACTGGCCACGTTGAGCATGTCGGCAGTGGCTACCTTGATGATGTTACCATTATCGTCTACCTCGTCCTTCACACTGCAGCTGATCTGCGGATAGATGGTGAGCAGGTCGCCGAACTTGACACGGTGGCCTCGAAGCACGTTACGCTTGGCGACGCGCATGTAGCGGGTAAGAATGGTGTTGACCAGCTCGGGCGTGATGCCGAGACCTTCGACTACTTCGTCAGCCAGGTCCTGAAATTCGAGGGTGCTGAAGCTGACGGCCTGGGCGTAATAGGAATGGGTGCCCAGCGTTTTGTTCTCCTTTACGGAATACTTAATAACTGCCATAGTGGATGAAATTAAAGTGTTATACTGTTTTTTGAAATCAGCAATGCTGTTTGCTGGAAATCAGTTTACTGTTTGCTCAAAATCAGCGTGCTGTTTTTTCGAGGGTGTTTGGCGGGTGTGCGGAATGTGAAACCAAAAATTGCCATACGTTAAACTGCGTTAAAACTTTGGGACAAATAAGCGCTAAATGCCCTAAACGATGGATGATGGCTGATGTGCGATGTCTGAGATATCATCATCCGTTTCATCTGTGTCATCCGTGGTGGGCTTCAAAAATTTGGTGGCTCCTTTATTGATCTGGTCCTTGCGGTCGGCACGATAAGCCATCTGTGCGCGGTTGCGCAGGATGGGGTCTTTGGGGTGACGGCAGAACGCCTTGCGACTGACATCGAAGACACCAGCCTCCAGTTCACGACGGAAGCTGCGGGCTGGGGCAAACTTCAGCTTCTTCTTGGGCGGCAGGGTGCGCAACTCGTTGGCACCCTTATACGTATAGAGGTGCTGACGCTCGGGAATGTCGATGAGGGCAAAGGTGCCGAAACTGTCGATGGGTACACTGAGCTTGCCTTCGGTGAGCTGGAAGCGTACCTCGTCGATGAAGGCAGGCAGCACCTGCTCTACGGTGGCCTGACAGATGCCGGAACGCTTGGATACGGCAGAAGCTATTTTCTTGAGATACTGTTGTGGAAACATACCTGAAACTTTATATCACTAACTTGAAGTCGTTGGCTTGCAGGATGCAGCAGTCGCGCAGACGGCGGGTCTCACCGCTGGCGATGAACTGCACCAGGCGAGAGGGATAGGCTCCGGGGCCATCGACATCGACAGCCAGCGTGACGCACTCTTCGCCACGGATGACGTCGCCATTGGAGGCAGAGACATACCACACGCGCCAAGGGACGCGCTCCAGCACCTCCTTCAGCGTGAAGCCGCCACGGCCATCAGGCACCTTGACCTTGACAAGGCGTGTCTTCTCGGCGACACGTCGGAGCTCGGAAAGGGCTAATTGCTTGACCACGGATTTCACGGATTACACGGATTTGCCAAATTTCTTGCGAATAAGCCAGATGGCGGCGAGGATGATGAGGGCGTAGAGGGCGATGTTGGCCAGATGCAGACGGAACTGCTGCCACCATGTGAGGGGGTTGGTGGCACTGGTCTGACGCTGCATGTCGCGCACGGACTGCAGGGAGTCGGTCATCGTGGTCTGGTACTGGGCAAAGCGCTTCTGCCATAGGGAGTCGTGCTCACGGATGGCAAGGTGGATCTGCTGCTCGAAGGTCTGCTCCAGACGCTCGATGCGCTGCTGCTCCTGGCGCGAGAGGGTGCGGTCGGTGGTCTTCTGCTGCTGGCGCACCACACGGCCCAGCGAATCGACGGTCTCCGTCAGCGTCTCGGTCACGATCTCATGTTCCTGTTCCTGACGGGCGAACTCCTCGCGTGTGCGTTGCATGACGGCAGTAATAATGGAGTCGATGTTGACAGTCTGATTGCTGACCTGTACAGACTGGCTATGCTCGGTAGCGGCAGAGTCGGCCACGACAACATGGGTCTGCTCCTGATGCTCCTGCTTCTGCGTGACGCAGGAACTGAACACCGAACAAATGGCAAAGGCCGCAAGCAGAACGAAGAAGCCGATGATGGTGTTGCGTAGCATCTTCATCGTCATGCGCTGGTACTCATCCAGCTCTTCTTTCGTCGGGTGCTCAGGCAGCGGGTCGTAATAATACTGGCCCATTGGGTCGAGAGGATCAAAGTAGAATGGTCTCATCATAACTATTGGGTTTTGATACAAAGATAATATTTGCCGCTCGCCGCATCAAGGGCAAATGTTGGTTGGAACATAAAAAGAAGCACCGCCACCCACAAAGCTACAACGGGACGACGGTGCGGGTGAGTAAGTAAACACCCAGTGCAGGGATGTATAACCTGCGGTTTCTTCTGTTTAAAAACAAACTACTTAAAAACTAATCTACTAAAACAAATCAAAAAATTGAATTCTCGCCTCGCGGCGGCTCGTACCTTTCGTCATCGCGACGCCGTATGAAAAAAGCTTTTCAGTTATCAGACCACTAAATCCGGCGCAAAGTTAGGTGATTTTCGCATAACGAGCAAATTTTGAGGGAGTTATCTGCGCGGCGGAGAAAAATTTTTTAAGGAGTTATCAAGTTATCAGATGGTTGCAAAATCATTTATAAACTCCTAACGCGCTGATTATCAATTATTTATCGAAAAAAATCGGGGTTATTTTTAATTTCCTTGGTTGGATAAGTGTTCCAAAAATGAAAAATAACAATCTCTATATATTATATAATTTATTGATTATCAGTCATTTATTTTATTTGTATATATTTGTTTTACTTATTGTGGGTGTAAGGGAGAGACGTGCGCGTAGCTTGATGAATGAGAAAGAATACAGGAATTTCAGAGAGTTTTAGAAAAATTTCTGAGTTTCGCCGAAAAACGCGATTTTTTGATAAATACACTTTTTCGACTTCGCAACGACTTGAATGTCAGGCAGTTGCAAGTTATCAGAAAGAAAATAACTCGGAGGGCTGTTTTTCGGGGCGTTTCGGCTGCTAACTTACTGATACTCATCAGTTTCATAAATTTATCAGAACAGTTATTTTTTTGAGGTGAAAACAGGGAAATTTGAGCGATTTCTGATAAATGGCGAAAGTTTCTTTTTGCTCGCTGAAATTTCGTAATTTTGCACCGTGAAGGCGTAATGGATTGATAATGAGCGAGAGACAATACAGGGCACCGGCTATCTGCTGGCTGAAAGTAACGGACTTTATCCAAGGCTGGGTTCAGCACGAACTCGGCGGTGGCGCAATGGTGAAGGACTGGAAGGTGGTGAGCATTCAGCATCTGCCAGGAGCCAGACGTGCGCTGCGCCTTGAGACGGCCAACGAGCCGATGGGGAACGGACCTATTGGCAACTCCATCTCGGCCACGTTCCGCAATGCGCTGGATGCCGGCATGAGGATTGATCCAACGGCGATAGAAGAGAGCTACGGAGCGACAAAGGAAAGTCTGCTGCAGTACTTGCCCATCGAGTGTCCCAGGCTGTGCATGACCAGGAGCGGCGTGCTGCGTCCGTGGACGCTGGACGTGAACTTCGGCATGAAGCAGGCGAAGGTCATACAGCGCATCCTGAGAGAGGCGTTCTGGCAGGCCGTCAGCGACTATGCAGACAGGTATGCCAGAGAGCACCGTGACGAGAAGTACGCCCAGATAGACATGATAGAGGCGTTCTGCCGTGACACCGACACGCCCGACGTCTATGCAGAGCCCATGCGCCGTGAGTGGCAGCGTCGCTTGCTGCGCGAGAAGTGATTACCAGAGATTGGGTCCTGAGAAGAGGACGGTGGTGGTGATGGACTTCAAGCGGTTGATGACGTTCTGGCCATAGTATTCCTCAAAGGATGTGGGGAACTGCGACTTACCAGCCCACGTGTCGGGCATGGGTTTCGTAGAGAGGCAGTTGGTGGTGATGATAAGCAGCTTGCCATCGCGCTCTGCTGCGTCACACAATTCCTCGAAAGGACGGCGGCGGCGACCGTAGTAGTTGGTCTCGACAGACTCAGTGCCCAGTCCGTCGATGATGATACACTTCGCCTTCAGCAACTCGTCGATGCGCTCTACATTGCCATTGCGTAACGTCATTTCTTTGGCGGGGCACTGTACGATGCTCTTATAGCCGAGGATGACAGGCAGCACCTTGGTACACAACAGCGTCTTACCCGTACCGCTGTAACCGATGCAGACCAATCCCCTACCCTTGTTGTCGGAGAGCCAGGTGGCCACCTTGTCGTAAGCTGGCAACCATTGGCCGTCGTGGCCCAGGAAATAACGCAGGCCGTCGCGCATTCGCTTCTCAGCATCGGCAATCCTGAAGTGTGGACGTTCGGTACCAACGGTGCATCCCTGCTGGCGCAGGTAATCTGCCACCTGTGCAAAGTCAGGCTCGCGTCGTGGCTCCAGAATACGGTACTTCAGTATGATGTCTGTCTTAAAGACTTCCTTCGTGGCCCAGCGAATATCCTTGGCACCGTTCATCTCCTGAAACTCATAGATGTACTTTGACGGCACCTGAACAAGCAGCACGTGTGTGTCGGCATCGTAGCTCTCGAAGCGCACATCACCAAACCATACGTCGAACCAGTGTCGGAACTTGTCGCCGTACTTCTCGCGGATCATCGCGAGGCTGTCTTCCCAAAGTTTGCTGTAATCGTTTTCCATAACCTACTCTCCCCACATTGGCATTGTTTCCTGCTCAGGCTCTTTCTTCTCGATGGGCTTCTTGACATCGTTCAGATGTACGAGGAAGTCGAAGCGAAGAGGTTCACCGTCGAAACCTTCTGGCAGTTCGGTGAAGTCAAACCAACAGTCGCTCTTCCCTTCATCTGCAAGGGCTTTCAATTCACGCTGGGCGGTACGCAGCACATCGGACTTGAAATGCTTGTAGAGCTTCTGAGACTTGCGGTACCAGCGATCGTGCTCGTCCTTGTCGTCACAGCCGAGAATACGGCGCAGCTCTTCGTAGGTGACATACCAGTGGAAGATGCCGGAGTCGTCTCGCTCGAACCCACGTGCGGAGGTAATAAGCATGTAGAGACGGGCGGTGTGCTTGCTCTTGGAAGAGGTGACTACGGGCAAGAGATAGCGGCTGTACATGGTGAAGTTGAAGACGGCCTGGGCCTGCTTCTTGGTGAAGGTGAAGCGGATCTTGTCGCGCTTGCTTCCACGGGAGGGATAGGTGATTTCGTCGACAAAGTGCGACAGGCTTACTTCGCCCTTCTGTTTGTCTTCGTAGCGGAAGACCATCTCCATGAATTTCTTAGCCACGCGCTCCACGTCGCGATAGGCATCAGGACGATCAACGACGTCGCTGAACTTGAAGTCGATATTCACACGGTCGTCCTGCATGTCGGGAAACAACTGCAGCTGACCGTCTACGGGCCCGCGCTCGAACATGGCTTGCACGCCATCCTGCACGCTCTGCATCATGCCGACGAGAATACGTATCTGCTGAGTGGAGAGATCGGCCTGGATAGCCGAGATGGGGTACGGCTGCCTGATGTAGCGCATGGGCAGGTTCTTCGCGTCGGCGGGCTGTGCCGTCGGCTGACTCTGGGTGGTTTGTTTCTTTTCTTCCATTGTCTTGCAATCTTTATGTCGGAGGTCGCAGCAGAACAAAGGCGGCAGCCCTTATGCGTTCTGCTACAAACACTTCGACCTCTGCTGACAGTGGGGAAACAGGCTGCCGCCTATCTTTATTCGATGTATGATATGATGGAGTTACAGTCCGTCCACGTCACACAGAGAGGTTTAACATTATGTTTGTAGCGAGGGCAAAGGTAAGAATTATTTCTGAAAGTTCCAAATGTTTTCGGGAAAATATGCGTTAAAAATACGTAATGTTGGGTTTCTTCGACCGCAAGTTGGGTTTTTCCGACCAAAGTTAGGAAGTTAAACTATCGTTTGACTTTTCTCACGCTCGACAATCTATGCAAGCATATTGTTCTCGCTTAATCGAAAAGTTGTATTTTTCCGACTGCGAGTTGTAAATCTCCGACCGAGTTGGGTTTCTTCGACTAAAAGTTGGTTTTGTCCGACTTTCGGTTGGATATCTCCGACTGCAAGTTGGGAATGTTCGACCACTAAGTTGGGTTTCTTCGACTGGTTGTTGTTATTGTTCGACCGACATAAAACGTAATTTATTGTGTGTTAGGCGGTTTCGCCATCCGTAAATATATAAATACTCTATTTAATTGGTTCTTGTAAATGAGGAAAACCAACAAACAAATAATCTTTGTGAGTTGGTTTTTTCCGACTGATAAAGAAGAAGTTAGGGTGTATATATGTCGGGAACGCCCATAGGCAGTAGGATATCAGCCATTTTCCGGTCGAAGATTCGTATCAAGCCTGGAGAGATTTGTTATTTCGGTACCATGAAAGGATTAAATTTTAATAAACGCTTCCAAGCGAGTTGGGTTTCTCCGACCGCAAGTTGGGAATCTTCGACCGACTGCCCTACCCTTTTGCAAAAAATGGTGAAAATGTTTGGTGGAATCAAGAATAATGCTTATCTTTGCATCGTCAAATCTTAGGAGCGGCACGTAGAGATAGCCGCGATGAGCGGCATTTTTTGTGCCAAAATGCGAGGCGAGATCGAGGCGTATGCCTCAGAATAAAAACAGACTGCACCGCGTGGGCAATCGGACAACGACCCCAAGGCATCTGCTTCTAAGAGCCTGACAGCGCGTAGTGCAGTTTTTAATTTTGTCAAATCTTAGAAGTATGAGTAACATGAAAGGTATGCTGGAAAGCCAGCAAAAGATTAATGAGGCGGTCAAGTCTATTACTGACTACTTTGAGGGAGTGAGTTATGAGGAAGACCTGGAACTGATGTTCAGCGCACAGACGCAGATCGTTGGTCTGATGGAGTTAGCCAAGCGACAGATGGTTAATAGTCACGGCAAGGATGAGCTGTCCTTCAAGACCGACGACATCACAATGTTCATGCAAACCATTCGGGAGTACCTTCACATGCTGAAGCCATTTGCACAGATGGTGGGATAATCAAAAGAATATAATGTTACGCGCCTATAAATATCGCATCTACCCGACAGAGGAGCAGAAGGTCATGCTTGCCAAGACCTTCGGCTGCTGCCGCTATGTGTATAACTGGGCGCGTAGTCTCAGGGAGAAAGCCTACAAGGAAGGTGGCGAGAATATCAGTGAGTTTGATATGAAGAGCCGTTCCGTGCATGAGTTGAGAGAAATGGCACCGTGGTTGGCAGAGGTCAGCTCTAAGGCCATTGAGTTTGCCATTGCCGACCTCTATAGTGCATACGATAATTTCTTTGCAGGCCATGCCAGATATCCGAACTTCCGCAGCAAGCACAAGCGGCAGAGTTATCATGACAGAGGGGCTATCAAAGTCGACTTCAAGCGCGGCCTGATCACCATCCCCAAGATCAAGGATATTCCGTGTGTGTTCCACCGACGTTTCTCCGGGCGCATCAAACAGGTAGGTGTTGAGCTGCTGCCGTCTGGTAAGTATCGCATCAGCATCCTCGTTGATGACGGTCATGCTCTGCCTGAGAAGGCACCTATCGACCCCGAGAAGATGCTGGGCATAGACACCGGACTGATGCACTTCGCCGTTCTGAGCGATGGGCAGACCTACGAGCCTACCCGCGAGGCAAAGCACGAGAAGCGCAAACTGAAGCTGCTGCAACGCCGTCTTTCCAAAAAGGAGAAAGGCAGCCGGCAGTTCCGTATTTTGAAGCGTCGCATAGCCAGGCTACACGAAAAGGTAGCCAACCGCCGTACCGACCGCATCCACAAACTGACACACTATCTTGCCAGCGAGAACCAAGCAACGACGATCTGTGTGGAAGACCTGAATGTGAAAGGTATGGCAAGAAACAAGCATCTGGCCTATAGCGTACAGGATGCAGCCATTGGCGAGTTCTACCGCCAACTGGAGTACAAGTGCGCGTGGGCTGGTAAGAACCTGATAAAGATAGACCGCTTTGCGCCATCGTCTAAGCGATGCAGCCATTGCGGCCACATCTACAAAGGGTTGACATTAAGCGAGCGCGAGTGGACGTGTCCTGAATGTGGAACACACCACGACCGCGACTTGAACGCAGCCATCAACATTAAACACTTTGGTCTCTGTGCCAACGAGACCCTACCTTCGGTACGAAGGAAAGTTACGCCTGTGGAGCAACCTCTGGTGGACGACCGCTCTTCGGAGCCTAAGAAGCTACATCGTTGCTATGCCGCTCGTCGTGAACGTGCGGACGAAGCAGGAAAAGTGAAGGGCAATGACGCCCCGATGCCATAAATTTTGTCAAATTGAAGGTAGTTACAACTGATGTGCCTGATGATGATTACACTGATTGCACACGCCGCGTCATATCTTTACGATTATAATACAACAACGACCGCATCGCTATGTTATCATCGGTGCGGTCGTTGTCATTTGTATCCCTACCCTACTCTCTCAAATGTTTGTGATGATAATGTTGCCCTTCATTTCTGGATGGCCTTCGAGAAGGGTGCTCACGTATAGGTCGCATTGGTCTGACGTGCCTGTGAAAAGAGAAGCTCCGGCCTGGCCGTCCTCGATGGGATAGACGGCCATGTAGCCAAGCCTGCGCTGTTCCTCGATAATCGCTTGTTTCACTCGCGTCATCATATCATCGTACATCTGCCATTCCTCGGCATCCTTCACACACTCGGTCTTGCAATCCAGCAGTGTGGCGTTCAGTGCCTTCAACCTGTCGAGTTTCGTAGTCATACTGTTATTGCTTTATTGTGTTATAGATTTACTGCAATATAGGCGTAATGCAATATTGCAGTAGTGTATTATCGTATTACTGCGACGAAGAACTGCTGCCCGAAGACTTGCGTCCTTTCCATCCGTACTCGTTGGGGAGTTTGAATGCTTCGTCGTATTGTTCCTGGGTAATGATACCCTGCTGTTCGAGACCCTTCAGGACTAACTCAAAGAAGAACCGCTTGGCGGTTAGATCACGGTCTTCTGCCGCACGGGTAGCGAGACGGTGTAATGACTTGGGGAGGAAGCACAGGGCGCCGACGGCTTTCTCTGCCGCGAGACCAGTAGGCTGTGGCTCTGATGACGACGAGGAACTGCTATCCCCTACCCTACTCTCCAATGCACGCTTGCGCTGCAGAATTTCTTCTGGTGACTCACTGAGAACCTGCGGCGACTTGTCTTGTTTCTTTTTTCCTATTGCACTCATGTTATAATGCTTTATTAAATTATTGTTTTACTGCTTTATCACACTACGACCTTATTGCACTATTGCTATGTTGTTTTATTGCCTCCTTACATTACTGCATTATTGCAATAGTATGTTAGTGTTTTACTGCAATTTGGTCGGTTTTCGATAATATAATATAGGTGTATTGCGATACTGCGATACTGCGCTAATGTTTTACCGCGTTAATGCTTTATTGCGTTATTGCAGTTAGACAGTATTGCCGTAATGCTATATCAGTCCTTTTGTTCGCTTGACGATTTCGTCTGCCAGTTTAGAGTAAATCTTTCTGGCTACGTAGGCTGGCGGGTATTGGAACACGCTCTTCAAGTCTTGTTGTGAACTCTTGATGGCCTCCGAATCGCCGATGATGACAGGAAGGATATTCTTGTTGTAGCGTTCGCGTAGTTTGCTCTCAGCAATATCCTGCTTGTTTGGTTTGTCCTTATCCTTTGATTCCGGACCACGGCGAGAGATAAGGAACCCGAGATTTACAAGTTCGTCGTTCTCCGTCTCGCGTATCTCCTGGATATAGGCGAGGTAGTTCTGCAGTCCGTTGAGAGCAAAGCCTTCAAGGTTGATGGGAATGATCACGGCGTTGGCTGCAATGAGAATGTTGTCGATAAGCACCTGCGGACCAACGGGCGAGTCAATCAGGATGAAGTCAAAGTCGGTTGCCCAGTCCGTAAGACCTTCGCCTGTGTGATCGTCGGGTGCCTTTTGCAGGGCACGTGTCAGTTTGGATGCGGGATTGCGCAGGGTAGGGAGCTGTTGGTCTACCTTATTCATAATAGAGGTAGAGGGACAGTAGTAAAGTCCTGACGGCGCGAGATAGACGGGAATGGGCGCATCCTCGCACAATACGTTGTAGATGGTGGGGTAGTTCTGTAACTCCATGTCTGGATCCCAGTCGGTACAGCTGGAGAGGTTACACTGACGGTCCATGTCGATGACCATCACACGGTAGCCTTGCGCGTGCAAAGCCATTGCCAGATTCAGGGTAGTCGTGGTCTTTCCTACGCCGCCCTTGTAGTTGCCGATGCCAATGACAGCACGCAACTGTGTCTTACGTTTCTGTTTCATAACTGTAGCTTTGTAAATGAATTATGAATATAAAATGTTGTAGCTGCTGCAAAGATAGGAAGAAAAATTGAATTATTGCAATATTGTCCTTATGTTTTAACACAATATAACAATAAAGCACTATTGCAATATTGCAGTAATATAAAAAATATTATGGATTCTGCTCTCGTCTCAGGTTGCCCTTGACGTAGGAATCACATATATGTATCTTAGTGCAAAAGACAAATTTTAGGTTATGCCGAGACTGAAAATATCTAATTTTAATTTTTTGAGATATGACTAAGAAGAAACAAGAGGCGAAAGCCCCAGAACAGGAGCAGGCCCAACAGAAGCAGCAAATCGAAAAGGAGTTGCAGCAGCAGGGGATGCAGATGGTGGATGTGCCGAGAGAGCGTGTGCTGGAAGGTATCAAGGAGGCCGTGAAACAGATGCTGAAAATGATGCGCGATGCCAAGGCAAAATACGGCATCCACTACAACACGAAGAACGATTACGAGGTGTTCCTCCGACGCTTCGGTACGAACGACGCAGAGGCGATCCTGAAAGAGTTCGACCTAATTCGTGCGAAACAGTCGCAGCAGCCGTCAGTCATCCGTAAGGTTATCAAGCAGCTGGGCGAAAACGCTTTCCGCTATTGCTACATGATGTGGGCAAAGGAACAGCAGGAGATGAAGAAAGAGCAGAAACCAAAAGAGTAACGACTATGATCAAGAAGATAACATTGAGCGAGTACCTCAAGAGGTACGACAATATGGATGCCGGTGAGCGGCTGACAATAGCGAAGCGGGTAGGGGAGTGGTTGCGCTCCGCTGCAAAGATGCTGCTGAGACGTGCCGAGGAACCGGAGGCGCAGTTGCAGAACGTGATGCAGGTGAGTGGCCGATGGAACGACGAGGAATGCCGCGCCTGGGAAGAGGGCGCACGATTACTGTCATCGTTCTCAAACATGGCCGACACGTGGCTGCCTGACAGACTGTATGGCAAGGCTGCCTACAGAAGCATCCGAAGAATGGTGAAGTGCCTGAAGACGATGGGTGAGCCGGACGGGGCAAAGCCTGTGGCGAAGCAGGGCGTGAACACAGTGGTTCAACCCGTCGGAAAACCGACTGGAACGGTGGCTGACAACAATCAACACAAACACAACGATAAGGGTGGGGGAGCGGCTGCGCCCTATAACCAAGTGCCAAAAGGCGCCGCCGGAGCCAAGCCCGCACAGACGGGCGGCACTCCCCATAAGCCCGACGCTAACACGACGGGAACGACGGCTATCATCCCGAGGCCGGAACATATTTCCCAGTACGTGCATATCCTGCCGAAAAAGACGCAGGAGCGTGCAGCTAAGTATGGTGAACTGATGCGCGCTTTGGAGGAAGCCCGCGAGAATATGCGCCTGCTGATGAACGACCCGAACGCCATGAATGCTGACCGCGAGAAGTGGGCAAAGACCGCCACGAGGATTGATAGTCAGGTAAAGAGCATCCGCAAGGAGCTGGACGCTGAGTGGGCGAAGGCGGTGAAGGCAGGCCGTGTGACAGTCGATGACCTGGGGCAGGCGCATGTGTTGCCTGCAGGGGAACCAACGGGAACGGAAGTCGAACTGACGAAAGAGCAGAAGGCGCGCGTAAAGCAGTTGCGTAATGCGCTGCGTGACACCAGAGGCCCGAAGGAACCTGGCGAGAAGCACGATGCCTACGTGAAGAAATGGGTGGACAAGTACCGCGAGATGGTGAAGATCGGAGGGCCTGGGACGGTGACGGAGGCAGTTGCCAACAGCGCCAAGCTCTACGGCATCGCCCTCGACCAGATAAAGGTGTAACAACACAAACACAAAACGACTATGACTTTTCATTCGATTGTTAAACAGTGGTGCGAGCGGTATCGCTACATGCAGCACACAAGGGCAAACAAGCGTTTCTACCTGACGGACTCGCAGATGGGCGTGGTAGATATGGCAAAGGACATCAGCAACGCCTTTTCGCCATGCGTGGTGATGGAGAGCGGGCCTGACGGAAGCGGACCGCTGGAGCGCCCGGTGATGAACTACCCGATATACTTCTTTGTTAGGGCCGAGAAAATGGCCGACGGCGACGAGGCGGCAGTGGCTTACGAGACAGCCCTGTACCATATGAAGCGATTCCTGGGGTGGCTGAAATACAGACACAACAAGGAGATCGAGGAAGACAATATCGACGGCGACTTTGCACGTATCGAACTTGACGGTGCGTATATTGACATCGAGCCCGTCGGTCCGCTACAGAACGGATGGTTTGCCGTGATGATACAACTGATGCGCGAGGAACCGCTGAACCTCTGTAACGACGAGAACGAGTATCTGACGGACGAGGAACTGGAGGCTCAGAGAGCGCAGTTCGACGACGAAGAATGTAACGATTCCGAGTAAGTTTCCTGATATGGCACAGAACGACGAAGAGAAGGCGCCGAAGAAGGTGACGGACATCGACGCGGTGGAGGACAACGTAGAGAAGGCGGTGATGGCGTTCAACGAGCGCTGGATGCCGTGGCCGAGGTTTGACATCGGCGTGGAAGTCATGGACGTGGGACAGTTGCGCGACGCGATGGGACTGCGTGCCAGCATCGACTGGGGAGACCCGTGGCCATCGGCAGAGAAGCAGCTGCATGACCTGGGCTTCCGCTGGCAGTCGCTGTCAGGCATGAGGGTGATGTACCTGAAGGAGCGCGACGAATACAAGCCCGATACGGGATGGGAGGAAGCGGAAGAATATATTGATTGAGGCGCGATGCTATCGCGACGCAATAAACAAAACATTATTAACAAAACACAAAAACGAAAGATGAAAAAGATTCTTTTCTGCATGCTGATGACGATAGTCGTAGGCATGATGGCATCCTGCAACGGATGCGGCAAGAGTGAGAAACCGCAGGAGAAAGCCGTAGTGGTGGCTGGCAGCGACTATGACGGCGTGGTACAGGACTTCACGGCTGGCGTGGCTAACGTCGTGGCGCTGCACCGCCAGACGATGTTCAACATGATTGGTGGTAAGACCTACGAGTGGCGCAACCTGCAAGTGGTGTTCAACGATACCATCAAGGCTGAGAACATCGACGACCTGCACATCACTGACATTACTGACGTGTTCTTCTACTGGAATGACGAGGGGCCTCACGTTCAGTACATCAGTTCTAACGTCGTGAAGGGTACGATTATTCCGCATCCTATCATCGACGTATGGATTGAGGACGACGAGTTGGATAACTGCGAGATTAAGCTGTGGCCTATGGACGTGCTGAAACGCTTGAAGGAGTGGAACGGTGTCATCCCACCTGCAAAGGGCATGGTGCTGCGACTGCCAGTAGGTCCGAGGAACTGTAACGCTCAGTGGGTGTTGGGAGCCATCGGTGATCCCATCTTTATTGATGCGGTGACAGGTGACATTACGGAGTGGTGCCCATCGTTCCCCATCCCAAACGTAAACGGTCCTTTAGGCGAATGGCCCTGATAGAGTGAAGAGTGAAAAGTGAAGAATCATGGCTACACTTTATAAACTTGGAAGCAGCGGCCCTGTAGTGAAACAGATACAGGGTGCGCTGCACCTGGTGCAAGACGGGCAGTTTGGCCCGCTCACCCGTGAGGCGCTGATGACATGGCAGCGTGAACATAACCTGACGCCAGACGGCATAGCGGGTCCGGCCACTTTGGCAAAACTGCTGCCGGCGGTTGTCAAACAGGCTTTCAACCTGAAGAAGTCACGCAGGGTGATAACGGATATCGTCATCCATTGTACGGCATCGAGAGAGGGACAGGCAATGACTGTTGACCAGATTCGTGCCGAACACAAGAAGAACGGCTGGAGCGACATCGGCTACCACTATGTGATAGGACTGAATGGCGAGAAATGGAATGGACGTGACGTTGACCTGATAGGGGCGCACGTAAACGGGTATAACGCGCATAGCATCGGTATATCATACGTGGGCGGTCTGGAGAACAAGCCAGGCGTGCCATATAACAAGCTGAAGGCAAAGGACACGCGAACGGAGGCCCAGAAGGCATCTTTGCTCTCGTTGCTGGTGGAGTTACGTAAGCTATACCCCAAGGCAAAGATCAGTGGCCACCGCGACTTTTCGCCAGACAAGAACCACAATGGCATTGTCGAGCCGCAGGAGTGGATCAAAAGCTGTCCGAGCTTTGATGCGAAGAAGGAGTATTCAAGAATTTAGACTATGGCAAACTTCGTGTACAACATACCAGACGAGGTGAAGCGGGGTATTACGCTCCACTTCGAGGCCGACGTGCCTATTGTTGACCTTGACATTACCAAACCTCAGAAGGCAAGGCTGACGCGGGTGAAGGCCATCTACATGGCATGGCTACAGAACCCATACGTCAATCCATTGGAGTTGGCACGTTCGATGCTAAAGGCTGATGACAAGAAATACAAGGATAGAGGCGACCTGCTGACGGCTGCAAAGAAGGATGCTGAGTGGTTTGAATGGATTCAGGAACACTTCTTGAAACTGCCGTCGCGCAAGACGCTACAGTATCGTGGCATCCGTACCGCAGAGCGTATGATTTCCACAGGCTTTGACACGGGTAATATGACCATCGTTGACATGGGCCTGAAACAACAGTACAAATACGGTGGCCTTGACCGCGAGGAGGAAGACCCGAACCGCATCAGCGAGGCTTCCTATACCGAACTGATACCGACTACCGACGTGACGAAGGTAGACCCGACCAGAAAGCGCGTCAGTGCAGAACGCCGTTTGGAACTGGCTACAAAGTGGGGCGCACATATTGACGAGCACGGACTTGTTGTTGACAAGGACGGAAAGGCTATCGGAGAATCACAGCAACCTGCAGCACAGGAAATGAAAGAGGAGGAAGAATAATGAGTAGGGTAGGCTTTTCAGACAACGACAGCGACGCGGCTCTGGGTCGTATGCTCCCATTGGCAGAACCGACAGGCGATGCCGACGAGGAAGAGCGAGAAGAGAAGGAGTTGCCTAACCAGCGGTATATCTACGAGAACGAGGCACAGTCAAAGCGCCGTCGCTACCGTTGCCGTGAGACTTACGAGGTGGCAGGGCGCGGTACGGGTAAGACCACCGACATTGCCGAGCACGTAAAGGAAACATCCCTGCGCATTCCACGTAGCAGTAACGTGTTCCTGGGCTGCAGCATCAAGCAGCTCTACATCAAGACATGGCCTGCCGTGGTGAAGGGACTGGAAATGATGGGTCTCGTAGAAGGTCGTGACTTCATGCGACAGCGACCGCCTGCCAAGCTCCACTGGCCGTTGCCTCTGAGCAAGCCCCGTTCTTGGGAAAACGTAACCATCTTTAACACAGGTGCGTGCTGGTACTCCATATCAATGGCAGTACGCGCCAGTGTTAATGGTATGACACTCTCCAGCGCAGCTGCCGACGAGACGCGCTACCTGCCGTTCCTGAAGATGAAGGAAGAGTTGTTCCCTGCTATCCGACCCGAACTGATCTCCAAGGGCAGCGGACTGATGGGCGACGGTTTTCGCAATACCGCCAAATATACCTTCGGCTACAACGTGGACTATAACCCGCTATACCTCTCGAAGTTCTTTGTCAGCGACCCGTCCATCACGCAGAAGCAGGCGCTCTGGGAGCAGGAGGAACAGACGCAGACCGACGACATCAACCACGAGATAGACCTGATGCTGGCCGAAGCCGACGAGATGCCTGAACTGTGGCACGTAGACGGATTCTTGAAACGTATCAATGAATTGCGCTGCAAGAGCAAGATTTTTTTCCGTTTCAGCAGTTTGAGCAATATCGAGATACTTGGCGAAGAATGGTTCAGAACTATGCGTCGAATCTTACCCCCATTGATGTACAATATTCAGATTCTTGGCCAACGCAAAGGATTGGCACGTGATGGATATTACTGCAACTACGATTCGGAACTGCATACTTACCATCAGAGCGACCTCGCCGTGATGGATAAACTGCTGTCTGATTATACGACCCGCTACTGCCGCACAGCTTTAGACCAAGCCAACAACCCCACAGCCGTGGAGTATGACGCCATCGACCTGACACGCACGTCGCTGGTGAACGATTGCAGCCTGGACTTAGACATCGACTATGATCTTCCCATCAGGATAGCTTTAGACTACAATGCCAACCTGAACTGCGTGGTTATCGGGCAACTTCGTAAGTTTGAAGGCCGTGAGACTCTGATGGTGCTCAAAAGTATGTTCACCATGAACGAGCAGAAGATACGTGCTCTGATACGCAATATGTGCCGCTACTACCGTCCGTTCATCGACCGTGGCGGCGACTTCATTTACTACTATGACAGTACGGCAAAGCAAGGTGCGTCACTGGCATACGCTGTAGAGGGAGCCAAGGCGCAAAACTTCAATGATGTAGTTATCGAGGAACTGAGGCGCGCCCGTGCCAGCGTAACACCCGTTGATATCGGCTCTCCCATGAAGCATAACCAGAAGTTCCAGTTTATCTGTGATGTATTCAGTTTCCAGCAAGGCCCTGCCGTTCGCATCAACGCCGATGAAGACCGTAACGAATACTTGATAACCGCCATTGAGAACTGTGCTTGCGAACAGGGGCCGAACGGCATACGCAAGTATAAGGGTGGTGAAAAACTACATGCAAAAGGCGAAGGTACGGAGGGTAGCATTGACCCCAGAACCAGAACGGACGTAACGGACGCTTTTGATACGCTGCTCATAGGCTGCCGCTTCTTTACCAACGGAAACAAAACGATTGGTGGCAGACTGAAGGGGAGATACCAAAACCTTGCTGGTATTCTGAGATGATAAAAAGCGAGGGCCGTTTGCCCTTGACTTCATGCCTGTAAGGCATTATCTTGCAGGCATAATCACAAATTCTAAATAGGCTATGGGCAAGAAAAATAAAAAGCAGGGCAGTGGCGGAATGGTTACGCACAAGCCGAATACTTTTTCCGATTATCAGAATATCCATCGTGAACTGATGGCCAAACATTATGTTCCCATTGACGTGCTCCGTCCGGGCAGAGTCAGGGACATATCGTTGGCTGTTGGTGACGCTGCCAATGCTGGCGCACAGGATATGGCGGTCTCGATGGGTTGCGGCGGCTGGAGCAACGGACCGCTGAGCAAGGTGGCGTGGAGTTTCGACGGACGCACGGATACCGTTGTAAAGGTGAATGACAAGGACGGAAATCCACTGGGTGACGGATACGTGAAATGGGGTGCCGGCGACAATATCCCTTCGGTTATACCGCCACTGGCTATGTCGTCACCCTATACGTCTGCACCCTTACGCTATATTGCCGACCTGATAATGGGGCTTGGCTATCGCTATATGTTCCGTATGCCTGACGGCAAGATGGTAGAGTTTAAGGATGCCGGCGAACTGTTGCAGCAGAAAATTGACGAATTGGAGGCCAAGGAAAAGACACCCATCGACGAAGCAGAGGAGTTACTCGGCAACATCGGCGTAGAGCCAAAGAAACCTGAGAATAAAGCCTTGAAACGCTTGAAGGAAATGTACGCCGACTGGGAACGTACCTGGTACGGATACGATGAGAAGGACGCGATGGGCGACATGGAACATGTACCAGGCTCTAAGGAGTTCATTGAGGAAAACAACCTTGATCTACAGTTTGCACAGTGCATGCAAGATCATGTGATGCTCGAAATGTCGTTCCCAACCATCGGACTGCAGAGAGGCAGAAGAGGGCAGTGGAAGCCAAAGATAGTTCAACTCTCCATGCTCCCAGCCCATAGCACCAGACTGAGTGTGCGTAATAGCCAAAATCACATTAACGCATGTTACTACTCTGACTCACTACGCCGTAAGGGTGCCGCAGGTACACAGACTGTCACCAACGCTACGCAGGATAACTCGTTCAAGATGTACCCTGCTTGTATGCCACAGCACTTGCTGTCAGACTTGAAGTATATTATCGACTCAAACCAGCGCACCCGCATAAAGGATCGCCCAACTTGGATTGTATGCCCGACGTTCTACCCGAGCTTAAACAAACCATATTATCCCCAGCCGGCGTGGTGGAGCGTCTTCACCTCCAAGGCTTTCGACTTCTCGGCCACCATTCTGTACGATAAGTACAAGCAGCGCGATAATGCCACGACGTTCGGAAAAATTCTGTTTGTGTCCTTAGACTACCTCAATGATGTCTTTAGTGATGAAGGGTATCAAGGAAATCCTGAAAAGAAACAGGAGTTTATCGACCAACTCGACAAGTCGTTAGAGGACTTCCTTCAGCGCCGCGAGAACAACGGCAAGACCATGCGTCAGTGGATGTGGACTGGACCCGATGGCAAAGAACATAAGAGTGTAGAAATAGTTGATGTTACAGAAACCACCAACGATTCAGTGAAGGCCGGCAAAGAAGAACTTGAACTTTCCACTTCGCCAATCTTCCTGGCATTGCAGATTGACCCGCGCTTGGTTGGTGTGCCTATGGTAGCAGCCAGCAATGGCGGCACGGCCCTGCGTGAGATGGCTCTACTCAAACAGCAGCAGCTGAACATTCACCAGCGCCTTTATCTGAATCTGCTCGAAGCTATCAGCCGCTTCAATGGATGGAGTGATCGCGGATGCTGGGTGGTAAAATTACAGACTCTCACAACCTTGGATAACAGTAAGACAGGAGTCGTTGAGACACTATCATCTGAAGGTGCTTGACAACGCAACTATTAGTTAAACATATATTCCGAGTGCAGGTAGCCGTGAGGTTGTCTGCACTCATTTTTTCTTCTTTGGGTTTGGAGTGCCAAGAGCACCGCCTTTAACCCGATTAAGCATCTTCCATCCGTCTGCAGCATACTTCCTAATGTATTCATCCTCCATCTTTCCCACCACGTCTATATCGAGCCAGTCCGTCAGTATCTTAAACTCATACGATGCTCCTGTTTCCTCTATATGCTTATATACTGCCGACTTCTTCTTCTCAACGTCCGTATGACGTCTACGTCTATGTTCGGGATCAAACGACAGGCCGATATAAGCATATCCGTCAGAGAACGTAAAGGCGTATATCTTTCTTCTCATCCAGTTTCCGACAACTTCCATGTGACCGCAGATATCATCAAGCCATCCTTCTTTAAAGGCGTGTTGGTAAGCGTAACCGCTCCCTTTCTGAAATTCGCATCTCGTCTTATATCCCAAAGCTACAGCGTGACAATACTCTTTGGTGTAGAATCCCTTGGGTCGCCTCAGTTCTTCCATGTGACTGCATACTTCTTCAAAGATGCCGCGCCTTCTTGCAGCATTATATGCACCGCCTTCTTTCTCGCGAAACTCCTCTTTTGTCTTACACTTCAAAGCCGCTACCCTTATCTCTTCATCGGTATAGGATTCCCGCATGTTGCGCTTCATGTGGCCGCACAATTCATCTAACAATCCTCGACGGACAATGGCGAAATAAGGGTATCGCTGTTTCTTTCTGAACACGGTTAGGTCATCATATTCGTTTGCAATCGCAGCCAGTTCCTCGCGTGTATAGTCGGCTCTCATATTCCGCTTCATGTGGTTACACAATTTAGCAATCAAACCTCTGCGCTGTATAGCAGAATAAATATTTGGCTGCTCCCGTTTAAACTGTGTAAGGTTGTTGTAGACCCTGGCGACCGATGCCAACTCTTCGTCTGTGTAATTCGGTTTTTCGCGCTTCATGTGAGCACACAGTTCATCCATCAGTCCGCGCCTGCTTATTGTCTGGTAGGCGGACTTCTCCTTCTTGATGAACTCCGCGACGCTGTCGTATCTTGACGCAATATCGGCCAACTCATCGTTAGTGTAAGGGATACGTTCCTCTCGCTTCATGTGACCGCAAAACTCTTCCATCTTTTTACGGCTGTGTATCCTGTCGTAGGCTTTAGGTTCCCGCTCACGAAACTCCTTCAGACTGTCATACCTTGACGCAATTTCCGCCAGTTCTTCGTCGGTATAGCGCTCACGTCTTCCACGCTTCATGTGGCCGCAGAACTCCTTCAACTTCTTACGACTGACTATCGCATCGTAGATTTTAGGTTCCTTCTTACGAAACTCTGTCAGCACCGTATATTTTGATGCGATGTCGGCCAACTCTTCGTCTGAGTATTTGTATTCTCCCTTTTTCGCCATATCAGTTTTAGCATAAATATAAGGCAGCACTGCGCGTTGCTATGGCTGATTGTGCAAGCCACCGGGACGTTTCCGTTACCCGACGCGGTTACTGCCCTAATGGGTATCATTTTTACTATGGCAGATACAACAAATGCCACCATCAGTGGCGGCATCATCTTGTACCGCACAATCATTTAAGCACTGCAAAGATAAGCATAATTTCTGAAACCACCAAATTTCTCAGCATTTTTTAACTCGTTTCGTCTGCCCTTGACTTTCTATCCGATACGTAGTATCTTTCCGACAAAAAGGTAATATATGAAATCAATAAAGAACATATTCCACAAGAAGCAGAAGCAGGAGCCGAAGCCGCTGAGAGTAGAGGACGTTGCCCCTGCACCCATGACACCGGAGCCTGACGATGCAGAGCTGGCAGCAATGGCGCTGCTGGAGAAGATGGCAGAAATAAAGGGTGTGAGTAGAAACAACGGTACCACGGAATCGGTGGATAACGACAAGAAGAAGGACGCCCCCCACGATGCTGCTCACTACAAGCGACTGGCGGAGCGCATCCGCAAGGCGCACGAATCGGCCAACCTGCGTACACAGCGTTTCCTCGCCTTCTGCGAACAGGAGTTGAAGAAGCACGACCTGCCCAAGGAAGGCCCTGGGTCTTTAGGACTTCTGGAAGCTGAACTATATAAGCGACTCGACGTGATAGAACGTCACGGCGGGGAGTTGAAACACCGTTGGCAGCATTGCCTGGCAATGGTGACGGTAAGGCTGATGGACAAGATGCCACCAGTCAGCACAGACGAAGACGAGTAAGACTATGGCACTGATTTCGGAAGTACAGGAGAAGGGCTGGGCCAGCGACAAGTATGGCGACAAGGTGAAACGCTGGGAATGGGACTGGCGCGATGAACGCATCATGTCGTGGATCAACAACTTCGAGCGCATCAGCCGTGAGAACACCGAGGAGAACGTGGAGCGACTGAATGCCGTGCGCACAGGAGCCATGAAGCGCTCGCTGTGGTGGAAGACATGGGCGACGAGCGGTGGCGACACGCAGGTGTTTGCTGCCAAGTACCTGTACTATTCGAGGTTCGTAGAACTGGCCGTAGGCAAGAATGAGCCCTACGACAGTCCGGTGCCCAACATCCCACAACCGTATTGGCAGCCTATTCCCGTGCCAACACGTAAACGCAGGGGTAAGCCCTTCGTGGTGACAGAGATGCGCACGCAGGCCGCCAAGTTCGCATCGGTGGCCCGCAGGGAGTTCTCCTTTGCCGGAACCATGTTCATGGTTTACGCTATGGGCGACAATCAGGATGCCCACGATGCCGTGAACCGCGCCCTCTTCAGACGGCAGCGTCGCGGCAGATTTGACAGATAACCATCATTAGAAACCAACACAGAATACAAGATATATGGCAACACGTCACGAACTTATCCACATTGACTTTGTGGCCAACGCCGGTAAGGCGAACCCAGTAATGAAATCGCTGCAGGTAGCGTGCGATGACGCCCGCGTAGCCAAGGAAAAGCTCGACAAGGAGCTGGCTAACGCCAAGGCTGCCGGAGCGCCTGCAAAGGTCATTGCCGACATCGAGGGCAGACTGAAAGCGCAGACCAAGACCTGGGAGGCTTTGCAGAAAGGCATGCGCGAATATACCAAGGGTATCGACACGCTGTCGAAGGGTATTAAGGAGTTCAACCAAGGTACGCTTGACCAGATGTCGGCCAAGTTCAATAAGTCTGTCTATAACGCTGCAAAGCTCGTGCAGAGCACGGTTGAGACAGGTAGCAAATACTGGAACCAGTTGCAGCGTCTGATGGATGCCACCGACCGCAACGTGACCCGTGCCAAGGAGGACATCGTGACGATGATGCAGTCGCTGAAGGACGGCAGTTCCGTCAGCACCGTACAACTGACCCGTGCCAAGGAGGTGCTGGAAGACCTGTCGCGTCTGGCTGTCTATAATAGCGAGGAGTGGCGCAACCTGAAAGCACAGATGAATGAGGTGGCACAGGCCGTGGATATGGTGGCTGCTACCGAGCGTAGTCTGAAAGGCGAGATAGCTTCTGAGCAGGACGCACTCAGACTGTCGAACGCACTGACGCAGGAGAGCATTAACCTACGCCATGCCGACGGCGAGGCTGCCATGCAGGCTGCCAAGAAGGAGCGCGAGGGCATAGAGGCCACGATGAAAGGCTTGAGCGACAAGAAGGCCCAGCGCAGCAAGGAACTCGACGACATACGCGACGAGATAGAGCTGCAGGAGCATCTGGACGAGGTAATCAAGAAGCGCGACCAGAAGATAGCCGACGCCCGCAGCACCAAGCAGGATGCCGAGCAGCGACGCGACGAGGCAGACCGCACCATCAAGGCATACGAAGACCAGAAGACCAAGGTCGGCGAGCTGAAAAAGGAGGTTGACGAGCTGACCAAGGAGCGTGACAAGGAAGCCAAAGCCGCTGAGAAAGCCGCTGAGAAAGCCGAGAAACATGCCGAGGCGGTTGGTAAGCAGCAGGAAAAGGTGAGCGGTCTGGAGAAGGAGGTCGAGAAACTGGAGCAGGATCTTGACACCCTGAGCAAACAGCCCGTCAAGCCGACTGTGGATACCAGCGGTGTGGACGATGCCAAGAAGAAAATCAACCAGGAGCCTATTAAGCCGAAGGTGGATGACTCGGAGGTCAAGGCACTGGAAGCCCGCCTGAAAGCCATTCAGGATGCCATTGCCGAGAAGCGTCAGCAGATAGAGGCCGAGAGCAAGAAGGGTGCTGGCAGCATCAGCCAGTGGGAGGAAACCCTGAAGCGTGTGCAGGGCAGCAAGGATGGTCGTCTGACTGCAATGGGTCTTGGCGACGAGAAGAAGCAGATGGATGACCTGCTCGACGTGGCCAACCGATTCTACGAGATTATCAAGAAGGTAAAGGGCGTGACGGAGGATAAGTTTATCCCCGCTCAGGCCGCAGAACCTATCAAGCAGCTGGCCGAATACTACCAGATAACGGAGGAGGAAGCCCGCAAGCTGATACAGACGCTGGAGCGTAGCGACGTGGTGCAGAAGAAATTCGCCACCATGCGTTTCGATGAGCATACGGGATTCCTGGCCGTTGAACAGAAGAAGGGCGTGGAAGACCAGCAGATACGCATCGAGGCCGCTCAGTCGTATCTGGAAAAGGCCCGTGAGCGCGAGGCCGGACAGACGGAGAGAATCAATAAGCTGACGGGCGAACTGAACGATCTGGAACAGAAGGAGGCTGAGCAGAAAGAAAAGATTGCCGCCGCTTCCGAGAAAGCCGCACAGGCTGCTGAGCAGCAGAACGAGGCCACCGAGAAAAAGGTGAAGCTCTCGAAGAAGGAACAGCAGGAGGTAGAGAAGCTCACACAGGATAATGCCGCACTGACCAGCACCATCGAGGCGCTGAAGAAACAGCGCGACGCCCTGACCGCCTCTGATGAAAAGGGAGCCGAAGCCGCCAAGAAGGGTGCCGAAGCCGCCAAGGAAGAGGCACAGGCCATGAAGATGACGGCAGAGGAAGCCAAGGCTGCATTGGAGGAAATGCGAAAGATGTCAACCCTCAAACTGAAGGGTGACACAGGTCTGGAGGCTTCCAATATAGAGCAGGCCCAGCAATACCTGATGGGTAGAATCAAGGCCATCAACCCAAGCGGTGTTGGTGGCGGGCGTTTTACGCTTCAGGGCAAAAATCAGATTAAGGACCTGATAGATGCCTTCAAGAAGGACTACGGTATCGGTAGCGATAAGGAGGCTCGCGAAATCGTAAACCGCCTCGTTACCGGCAAGAACGGTGGATTGATTCAGAGGGGCGTTTATGACAAGGAGTTCGGTGCCCTTCAAGTTACCGTTGATCCGGAGGCGTTGAAGCAACGCGGTGCCCGTATGCTGGAACTTACCAACATCTCGAAGGGTGTTACCGCTGCCACCAAGGAGCAGACTGCTGCCGACCAGGCACAGGAGGAAGAGGTGAAACGCTTGCGTGAGGCATACCGTCAGGAAGACGAGACCCTCAGAAAGCGTAAGGAGGAATACCAGAAGCGTCTCGACAAGGCCAACGCCATAGGTGGCCCTGAAGAGAAGGACGGCAAGCGCACTGCCAGAGGTCAGGCACTTGACGATGCCGAGACATACCGTCAGCGCTATGTGGTGAAGCAGGAGGAGCGCACCAAGGCTGCATGGGAGGAATACCAGGCCGTGAAGAGCGGCACGCAGGCTACCGAGGCGAATACCAAGGCGAAGAAAGATAATGTCAGCGTTGACCAGCAGAAAAAGCAAATCGACGAACAGATAGCCGCTCTGGAGCAGCAGAAGGCCGGCAACACCGAACGCCTCACACAGTTGCAGGAGAAGGGTGCCAAGGCTGCCAAGAAGAATGCCGAAGCCACTCAGGAGCAGACGCAGGCCGTGAAGGAGTCTGCCGATGCAGAGATGACGATGGAGCAGCTGCTGAAGCGCCGAGAGGATCTGGACAACAAACTCGCTGCCAAGAAGGAGCAGTTGAGAAAGGCCCAGGAGGAACTGGAGAAGATGACGAAGAGCGAGACGGCTGCTGAGAAAGAGCAGTCGGACGTGACCGCACGCCTCACTCAGAAACAGGCCGAGTATAACGAGGAACTGCAGAAGATGGGCCCGATGAAGGAAGCCCGCGACCAGGCCACGAAAGACCGCAGAAATGCCCAGCGCGTCATCAACCGCAGCGACGAGACCATTAACACCACCATGCGCGAGGTTCTTCCTGAACGTAAGTCGGAGGAAGAAATGACGCAGATGCGCAAGAAGGCTGAGGATTTGCAAAAGGAAATCAACGACCTGACGCAAGCCTTCGACCAGAACGCACAGGCCATCACCAACCTGAATCGCAAGGAGACCGAAGCCGCCATTGAGATGGCACAATCGGAGAACGTCAGCATCGAGAAGGTGAAGCAGGCCATCGAACTGTTGAAAAAGAAGATAGAGACCGAGGCTACCGATGCAAAGACCATGCAGGAGCGTGGCGACGCCATTAACCGACTGAGCGAGCGACTGACTCAGATGAATGCCGAGGTTGCCAAGCTGTCGCAACCCATCGCCGACCGCCTGAAGGTGGACGACTTGGGTACGCTGAGCGAGACCGAGATACGCCAGGGCATTGAAGCCGCCAAGCAACTCATCCAGACCTATAAGAGCGGGGGCAACGAAGCCAACGAACTGGCCGAGCGCATCGTTAAGGCCGAGAAGCACCTGAAGGACACAGGCATCGAGGCAGCGCGCACAGCGCAAAAACAGGCAGAAGCCCAGCAGTTGTTGGCCGAGAAGCATAAGCAGATGCAGGACCGCATGTCGGCACTCAACCGTCTGTCGAAGGAGGGGCTGACTGAAACACAGCGTTATTGGCAGGCACAGATGGACGGTGCCACCCGTGGAAGCCGTGCCTTCAAGGAAGCAGAACGCAACCTGAAACACATCAATGCCGAACAGGAGAAACAGACTCAGGCACAACTTGAAGCAAGTGCCAACCGTCTGGGTCGTAAGAACCTGAGAACGCTGTCGGGTGCTGAGTTACAGGAGTCGGTAAATGCTGCAAAGCAACTGTTGGCTACCATGAAGCCCACCAATGCAGCATATACAGATTTGCAGAATAACATCATCCGTGCCGAAGAGCACATGAAGCAATACGGACTGGAAACCGCCCGTAGCGCACAGCAAGCTGCTGCGCAGTTGCAGATGATGAAAGACCGCATGGTCGATCTCAGTAAGCTGTCGGATGCCGGTCTGGAAGAAACACGCCGCTACTGGCAGGCGCAGATGGACGGTGCCGAGCGTACAAGCCAGGCATACATAGAGGCCAAGGCAAACATGGAGGCTATCGTCCACGAACAGCAGAAGTTGGCCGCAGAGCAGGTGAAGACCGACGCTCAGAAGATATACGGCAATAAGATGCTGATGAGCGAGGGTAGCATCCGTAACGCCATTGAAGCCGCCAAGCAGTATCAGCAGACGTTGGCAGCTACGAGTCCGGAGTATCAGCGCCTGAAGACTGCCATCGTGGATGCCGAGGAACACATCAAGAAATACGGAGTAGAAGCCGAACGTGCAGCCCGCAAGGAGGCACAAGCCATCGCCGATGCTGCCCGCAAGCGTCAGGAGAATGACACGATGATGCGCAAGCAGCTGTATAACACAAGGGATTTGTCGGCGTCGGCACTGAAAGCACAGGAACAATACTGGCAGCGACTGATTGATGACCCCAATACGGCAGCAGCCAGTCTGGCACGCTATGAGAAAGACCTGAAGCGTGTGCGTCAGTTGCAGGAGCAGGCTATTAAGACTGAGGGGCAGGAAGCCTTTAATTTCTTTAATGATGGCAAGGATGAGAACGCCAGTGCCAACGAGATAAAAAAGCAGGCCGATGCGCTAAAGAAATATCGCGACTCCCTGCCACAGAAGGATAATGCCGACACAATCGCCAAGATCAACGAATATCTGATAAAGGCTGGGCAGTCGGCAGAGAAAGCCGCACAGCAGGCTATGTCGCTGCGTCAGGCCGTCACCATCGGAAAGCAGGTGCGTGGCGGTTCATTCAGTGGTAGTACCGAAGAGCTTAAACAGGCTAAGAAAGTGCTCGAAGAACTGCAGCAGCGCGTGGAGAAGGGCGGTAGGTCGTGGCAGAAATTGCAGCGCGACATCGACGGTATCAACATAGAGTTAAAGCGCGTCAACACCATCAGCAAGGAAGTTCAAGAAGTGCTTGACCGTCCTAAAGGCCGTTCGTACAACGAGTTGAAGCAGGCTGTAGAGCAGGGCCGTCTGAAACTGCAGAGCATGGACCGCACCACCAAAGAAGGGCAGAAGGCTTTCGATGAACTGGCTAAGAAGATAAAAGCCTGCGACCTGGAGATGAAGACCCTTGGAAATTCTGCCAAGGGTACGGTGTCTGCCTTCGATAAGGCATGGGGCCGACTGAAGACCTATATCAGTCTGTACGTCGGTGCAGCCGTCGCCATGCAGAAGATTACGTCAACGATGGGTGATCTTATGACGCTCTCGGACAAGATGGGTGAAGTACGTAAGACTACCCACTTTACGGCTGATGAAGTAGGGCGACTGTCAGACAACTTGACGAAACTTGATACGCGCACACCAATAGAACAGCTGCTCAGCATATCGGCACGAGGCGGTCAGTTGGGTTTGAAGGCACAAGAGGACATACGAGGATTTACCGAAGCAGCTAATCAGTTGATGGTTGCTCTGCCTGAAATGGGAGAGGAATCGGCTACTGAACTGATGAAGATTGCGAAGGCAACTGGCGACCTGAAGCGTAACGGTGACGATGTGCAAGAAACACTGGAGCGCGTCGGTTCTACTATCATCGAATTGCGTGCCAACAGTGCATCTACCGCGCCTGCCATTACGGACTTCGTGAAGCGTGTCGGTGCCGTAGGTGCTCAGGCAGGCATCACCATTGACCAGGTGGCCGCTCTGGGTTCTACAGTCGATGCGTTGGGTGGTCGCGTGGAGATGTCGGCAACGGCATTGTCACGAATGATTCCAGCAATCCGCAACAACTCGTTTGCAGTAGCAAATGCTATAGGCGTGACAGAGAAGTCCCTAAAAGACCTGTTTAATAGTGGGCGCGCTATGGATGCTATGGTGCTTATCTTCCAGAAGATGCGTGAGAGTGTTCAGCAGTATGACACATCGACGGAGAAAGGCTTGAACGCTATGGCCGACCATGTGGAAGAGATGCTGGGAAAGAATGCCACCATGCAGGAGGTTATGAAGGAGCTGAACCAGCAGGGTGCACGTGCCGGTATCGTGTTTGGTCTGTTGTCGCAGAACGTGGACGAACTGGAGAAGCAACTTGGTATTGCCAACAATGCCTATCGCCAGAATACGGCCCTGCTGAACGAGTATAACAATATGAATGAAACCACAGCAGCCAAATGGGAACGACTGAAGAATAGCATCGAGGAGTGGTTTGTCAGCGACTCAGCGCAGCGTTTCCTCGGTAGAATCATCGACGGACTGCGAACGCTGGCCGACTGGTTTGCCTCTGATGGCCCGTTAGCCATTGGTTTCAAACTGATGCTGACCTACGCTGCTGCTATGAAGTTGCAGATAGGTGCAGCCTTTATGGGTATTGGCGGTGGTTTTAAGACGCTGACAACAGCACTGATGGCCGGTATGGCAGGCATCGGAACGTCGCTTGGTGTCTTAGGCGAGAAACTGGGTTTGGTTACAGCACGTACACGATTGGCAAGAATGGAGTGGAAGAAGATGGATCTGGCTATGAAGCAGAACATCATCGGAGCAATCATCGCTGCCATCGCCATGCTGGCCATGAAAATGTGGGAGTGGCACAAGGCCGCCAAGGAAGCTGCTGCAGAGGTTGGAAGATTCAATCAGAAGATGGCCGATGAGAAGAAGGCACTTGACAGTCTGTTTGAGCCGTTGAATAAGTCCAACCTTGCGCAGAAGGATCGCCTTGACATTATCAAGCAAATCAATGATAAGTACGGCAAGTATCTGGGTTATATGCTCAGCGAGACTTCATCTGCTATCCAGTTGGCAGATGCCCATGCTCTTATAGCAAAGCGCATCCGAGAAGAAGCTTACGAGCGTCGTATTGCCGAGAAGGAGAAGAAAATCCAAGAGGAATACGACGAAGACCTGAGTGCCGACTACGGAAAGATTGTTAGCCGTGTACGCTCTGGCGCAAAGAGCGGTACCGACGTTGAGAGGATTGCTGACAGTTTGAAGAGTCTTGTCGATCAGAACATCGAGAAGATTGATAAGCGCTGGGGCGGTGGCATCGTCCTTGCACCTGAGTTCAACAATAAACTCAATGGTTTCTTGGAGCGACTGGTTGCCGACGGTGAACTGTCAAGGAAGAGTGTCAGCGGTGTTCGTTCTGCACTTATTTCGTACATGAATGATGCCAAAGACCAGCATAACGACATTATGAGTCAGACGGCAAACCTTCGCTCTGACCTGCGCGGTATTCAGGGAGCCATCAAGTATGACCTTGCCAATAATATCAACACGCTTGTCAGCAAGGTTGCCAGCACGGTAGGCAATGCTGTGAAGAACATCAAGCAGCAACAACAGAACACACCGCTGATGCTTCAGCCGCAAGGTGGTGGCAGTGGCGTCAACATTCCTAACCTGTTTGGCGGTCAGCAGCAAGGAGGATGGAGTGCTCCTTGGCAGCAGACCCGTGAGACAACACCCGACCAGCAGATGGCACCTGCAGGATGGAAGCCTGACATTGACAAGAAGAATGTAGAACAGGTCCGTCAGTTCGTGACCGACCAGGATGCGCTACGAAGCGCACTGCAAGCCAGTGGGGAACAGTTGGACGAGGCACAGCGCAAGGTTGCTGAGTCATGGCTTCTGAGTGACGAGCAGTTGAAGGAGTATCGTAAGATTATCCAAAAGGCTGACTACAGCCCAGGTGGCAAAAATGCTAACCCCTATGGTGACTATAACAAAGTAACCTCTCCGTACTCAGAGTGGAACGGTGACGACCTTGTTGCCCGTCGTAAGGAGATGTTGGAGCGCGTAAAGGCTTTGGCCAATGGTGCAGACGTACAGGCGGTATTGTCGGAGGATGCAAAGTTCATCAGCGACGCCGTGCGCAAGAACATCAAGACCACCAATGACGCCATTGAATGGTATAACTCAGAACGACTGAAAATACAAGATGCACTTCATGCCAAGCACCTGACGAACACCGGCGACTGGCTCGACCCGAAGGCTCAGCGTAGAGCAAGCCGCGTGGTGAGAGACGAGATGAAGTATTACCTGGATGAGTTGGATGCTTACTATACCGAGCGCAAGGCGAAGATACAGGAAGCTCAGAACGACGAGGAAATCAGCGAGGCAGAGGCACGCAACCGTACCATTGCCAATGAGGCTGAGTGGCGTCAGCGCCGTGCCGAGTTGCAGCAGCTGTATGCCAAGAAGGGTGCAAAAGTGACGCAGGCTGAACAGCAGGCTATCTTCAACATCATATCGGAGCGTACTGGCGAGACAACAACATTTATCCAGAGGGATATTGCCCAGACAGTGAAGTTCATTGAAGACGTTGGCAAGAAGAGCAAGGCCGCTATGGACCGCATCTATGGTAATCTGGATAAGGATATTGAGCAGGACTTCCTGCGTCAGCGCAACGCCATCGGTCAGCACATGAAGGCCATTCAGGATATCATCGACAAGGAACGTCCGTTCAACGGCATCACAAAGGACCTGCAGACGAACCTTACGACTATGGGTATCCTGACGGCGCACATGAGCAAGGAGCGCGATGAGTTGATGGCGAAGAATGCCGACATGACGAAGTTCAACGAGAAGCAAGCCCAAGAGGCGTTTAAGGAAATGACGTTCCTGTTGGGCGAGGCTGAAAACGCCTACTCGACAACTGCCGAGGAGGTGATGCAGCGTGCTGCCGAAGCCGGACTGACGGCATGGGTGGAGGAGATGAAGCAGAATCCGCAGATGCAGGAGGGCTTGATGGCACAGTTACGCTCTACTTTTGACACCATTCAGGATGCTATCAAGAAGGAAGCCTCGCAGTTGAAGAAGGAAGCCGAAATCATGTGGAACAATATCCTCATGCCAGACGGCGAGACCACCATGAAGCAGGCTTTCGACAAGACCATCTCGACGCTTGGCATTGAACAGGGTAGGGTAAGCCGTGCGAACTCGCTCATCGGTGCAGGACAGGCATCGGAGCGTGTGGTCGACAAGTTGGCCATCAAGCAGATGCAGGTACAGATGTCGATGCAGAAGGCATACTATGATCTGATGCGTAAACGCGGACAGGCTCAGGTAGAGATACTGAAACAGCAGTCGAAAGAACTGGAAGAGCAGGGCAAGTTGGAGGAAGCCAAGCGCAAGAGCCAGGATGCACAGCATGTTCAGATGGCACTCAATCTGGCTACCACCAAGGAGCAAACAGAACTGTTGAAACTGGAAGAGGAACTGACTGCAAAGGTTGAGGAATCTCAGAACCGCCTCTATACCGAGTTGAAGGAGTGGGGCAATCTGTTGTCTTCGAGCCTGCAGAGTATCTTCGAGGCATCAAACGCCGGCAATGCCGATTACTATAACGAACGCGCCAAGATGGACCTGACGGGCAAGGGCGGTCCAGGTGCGGGCACCTACGTTGTCATTGACAATGCAGGTACCAGCGATGCACAGGCCCACTATGAATACCTTGATGAGCGTCAGGCTCTGGAGCGTGAGCATGAGATTGAGCAGCAGAACGCACAGGCAGAGGCGTGGAGCAAGGTCATGGATGACATCAATATGAAGATGTCGGAGAGCATCACCGACTGGATGAACGCTTTCCTTCAGAGCCAAAGCGTAGACCTGAACACAGCGGCACTCGGTGCCAATACAGCCGCCATCAATGCGCTGACATCGGCAATGGGTGGTGTTCCTGCAGCAGAAGGTTCGGGCGATATTGGCGTAGGAGAAGACGGTGTACCAAACTCCATACGCCGACCCGAAGAGAATAACGGTGGTGAAGCACCAACCTATAAGGCTCCTTGGCAGATGACCGACGAGGATATTGTCAAGGGTCAGGAGAACATGGGGCTGATGTGGCAGTCGTACACCGAGCAGGGTACGGAGGCTATGATGCAGATGCAAGAGAACCTGGCAGAGACACCAGGCATTACTCCACCGTGGCAGATGACTGAGGAAAGCATGCAGGCCGGTATGGAGAACATGCAGAATGCTTATCAGGGTATGGTTGATGCAAGCAACAAGGCTACGGGTCAGGTGCTTGCCAACCAGAGCAAGATACAGCAGGGCGAGAACCAGACCGACAAAAAGATATCATCTGGCGCACAGTCGGCTTTTGCCAAGATGACGGCAGCAGCCAACCTGTACGGTATTGCCTATCAGGCCATGTCGAATGACAATCTTTCAACGGCTCAGAAGTTTGAGATGATTGCTGTGCAGGCTGCAGGACAGGCAGCTATCAGTGCGCTGACAGCTTCGTTGGCACAGAACACGGGACAGGTTGCCGCCGACACGCCTGCCGTAGCATCAAAGGCATTTGCCCAACTTGGTCCTATCGGTGGTGCAGCTGCTTTTGCCGCCATCACTGCCATACTTGGTGGACTGGTTGGCCTTGCCGTCTCGAAGATTGCGAAATCGAAGAGTCAGATTGCACAGGTGACTGGTGCCAGTGTCGGTGCTGGTCGTATGGCAACGGGTATGCTGACGTATGGCGAAGGTAACGTGAATGAATTTACGGATCCATCGACGCTGACGCCTGGCAGACAGTACAACGTGGATAGTGCCGACGGAAAGACATACCGTGCTCGCTACATGGGCAAGAATGCCAAGACACACATCACCAACGGGCCGGAGTTCCACCTGGTAGGCGAGAAGGGTAGGGAGGCCATCATCGACGCGCACACAACCCGGCAGCTGCAGATGGACGACAACGGCATCTGGCAGTCGATACAGACGCTATACAACGGCGGTCGCCTCAGTCATTCGTCAATGCGCCGTAGTGGTAGGGGAGTGAGAGCCTTTGCCGATGGTAATCTGGATGAGTTTGAGGAGGTTGAGAGCACGCTGGGCGGTGGCGATACCGGCATGAGCATGGAGCAGGTAATATCACTGAAAGAGAGCATCGACCGTCAGAGCGACCTGCTGGAAGACCTGCGAACAAACGGCATCAAGGCAACCTTTGACGTGTACGGCAAGGGAGGCTTGGTGGACAGCTACGATACTGGTAAGAAAAACGTGACGAGACATGGAGAGAGATATTGACTTAGTAATACCGATGGTATTTCCCGCTGACCCTGAGTGGCGGCGGGAATACCAACGCTTCCATATAGGGGATGCGACAAAGAGCGAGCGTTTCCGTTCGTGGGGTACGGAGGAACTGCTGGTGAGGTGCTGCATAAAGTTTATGCCGTGGCTCAGACGCATCTATATCCTGCTGGCACAGGAAAGCCAGGTGCAGGAGTGGATGAAGAACCTTGCGGCAGAACAGCAAGGCACTATGCAGCCGGAGGTGAGGACTGTGTTTCATCGGGAGTTCATGCCGGCAAACATGCTGCCATGCTTTGCGAGTCCGTGCATTGAGATGTTCCTGCATAAGATACCAGAGCTGTCGGAATACTTTATCTACGGGAATGATGACATGTTTCCGCTGAGTCCGCTGCAGCCGGAGGACTTTTTCCGTCAGGCAGAACCGGACGGCACACTCTTGCCGTGCCAGAAGATAACGGAGCGAGTGTATCCACCGAATCCGAATATCTTCCAGAGGAAGTGCATGTATCAACTGAACATGATAGCGGGGCGCTACGGCAAGCACTATACAGCGAAGTGGCCCGACACGGGGCATATCTTTGCGGCCATCAGGAAGAGCAGCTGTGAGGAGGTATGGCGCAGACATGGCGACGAGATAACCTATTACCTGTCGCCGCTGAAGCGTAACGACCGAAGCTACAACCACTATATCTACATGCTGTATCAGCACTTTGAGGGATTGTATGTAGAGCACCGTCCACCAAGGCACTATACCGACCATGAAACGCCGACACAGCGGCTGGCAGAGATTATCCGTGACCCGCAGGCGGGAATGGTCTGCCTGAATGACAACGAGAAGATCTTCGACTGGAAGGTAAGGGCGGAGATGGTTCACAGGGAGATTGAGAGAAAGCTGGGCATACAGGACAAATAACGGAATAACGACATGAAGATAGCATTGGTAGCCATCGGGCGGCGCGAGAACAGATATGCCCGAGAATGGGTTGAGCATTACCTTGAACTGGGGTTTGACCACATATACATCTGTGACAACAACCACGATGGGGAGGAAAACTTCGAAGATGTTCTCGGCGACAGAATTTCCGAGCATAAGGTCAGCATCCATGATTATAGAAACAGGCAGGGCGTGCAGGTCGTGGCATATAACGAGATGTATCGCCAGTATGGCGGTCAGTACGACTGGATGGCGTTCTTTGACTTCGACGAGTTTCTGACGGTGAACAGCGTGATGACGGTGAAGCAGTGGCTGGCTTTCTACACGGGCACTGATGCCGATACGGTGCTGGTGAACTGGAAATGCTATGGCGACTGCGGACAGGTATATGATGACGGACGTGGCGTGAAGGAGCGCTTCACGGAGCCGTTGCCGCTGGACAAGGCCGTGCAGTATGATTTCCCCAACAACAACCACATCAAGAGCATCGTGAGGGGTGGACTTGGTGAGATTTCCTTCGGGCGCAATCCGCATATTCCCGATACGGCGCGCTGCTGCTATACAGCCACGTGGCAGCCTTGCGAGGCATCGCCATTCCAGCCATACGACTTCAACGTGGCCACTCTGCACCACTACGCCACGAAAACCATTGAGGAGTGGATGATGAACAAGTGGACGAAGGGTACTGGCAACAAACCCGACATGGATGCTTTCCGAAAGAAGTATAAGGGACGATTCTTTAAGTATAACGAGTCAACGCCTGAGAAGCAGGCTTACATGGAATCCTTCGAGCGTAACAAGGAGCAGCGTATTACGGTGTGCATCGTCCACTACAATACACCTGAGATGACGCGCTGCTGCATCCGTTCGCTGCAGAAGCATACGCCTGGTGTTGGCATCATCGTGTTCGACAACAGCGACAAGCGACCGTTTGAGCCGATGGACGGTGTAGAGATTATCGACAATACCAAGGGCCAGATCATCAACTTTGACGAATGGCTGAAGGAGTTCCCGGATAAGGTGGACGTCGGCAACGGATGGGCGTCGGCCAAGCACTGCTGGACGGTGCAGTGGCTTGTGAACAAGCGTCGCAACCCGTTTATCCTGATGGATTCGGATGTGCTCATCAAGCAGGACATTAGTAGCTTCTGGGATAAGACGCAGGCGTTCGTTGGACAGGTGAAGCCACACATGTCGGCTTTCAGGATTACTGTTGAGAGGGTGCTGCCGTTCCTTTGCTTTGTCAACGTGCCGATGATGAAGGAGGAGGGTGTGAGTTACTTCAACTTTCCGAAGATGTGGGCACTGACCTATAAGTCCCCCGACAAGGCGTATGACACGGGCTGCTGGTTCTTGGAGGATGTGAGACGCCACGGTCTGCCGCGCCGTGAGTTGAGCATAGACCCTTATGCCCTGCATTTCGGTCATGGCAGTTGGAAAGGGAAGGACCCGAAAGAGTGGCTGGAGGAGCATAAAGCCCTGTGGGCATAGTGGCAGGTTTCAGGTTTCAAGTTTCAGGTTCAAGCTATGATATACAAGAGTTATCAAGACCTGTCGGACGCTATCCGCAGAAATCTATGGAAGATACCGCAGGATGTAGACATTATTGTCGGCATACCGCGCTCTGGCATGATAGCCGCACTGATGGTGGCCGAGTTGCTGGGCAGGCGATGTGCCTCGTTGGATGATTTCCTTGACGGCAACATCATGTCGTGCGGTGACAGACAGACGTTGCTTGGCAGGGGAAGACCGGGGAAAGTACTGGTGATAGACGATACCGTCAACACCGGTGCTGCCATTGTCAGGGCGCGCAATCTGTTGGTTACGATGGCAGGGCCGTATGATATTTTGTTTGGCTGTGTCTTTGCCCGTGGCAGAGATGCCAAGGCACTGGTGAACATCTGGCTGGAGGATATCTACGTGCCGGGCGAGCGGTGGTATCTCTATGAGTGGAACATCATGCACCATCATGCGCATAAGACACAGGCCATGATGTGGGACATTGACGGCGTGCTGTGCAAAGACCCTCCGTCGGAGCGTGATACCAAAGCCTATGAGTATTACCTTGAACATGCCGTACCAATGGTGGTGCCCACCACGCCGATTGGAGCCATCGTTACATACAGGCTGGAGAAGTACCGGGATGTCACCGAGCGATGGCTGGAAAGACACGGCATACAATATAACGACCTGATTATGTTTCAGGCTGATAGTCGTGAAGAGCGCAATGCCACGTCGTACCCGGGCAGATATAAGGCGCATCAGTATAAGAAGTCGGACTGGGCGACCCTGTTTGTCGAGAGCGACCGCGAGCAGGCGGCGAGAATCTGCGAACTTAGCGGAAAACCTGTGTTCTGCTATGGGGATGGGAAGATGTATTTAAAATGCCCTTGACTTTTTCTTTAGAAATCACGATATTGCGGTAAAACGATATAGCTATGTTTATACGAAGCGAAAACGAAATCATATCGCTGATGCCTACGGCACGGTGGAGCAGACCCGACCAAATCTACGGTTATGTGGAAGAGGAAGAGCGGGTGGCTCTGGAGCCGTTGCTTGGCACCACGCTGTATCAGCATCTCTGCAACGAGTATGAGCGACTGCGCAAGGAATACGGCGACATCACATCGACGACCATCAAACCGACAGGCAAGGCGAAGAAAGACCCCAAAGTGCCTCATGCCGACGTGACAGAACGTATGGACCGCGTGCAGGCAGGTTTGGTTGAGCCGACATGTACTGCCCAGGCAAAGGAGGAAAAAGATGTTCCGAAGCTGGATCAGGTGACTGTCAGACTGCTGCGTATCTGTCAGCAGATTGTGTTCTACAAGATGTTGTCGCACAAGGCCGGCTTGCTGACGGTCTCGTTCAACGAGGGCGGTGGCATGAACCAGGTGAGTGCAGAGGGCTACGATCCTGCAGACCAGAAGAAGATAGAGCACGTGGTGAAAGATGCCTACATGAGTGCAGGCCGCGCCATAGACTCACTGCTGCTGTTTCTGGAGGCAGACGCCAAAGGCGATAAGGTGTTTACCGAGAAGTGGCAGGAGGCTGACGCTTACTACCTGCATAAGGACTTGCTTTTCCAGACGGCCCGTGTGCTGAATGAATACCTGGACATCAAGGGTGAGCGCATGGCGTATGTAGCACTGGTAAGAGATATCCGCTTCTGCCAGAATACTTATTTGAAGCCACGCATCGGCGGCAAGCTGCTGAAGGCAGTGGTGGCGTATGCCAACAATGGTGCTGCTGTGCCACAGCAGCATACAGAACAGGAGGGCAAGGTTGACGCAGAGGTCTACGACGAGCTGTTGTCGATGCTCCGTACTGCACTGGCCTTATATGTGGAAAGTCGCAGAACGGAGTTGGCTCCTGTAAAAGAGAAGCTGGCAAGACGTGACTCCATGACTGATGCACAGCAGGCTATGGCAACGGCTTGCAACTTCATCGAAGAGCACATTGATGCTCTTGGCGACGCAGCCGTAGACACACCTATATATAACTCGATACGCGCCCGCGAGGCAAAGGAGGCGCAGGATGCAGCCAACGCAGAAGCTGCAGCAGAGCGCCAGCGCAAGGCAGTCTGCGAGCAGAACAGACGCAAATTGTTTACCGGTTTCCCGGCCACTCACAGAACGCCGGAACTAAAGTGAAAGGTGTAGAAATTGCTTCTTGCTTGGTTTGCCCTTGACAATCACGGCGATACATAGTAAATTGCGGAAAAAGTTGAATAAAAACGAAAGAATATGATTTACGAACTTTTCACAACAAAGCACTGGATGGTAATGCCGCAGTTTGTTCACGGCTTGCTGCCTACGTTGATGCACAACTTCAACAATCATATTGCCATCGGTGCAGTAGAGAAGAAGCAGCCATATCTGGTAGCCGGTATGAACGGAGAGGTTATACGCGACGCTCAGGTGACCGAGGACGGCGAGGTGCTGCCTCGTTATAACTGGGACGGTACCAGCCTGCTTGCCCAGATGAAGGAGCCGTTTGTGAACGTGATTCCCATAGACGGACCTATCACACGCAATGGCGATGCCTGCTCATACGGCTCGAAGGAGATCCGCGACTGGATGATGGAGGCTGCCGACAATAAGTACTGCCGTGCTCATATCATGGTGATTAACACCCCTGGCGGTTCGGCTTGGGCTAAAAACGATTTCCAGCAGGCTATCGACTATGCTCACGACTGTGGACAGCGCGTGTATATGCTTATCGACGGACTTTGTGCATCGGCCGGTGAGTATCTCACATCGTTTGGCGACGAGGTTTACGTGGTGAACCTGAAGGACCAGTTGGGTTGCGTAGGCGTTATGGCAGCGTTCTTCACTATCAAGAACGGTGAGAAGAATCAGTTTGACAGCGAGACCTACCGCGAGTACTACGCTACCAAGAGTATCAACAAGAACAAGGAGTATCGCGACATTGCCGAGAACGACGATGCCACGCTGCTGATTGAGGAACTTGACAAGCTGGAGGCAGAGTTCCGCAGCGATATGAAGGCAGCATTCCCTAATGCTACCGACGAGCATCTGGACGGAAAGATATTCGACGCATCCGAAGTGATGGATATCCTGTGTGACGGACAGATGCTGCTGGGCGACCTGGTGGCACGCGCATTTGCCGTGGCCAACGGCGATGAGGAGCCTATCGCCCGTACCGCCAACCGTAAAATCGGACAGCCTGCAGACGTGACAGACGATGAAGAAGATCCGATGGAAGCTGCACTCAAAAGCGCAGAAGCCGCTGCTGAGCATATTGCCGATATTGCAGATAACAAGACCAATGTTTCACAAAAAAATAGCACGATTATGGACGAGAAGTATCAGATTGTCGCTCA
>JAEEGJ010004891.1_pt1 | contig 43702 bp, 39 predicted proteins | sample 8958761 | NCBI WGS metagenome assembly JAEEGJ01 (sample SAMN16246546, study PRJNA631951) | gut metagenome | biome: gut microbiome; feature: rumen; material: RS-attached | host: Bos | place: Iran: Karaj | collected 2018-10
GACTTCGGTGCATTCGTAGACATCGGCGGTGTAGATGGTCTCATCCACGTTTCCGAACTGTCCTGGAACCACATCCATCATCCGTCTGAAGTTCTTTCTGTCGGTGATCAGGTTCATGTATATGTTAAGGATTTTGATCCGGAGAAGAAGAGAATCTCTCTCGGCTACAAGAAGGCAGAGGATGATCCGTTCTATAACATTGACGAGCGCATCCCGGTTGGCTCTATCGTTCGCGGTAAGGTCGTCCGTATGTTCCAGTTCGGTGCTTTCGTAGAGCTTGAGCCGAATCTTGACGCTCTCTGCCATGTTTCCCAGATCTCCGATGTACGCCTGAACAAGCCTCAGGATGTTCTGAAGGAAGGTATGGAAGTTGAGGCAAAGGTCCTCGATGTTAATCCGACTGCTCGTCGTATCAGCATCTCTATCAAGGAAGTTGCTCCGATCAATCCGGAACCGAAGGATGAAGAAGCTGCTCCTGTTGAGGAAGTAAAGGAAGAAGCTCCTGCTGCAGTAGAAGCTGCACCGGTTGCTGAAGAGGCTGCTCCGGCAGAAGAGTGATTTTTCACATTTGATTGATGCAATAAAAGCCGTTCCTTTTGGGACGGCTTTTTTGTATGCAGAAATAAGCGCGCGGCAATCGTTGTATGAAATATCACTTTTTTGACATAGATGCAAGTCGATGAGAATTGTTTGATTATCAAAACTATTGAAAAATGCTACTAAAACGGATTTGAGAATTCCTCTGCAAATCTGCCCTAGTATTACAATTATGTCACAATTGTTTCCAAGGGGGTGAAGGTACGGTATAATTATGATGTAATTATATTGGAAAGAAACCTGTTTGGAGGAAATTTTGAATAAACAGCCAAAGAAAATCGGGCAAAGTGATGAGTTGAAAAGCCGTATGACTCAGCGTCATCTGCACCGCGGACTGAAGATGTCATCAATCATTATGGTGGTGTCTATGGTTACTGTGCTCTTTCCGATCGTTCCGCTCGGACATGCTTCTGATACCTATCTTTCTGTTCCTACAGAGGAGACGATGCGTGCCACTTCAACAAGCGGCGCGAAAATGGTTCAGTTAAAATATTCCCCGGAGTCCGAGATGTCAGAGACTGTGGATATTCTTATGGGAGATACATATATCATTTCCGAGCACAGCAATCGTGACGGTGTTGCCGTTGAGATGCTGGATGCGACTGCTTTTGCCCCGAAGGATGAGGTCGTATATGCTCTAAAAGCGATGACAGTGCATAGTTCTCCTGCATCTGATGCAGATGTCATTGAGACGATCCAGTATGGCGATATGGTAAAAAGGATCGGTATCGGTTCTGCCTGGTCCCATATAGCATTTGAGACTGAAGAGGGTCAGGTAACCGGATTTGTTCTTTCTGATAATCTGACTTTGGAAGTTATCGCCACTCCGACGCCTACACCGGAACCGACGCCGACAGAGACGCCTACACCTACTCCGAAGCCTAAAAAGACAGCTACGCCTACTCCGGAGAAAAAGGAAGAAGTGAAGGCGACAGCAACTCCTACACCTGCACCGAAAATTACCGAAAAAGAAATGAGCGGTACATTCTATTCAAATGGTGAAGTAAATGTAAGATCCGGCCCGAGTACGGATGATTCCATCGTTCGAAAACTTGTTAGAGATGACAGTGTAACCGTTGTTGCAAAGACGAGTAACGGCTGGTACAAGCTTTCTGATGGAGGATATGTACGCGCGGATCTTGTACGTGCAAATCTTGAAACGTCTGATCCTTCGGATAAAGAAGAAACGACATCGCCCACGACGACCCGTCCGAACTCTAAAGTGGAAGAGCCATCCGAGCCATCCGCTACACCGACACCGGCTCCGGCACCTTCGAAGCGTAGTATTCCTGATCCGGGCTCCTGTGACCTTCTTACGTATGCCAGAGCATTTATCGGAATTCCTTATGTTTACACGGGAGCATCGCTACAGGGACTCGACTGTTCCGGCTTCGTAATGTATGTATATGCCAGATATTATGGCATTTCACTTCCGCATCAGTCGGCATCGATTGCAAAAATGGGTACCGATGTAACAAATCAGGAACTGAAACCCGGCGATGTCATCTGTCACGACTATGATGGAAACGGCCGAGTAGATCACGTAAGTCTTTATTGCGGCAGCGGAGTCGTGATCCATGCTTCGACCAGCAACGGCGGTATCGTGGAAGACCATATTCCGATGTCTTGCGTTGTCAGTGTAAGAAGATTTATCTAAATTACTTGCTGATAATTATATTACCGAGCTTTTCCAGTGCCTCTTCGTACATTGATACGAGGAGGTACAGGTTTTCTTTCAGGATCCTTTCGTTTGCCTGGTGACACTGATCTTTTTCCCAGGGAAGCTGAGGCCCAAATGCAACTATATTCGGCATGGTGCGGGCATAAGTTCCGCCACCGATGGCGATCGGTGCTGCATCTTTAGAAAGAAACTCGGCTCTTTTATCAGCCTCATCCGGGGAATAGGCGAATAGTTCACGGTAGTTCTTATAGATTTCTGTCAGATCGGATATCTGTCTGGAATCTTTATCTTTAAACAGCGGCGGCTGCACGGAATCATCCACGACTTTGACGCCAAATTCTTCCGCAGCTTCTTCGAGTTTAGAGCGGACAGCCTCTTCGGAGATCGTTACCGGAAAACGAATATCCACGTGGAGTCTGGCATGATCTGTGCTGATATCCACAATGCCGACGTTTGTTGTCATCGGGCCGGAAATATCCCTGTCAAAAAAAGAGGCGAAAGGCGTAGAAGCGCTTTTGCTGAAGTATTTCTTCATCAGCTGAAGCAGGGGAGAACCGGAAAGCAGCGAAGGATCCATCTTATCGAGCATAAGATCGATCGCGTTGATACCGAGATCAGGGTGAGAGGCATGCGCCTGAACACCCTTGGTAGAGATTCCTTTTGATTCTTTTAAATCGATGCAATCGCAGTATGGAGGAACCATGTTCGCGGCATTTCCGCCATGAAGCGTGAATTTCCCGTCCGGGGCAGCTTCAAAATGCATCTGATAGATTCCTTTTTCAGCGAAGATGCACGGGAATTCAGCATCAGGAGTGAATCCGATATCCGGAAGCTCCTCCGTCTCACAGTATCTTTCCATGCAGGAAGATCCGTGTTCTTCGTCTGTACCGACGATCAGGCGGACCCGGAAGTCCGGATCCGGATGATTCCTTTTGAATCTCAATAATGCCATATAGGAACTAACAACAGGTCCCTTGTCATCTACTACTCCTCGTCCGGAGAAGTAAGACCCTTCTGATGTCAGCGTAAAAGCATCTGTTTTCCAGTCAGCTCCTTCAGGAACGACGTCCAGATGCCCGAGGACAGCTAGCAGCGGACCTTTGGTTCCCCACTGGACATATCCCGCCTTATCTCCTATGTTTTCTGAGATAAACCCGTCTTGATCGGCCCTATCGAGAAAGTAGGTGAGTGCAGCCTTCGGATGAACGCCGTAAGGTGCGCCATCTGAAGGTTCTCCCTTCACGCTCGGGATCGCGATAAGATCGGAAAGAATGCTGTTAAAAGTGCTTTTTTCTTGCTCGGAAAGATGATTCATATGTATAATGACCTCGATTTCATATAAAAATGCCTGTTTTTAGTGAATTTCTTTAGAAAAACACTTGCCAATGCGGCTACTTCATTGTATCATTTTAAAGGCTAAAAATCACATAAGGGGTAGCTTTTGTTCTCCGGAGACACCGGAGTAACCCTTGTGGAAGAAAAAACAGGAGGAATTTTTATGTCAACTATTTCTATGAAGCAGCTTCTTGAAGCAGGTGTACATTTTGGTCACCAGACACGCCGTTGGAACCCGAAGATGGCGGAGTATATCTTCACGGAGCGTAACAACATCCACATCATCGACCTGCAGAAGACAGTAAAGAAGACAGAGGAAGCTTATGACTTCGTACGTTCTATTGCTGCAGACGGAGGAAACATCCTTTTCGTTGGTACAAAGAAGCAGGCTCAGGATTCTATCGCTGAGGAAGCAGTTCGCTGCAACATGTTCTACATCAACAACCGCTGGCTCGGTGGTACTCTCACAAACTTCAAGACAATCGAAAAGCGTCTCGCTCGTCTTGCTGAACTCAAGACAATGTCCGAGGATGGTTCTTTCGATCTTCGTACAAAGAAGGAAGTTGCTAAGCTCAAGCTTGAGATGGAAAAGCTCGATAAGAACCTCGGTGGTATCCAGGGCATGAAGAAGCTTCCGGCTTGCCTCTTTATCGTAGATACAAAGAAAGAGCATCTGGCTGTTTCCGAAGCTCGCCGTCTTGGCATCCCGGTAGTTGCTATCGTTGATACCAACTGTGATCCGGAAGAAGTTGATTACGTAATCCCGGGTAACGATGATGCTATCCGTGCAGTTAAGCTTATTGCAGGCCACATCGCTGACGCTGTTCTCGAAGGCCGTCAGGGTGAGCAGCTCGAGGTTGCAGCAGAAGAAGCTGAGGAAGCTTCCGAGGAAGCAGCTGAGGCAGTAGAGGCTCCGGCTGAAGCATAATAAGTGCTTTTCAAGAATCGTAATTAAAACAAATAATTAATTGGAGGATATAACTATGGCTGAAATTAGTGCTGCACAGGTTAAGGAACTTCGTGATATGACCGGTTCCGGTATTATGGACTGTAAGAGAGCTCTTCAGGAATCTGAGGGAGATATTGAGAAAGCTGTTGCATGGCTGCGTGAAAAGGGTATTGCTAAGGCTGAGAAGAAGTCTGCAAGAGTTGCTGCTGAAGGAGCAGTAATTGCCAAAATCGCTGACGACAAGAAGTCCGGTGCTCTCGTAGAGATCAACATCGAGACAGACTTTGCTGCGAACACAGACAAGTTCAAGGCTTTCGCAGATGCAGTTGCTACACACATTCTTACTAAGAAGCCGGCGAATGTTGAAGAACTGATGGCTCAGACACTTTACAATGATGATTCCAAGACAGTTGAGCTCTTCCAGAAGGAAGCAATCGCTGATATCGGAGAGAATACTTCTATCAGAAGATTCGTAGTATATGAGGTAGAGGGCAACGGTGCTGTTGCTTCTTACATCCACATGGGTGGTAAGATCGGTGTGTTCGTAGAGTTTGGTACAGATGATGACTCCATCATCGCAGACTCCAAGTTCGCTGATTTTGCTAAGAATATCGCGATGCAGGTTGCTGCTGCAAACCCGAAGTGGCTCACACGTGAGGATGTTCCGGAAGCTGATCTCGAGAAGGAAAAGGAGATCATCATCAACAAGAACCTCAACGAAGGTAAGCCGGAGAAGATCATCAAGGAGAGAATCCTGCCGGGTAACATCGAGAAGTTCTATAAGGAGAACTGCCTCGTAGAGCAGGAGTTCGTTAAGGATGATACCAAGACGATCGCTACATACACAAAGGAATTCGGCAACAACGTTTCCATCCGTCGTTTCACACGTTTCGAAATGGGTGAAGGTATTGCCAAGAAGGAAGAGAACTTCGCTGAAGAGGTTATGAAGCAGATCAAGTAATCTCATCGAATTGATTTTTCTAAAGGGACAGTCTTTACGGGCTGTCCCTTTTTTTGCTTATAGTCAAGTCTTTATCTATATAGGTATTCTGTTAAAATGGATGAGGAGAAGGATCCAAACGAAAAGAAAGGGCCGAATATGAAGATATTGATCGTCCGGCATGGTGATCCGGATTATGAAAATGACTGCCTGACCGAACAGGGAAAAATCGAAGCTGAACTCCTTTCCAGAAGAATGGAAAAAGTTCCGGCGGATTATTGCTATGTCTCGCCTCTGGGACGAGCCAAAGAAACGGCTTCCTACTGTCTTCCCAAGATGGGAAAAGCAGCAGAAGAACTGGAGTGGCTCCGTGAATTTGCGCCGAAAGTCCAGCGTCCGGAGAAGCTCGGAGTTGCCTGGGACTGGTGCCCGCAGGACTGGATGAGCATGCCCGAAGCTTTTGATTATGATAAGTGGACCGAATATCCTGCGCTGAAAGACGCACATGTTCGAGAGGAACGCGACTGGGTCTATGCTGAGTTTGAAAAACTTCTCGAGAAACATGGCTACAGAAAAGAAGGAAAATGGTTCCGTGCAGAAAAACCCAATAACGATACGATAGTGCTTTTCTGTCATTACGGTCTGGAAGCGGTCCTTCTGTCTTATCTTCTGAATCTTTCGCCTTTTATCATGTGGCATGCCATGATGGCGGCCCCTACGTCCGTTACCACTGTCGTGACAGAAGAAAGACGGCAAGGGATCGCGCAGTTCCGTATGCTTTCTTTCGGAGATGTCTCCCACCTGTACGCCGGTGGAGTCGAGCCGTCCTTTTCCGGCCGGTTCCGCGAATGTTACACCAACGACTATGAGAGAAAAGACTAAAAAGAGAAAAAATCCGGCTTTTGTCTTTTCAGAATCCGGAATTAACGATAAAATGATTTAAGTATATATATGGGAGGACAAGGTAATGAGTGAACCTGTCTATAAAAGGATCCTTCTCAAGATCAGTGGTGAAGCGCTGGCGGGAGATAAGAAAGTCGGTATCGACGATGATACAGTAAAGAGCATCTGCGCAGAGATCAAGAAAGTTGCGGATCTCGGTGTAGAAGTTGCAGTCGTTGTCGGTGGCGGAAACTTCTGGAGAGGAAGATCAAGCGAGAATATGGATCGTGTTACTGCCGACCATATGGGTATGCTGGCAACTCTGATGAATGCACTGGCCATCTCCGATGCTCTCGAGCAGGCAGGTGCTGTCACACGAGTTATGTCCGCTGTTGATGTCCGTCAGATGGCGGAACCGTATATCAGAAAGAGAGCCGTAAGACATCTCGAAAAGAAGAGAATCGTTATTTTCGCCTGCGGAACAGGAAACCCGTTCTTCAGCACAGATACAGGAGCAGCTCTCCGTGCGACCGAGATCGAAGCGGATATCTTCTGTAAGGCAACGATGGTAGATGGTGTCTATGACAAGGATCCGCATAAGTATCCGGATGCAGTGAAGTATAAGACGATCACTCATGATGAAGTTCTTTCGAAAAATCTTAAGGTCATGGATGCTACCGCTGCGGCACTCTGCCGTGATAATCATACGAAGATCATGGTATTTTCCATGGAAGATCCGGGAAATATCGTCCGGGTCGTACTTGGCGAAGATATAGGAACGATCGTAGGCTGATCGTAGTTTGAGTTCAAAGGAGGCTTGATATTATGGCAATGGTAGAAATTACAAAAGAGGTTTTTGATTCTTACGAAGAGAAAATGAAAAAGACGATCTCAAACCTCACGGAAAACTTTAACGCGATCCGTGCCGGCCGTGCAAACCCGCATGTTCTTGATCGTATTACAGTAGATTATTACGGTACACAGTCTCAGCTGAATGCTGTTGCGAATATTCAGGTTCCGGAGCCGAGAATGATCACTCTGACACCTTGGGATCCGTCAATGCTCAAAGAGATCGAGAAAGCGATCCAGTCTTCTGATCTCGGAATTAACCCCAGCAATGACGGAAAGATGATCCGTCTGGTATTCCCGATCCTTACTGAGGAACGCCGTAAAGAACTCGTTAAGAGCGTTATGAAATATGGCGAGGAAGCTAAGGTAGCTATCCGTAACATCCGCCGTGAAGGTATTGATAAGTATCGTGCCATCAATAAGAAAAAAGAACTCACCGATGATGATCTGGGCTATTTTGAAGAGCAGATCCAGAAGCTTACCGACAAGTATGTAAAAGAGGTCGATAAGAGCTGTGAGGCTAAGCAGAAGGATCTTATGGAGATCTGATAACCGTAGAAGGAAAAATAAAGGGTTGTCTCCGGGTATGATCCTTCGAGACAACCTCTTTTTTTGGAGAAGTGTATGTGCCCTGCAGAGGACGGAAAATTAGGATTCTTTTCTAGAAAAAAAGCCGTGGAAGTGGATGCTTCCCAGCTGAAGATACCGACGCATCTTGCTGTCATTATGGATGGCAACGGAAGATGGGCCAAAAAACGTATGCTTCCAAGATCTGCAGGTCACCGTGCCGGTGCGGATAATCTGAAGAATCTCTGTAAATACTGCGGTCACTATGGAATCAAGTACGTGACCGTCTATGCTTTTTCCACGGAGAACTGGTCCCGTCCGGAAAGCGAAGTGCATACACTGATGGAGCTTTTTGTCGAGTATTTTGACCGGTATGATCCGGAGCTCGAAGCTGAAGGTATCCGTGTCCGCTTTACCGGTGATATCGCTGCACTTCCGCAGAATATTCAGGATGTCTGCAAGAGGGCGGAAGAAGGAAGCAAACACCGTAACCGTATGACGCTTATCGTCGCGTTTAATTACGGCGGAAGAAGAGAGATCGTGCAGGCTGCTCAGAAACTTGCGGATCAGGTGGCTTCCGGAAAGCTCAAAAGTGAAGATATCACGGAAGATCTCTTTGCTAAACAGCTGTATCTGCCGGATGTTCCGGATCCTGATCTTATCATCCGTCCTAGCGGAGAGGAAAGAACATCGAATTTCCTTGTCTGGGAAGGTGCATATTCCGAACTTTGGTTTTCGGATGTGCTCTGGCCGGATTTCGGTATGAAAGAACTTACCGATGCACTTATCGCATATACGAAGAGAGATCGCCGATTCGGCGGACTGTCCAAGGAGAAGAAGGAAGAGAACTGACGTATGTTACAGAGGATCATTACAGGAACGATTTTTACTGTTGCTGTGTTAGCACTGGTCATCCCGGCATATTTTGTGCCGCCGGTCCTCATTGCTTTCACTTTTATCGTCACGACGATGGCTCTTGTTGAATTGATCAAGGCAGCAAAAAATACACAGACCGAGATGTCTGTTCCGGCAACTGTCCTTGGCGGCTATTTAGGATTTCTTCCTCTGGTCTTCTGGCTGACGGAAGGCACTCCTTCTCAGGGGTTTACGCTATATGCGCTGATCACGCTGATCTACTGCTTCATTTCTACGATGATCCCGCCGCTTGTAAAAGAACATCCAGAAGCGATCCGCTCCGGATTTGCTTCCTCTATGATCATCATATATGTTTCATTTCCGATCGCATGCACCCATGTCATGATGTACCTGATCCCTAACGGCTGGTATTTTATGGTCATTGGTCTTTTTGCCCCGTGGATCTCCGATGTTTTTGCATATTTCTGCGGCTCATTCTTCGGAAAACATAAGATCGTACCGCATATCAGTCCGAAGAAGACATGGGAAGGCTGTATTGGAGGAGCTCTGTTTACAGCACTTCTTACTGCACTTTTCTTTGCGTTCGTAATGGTCCATGTTATGGAAGTGACCATGTCATTTACGCTTTTTGTGACTCTGGCTGCTATTTTCGGTTTCCTCCTGTCCTGCGTTTCGCAGCTTGGAGACTGGATGGCTTCAAGTATTAAACGACTCGTAGGTATTAAGGATTTCGGGAAGATCATGCCGGGTCACGGCGGTATTATGGATCGCTTTGACAGCGCATTTTTCACGCTGCCTGTTGCTCTGGGTCTTGCATATGCTGTAGTTTGGGGAGGTTAATATGAAGTCTCTTTGTATTTTAGGTTCTACAGGTTCTATCGGTACGCAGACTCTTCAGGTCGTGCGTCATTTCCGTGAAGAATTTAAGATTATCTCCCTGACCTGCGGATATAATATCGAACTCCTTCTGGAGCAGATCATCGAGTTTTCTCCGGAGTGTGTCAGCGTGGCTACGAAAGAGAGAAGAGATACGTTAAAACGTATGCTTCCCCGTGATTCCAAAGTGAAGGTCTTTTGTGAAGATGATGGAAACTGTCACTGTGCGACTCTTCCGAAAGTCGACTGCGTAGTGGGCGCTATGGTCGGAATGAAAGGTCTTTCGCCGGTCATTGCCGCGATCCATGCCGGAAAGGATATTGCTCTTGCAAATAAAGAAACACTGGTTACCGCCGGTTCTATCGTTATGCCTCTGGTAAAGCAGAAGAAGGTTGCTCTTCTGCCTGTGGATTCGGAGCATTCCGCGATCTGGCAGTGCCTCATGGGACAGCCTGAGGGTTCTCTTAAAAAGATCCTTTTGACGGCATCCGGCGGACCTTTCCGCGGATTTACCCGTGAACAGCTGAAAGACGTGACCTTGGATGACGCGATGAATCATCCGACATGGAATATGGGCGGTAAAGTTACGATCGATTCATCCACGATGATGAATAAAGGACTGGAAGTTCTGGAAGCCTCCTGGCTCTTCGATCTTCCTGTGGATCAGATCGATATCGTCGTACATCCGCAAAGTATCGTTCACTCCATGGTCGAACTTTCAGATGGTTCTGTGCTTGCCCAGATGGGGTTCCCGAATATGATGATGCCGATCCAGGTAGCTCTTTTCCATCCGAAGAGAAGCTTAGGTATCTGCCGTCCTTTCTCGCCATTTGATGAGCAGACGGGAACGCTTACCTTTGAGCCATGTAACCGTCAGGTATTCCATCTCGTAGATATGGCGTATCATGCGGGAAAAGTCGGCGGTACTCTTCCTGCTGCCATGAATGCTGCAAATGAAGTGATCGTCGCTGACTTCCTTAAGGGGAAAGCATCTTTCCTCGATATCGAGAAGACCGTGTGCACGGTAATGGAAAGACATGAGCGGGATGGAGTCACTCAGAATCCGTCACTTGGCGAGATCTTTGCCGTGGATTCATGGGCAAGAATGATTACTGAAGAAATTAGAAAGTGAGCCTCTGAGCAATATGTCACCGTTAAGTATTATTATCTGCATATTGGGATTAGGTATCCTGGCTGCTGTGCACGAGATCGGTCACTTCATCGTTGCACGCCTTCTGAAGATTAAAGTATATGAATTATCTGTCTTTGTCGGACCGAAGCTTTTCTCGTGGAAAAGAAAGGATATCGAGTATTATATCCGCCTGATCCCGCTGGGCGCGTATGTCCGCTTTTCGGAAATCGATGATGAGACCGGGGAACTAAAGGACGATAATCCCGAAAATCTGATCAATCAGGCCAGATGGAAGCGCCTTTTAGTCTCGCTTGCCGGTCCGGCTATGAATGTTATTCTCGGCATCATCATTTTTATGATCTGCTTTTCAAAATTCGGTTTTCTCGAGCTGAAGCAGGATGTTGTCGTGCCGGGAACACAGGTTGCCGCCACACAGATGATCGAAGAGGGAGATACCATCCTAAAGTTTAACGGGCAGAGAGTATTCTGCCAGATGGATCTGTCTTACTATCTTGGTAAAGTAAATAATTCGGATGAGATCACACTGCAGATGAAATCTGCACGCACGGGTGAAAAGTACGAGGTTATCCTTGTTCCGGAGATCACGGAACAGTATATGCTCGGTATTACGCACTATGCCGGTCTTGATCAGAATCAGGGCTGGACGATCACATCTGTAGATCCTTCCCAGAATGAAGGAGATCCGGTTCTGAAAGCGAAGGACTCGATCCTTTCTGTCAATGATGTACCTGTTTCCGATCCGGGGATCTCTGATCTTGTACGTAATTCCAAGGGAGAGACACTGACGATACGGCTGATCCGAAATGGTGAAGAGATGACGGTTACGATGCGGGCGACAAAGATCAAGAGTTCGAACCTGCGTGGTATTTATCTCAGAGACGGAAAAGGATTCGTCTCCTGTCTCCGTGAATCGATCGTTTTCCCGATCGCCTTTGTCCGAATATCCATTGATGCACTTGCGCAGGCATTTACTGGGAATGTCCCTGCATATGATGTTGTTTCCGGACCGGTCGGTATCGCATCGGTCGTATCGGACGTAGTGGATGCACCGGATACAGACAGCAGTGAGAAGATCGAGATGCTCCTTATCCTTTTGGGCGGCATTTCCGTCGGCCTTGCATTCACGAACATGCTTCCGATCCCGGGTCTTGACGGTAACGCGATCGTTCTTACTGTCGTAGAGATGATCCGCGGAAAGAAACTGTCCAGAAAAGCTGAACAGGTCATAAATGTGATCGGATTTGTCATGATCATAGGACTGGTCATATTTGCACTTGTGTCCGATATCATACGATTATCGAGGTGACGTAGATGATTGAGCGATTTCAAACTAAGCAGGTAAATATCGGCGGAGTCCTTGTCGGAGGCGATGCACCGGTCGCGATCCAGTCGATGAATAATACGGATACCCGTGATGTTGCGGCAACACTTGCGCAGATCAATGAATTGAAAAATGCGGGCTGTGATATCACCCGCGTGGCTATCCTGAATATGGAGGCAGCGGAAGCTCTCTCGGAGATCACGAAGAAGAGTCCGCTTCCCGTTGTTGCAGATATACACTTCGATTACCGTCTGGCGCTGGAATCCATCAAAAACGGTGCTTCAAAGATCCGTATCAATCCCGGTAATATCGGTGGAATCGACCGTGTGAAAGCTGTGGCGGATCTTGCAAAAGAAAGAGAAATACCGATCCGTGTCGGGGTAAACTCCGGATCGATCGGTAAGGATATGCTTGAAAAGTACGGAGGAGTCAATGCGGATTCGCTTTCGCAAAGTGCGCTTTCGTCGATCCGTATCCTGGAAGACTGCGGGTTTGACGATATTGTCGTCAGTATGAAGTCTTCCGACCCGGTATTGACGATCGAGAGTTACCGCCTTCTGCGAAAAGAAGTACCATATCCGTTCCATGTCGGTGTTACTGAGGCCGGTACACTCCGGGAGGGCATCATCCGAAGCAGTGTCGGTATCGGTGCGCTGCTTTCTGAGGGGATCGGTGATACGATCCGTGTCAGTCTGACCGATGAGCCGAAAGAAGAAGTATATGCAGGAATTTCGATCCTGCGGGCGCTGGGCCTTCGGTCCGGCGGTATGCGTCTGGTTTCCTGTCCGACATGTGGTAGGACACAGGTCCCCTTGATCGAAGTGGCGAAAGAAGTTGAATCACGCATCCGGGATCTTCCGTATGATATGACCGTTGCAGTCATGGGATGCGCTGTGAACGGTCCAGGTGAGGCCAGAGAGGCAGATGTCGGTATTGCAGGAGGCGTGGATGAATTCCTGCTGTTTAAGAAAGGCGAGCCTGTCTGCAAGGTGCCAAAAGAATCTGCAGTAGATGCGCTGATGAAAGCCATCGAAGAAATGAATCAGAATTAAGTTTGACCGTTTTTCGGTCTTCGGAAGGATACGATAGAAATGACATTATATGAGTTTGCTTTACAGGCTTCGCAGGATGAGGATCTGGCGAAGATAGCTAAAGCTATACCAAGTGTGGTGCAGGAGATCCGCATCGACGAACGTTTTGAGGGAATGGAGCTCAAGATCGAGCTGACAGGACCCATCGCGTCGAGACGTGCGCTCAAAGCACTGGAGCAATACCTAAAGCAGGTACTGCATCTTTCACATGTGAGGATATTCATTTCTAATATGTCCAGTGAATTCGGGACGCAGAGCCTTCAGCCTGTCATGGACTGGATCCTGTGGGTCATTCATACGAAGACGGGATACGGCGCATGTATCGATGAGATCGTTCCTGCGGAGGGGTGTATTCGTGTTATTTTATCGACACTTCTGACCGACGAAATAAAAGACGGGATCAGTGCTTTTATCAATGACTTCACTTCCACATATCTTATGAGAAGCTGGGACGTGAAATATGATTATAATCCGCCGGATACATCTGCGGATTCGGATCCGGACTATTTCTTGAACCGTATGCGTGAGCGGGCGGTAAAACAGGCGAAAAAAGCGGTAGATGAGGCGATCTCTTCCGACGGAAAAGCACCTGAAACGAAGAAAGAATCAAAACAGTCCAATTCCAAGAAGCCGGATAAGATCGATCCGGATATGGATAAGGGATCCTGGGAATATAAGTCGATCGTCGAAAAACAGAATATCAAGCAGGAGAAGAAGGGTGATTTCCGTCGCGGACAGAAGTTTGAAGATGTCTCTGAGGCCGGCGAAGTCATCTGGGGTCTCTGTGATATGTCCACGAAGAAATATAAGATCAAAGATGCGATCTCCAAGGCGGGAAGTAATCTTCTTACTTCGGATATGGTCATCCGTATGGAAGGCGAGATCAAGGTAGATACAGAGTCCCAGCGTCTGGTCGGCAAGAATAAGAACATGATCCTTTATAAGTTCTTCCTTTCCGATGACACGTATGCGGTGGACTGTGTTTTCTTTCCCTCGCCGAAAGATGCGGACCAGTTGAATGACAAATTCGGAAAAGGCGGATACGTCGGTGTTTCCGCCACCATCGGATATAGCAAGTTTGACGGACAGATCAATGCCAGTGTCAAGGGATTCTATGTCGCCAAGCCTCCGAAAAAGCGTATGGATCTTGCGGAGGAGAAGCGTATCGAGCTTCATGCCCATACGAAGATGAGCGAAAAAGACGCGGTCATCGAGCCGAAGGATCTGATCAAAACGGCATACCGCATGGGACATCCTGCCTGCGCAATCACGGACCATGGTGTCGTGCAGGGATTTAATGACGCGTATTCTGCTTATAAGGAGTGTAAGAAAAAGGGCGAAGTCCCTGGCTTTAAGCTGATCTTCGGCATGGAAGGCTACCTGGTCGATGACGGTAACTGTATCGCGTATCACATCGGCGAAGAGGATGTATCCCTCGACAGTTTTGTCGCACTCGATGTTGAGACGACTGGTCTTGACTGTACGAAAGAAGGTCTTCTCGAGATCGCGGCGATCCGCTATGAGAAGGGGGAAGACGGGAACTACTCGGAGACCGGTGTATTTACAACGATGGTTAACCCGGGCGTTCCGATCTCTGATAAGGCAAAAGAACTTACCGGCATTACAGAAGAGATGATCGAGGGAGCACCGACTCCTTTTGAAGCCGTGACGAAACTGGCGGAGTTCCTGAAAAAGGAGGACATCCTGGTCGGTCACAATATTTTCTTTGACATGGGATTCATCCGTGAGGCGGGATTCCAGATCGATATCGAGCAGCTTGATGAGGAGAAACATCACCCGTATCGTGTGAAGTTCTATCAGCCGGAGCTCGATACCGTATCCGCAGTTACCTTCCTCTATCCGGATATGCAGAAGCATAACTTGAAGGATGCCTGTGAATTCTTAGGTATCGTCAATGAGTCGGAACACAGGGCGATGGGGGACTGCCGTGCCAGCGCACAGATCCTTCTGCGCTGTATAAAGGATTTCGGATTCACTTCCTGTAAACAGATGAATGATCATGTGGGTCTTCTTCCGAAATCGGAAGTCACGAAGAGAAAGACTCCGTCGTACCATATTATCTTCCTGGTAAAGGATACGCTCGGTCTTTATAACCTCTACCGTATGGTCTCGGAGGGACATACCGAGTACTTCTGCATGCGTCCTCGAATCCCGAAGTCGGAAGTCCGCTATTTAAGTGCGGGTATCATTATCGGAGGCGCCTGTGAAAGAGGACAGATCTTCCGTGCGGTCCATCAGGCCTATATCAGCCATGAAAATAATATCGACAGTACGCTCGAATTCCTCAGTTCGGATTCCGCCTTTAACCGCATGATCCGCCTGTATGACTATTTCGAGATCCAGCCGATCTGCAACAACGAATTCTATCTTCGTGAGGAGGATTCCGGTCTTCATACGAAAGAGGACCTGATCAATATCAATAAAATCATTTCTCTAATGGCCGAGCGTGTAGGAAAACCCTGCTGTGCGACAACTGACGCCCATTTCCTCGATCAGAAAGACGGCGAGTACAGAAAGTACATGTTGATGGACATGGGCTTTAAGGATGCGGAACTTCAGAGTGATCTTTATTTCCGTACCACGGATGAGATGCTCGAGGAATTTGCCTATCTTGGAGAAGAACGTGCCAAAGAGGTCGTTATCGATGCACCGAGAAAAATCGTCGAGCCGGTCCGTGACGATATCAAGCCGTTCCCGGATGGTACGTATCCGCCGGTTATCCTTTCCGCTCCGGATGATCTTCGAGCGATCGTTAATAAGACGATGAAGGAGATGTACGAGCATGAAGGCGTGATCCCGGATATCGTGCAGGAACGAGTAGATAAGGAACTGAACAGTATCATCGGTAACGGATACTCGATCATGTACTACATCGCATATAAGCTGGTAGGAAAGTCAAACTCCGACGGTTACGTCGTCGGCTCGAGAGGTTCTGTAGGATCTTCGCTGGTAGCGACTTTCTCAGGTATTTCGGAAGTAAATCCTCTGGCGCCTCACAGAAGATGCCCGAAGTGTAAATACTCCGAGTTTGACCTGACCGGTACCTATGGCTCCGGATATGACCTTCCGATCGAGCCGTGTCCGAAGTGCGGCACGATGATGATCTCCGACGGTCAGGATATCCCGTTTGAAACCTTCCTCGGATTTAACGGTGATAAGCAGCCGGATATCGACCTGAACTTCTCCGGTGAGTATCAGCCACGTGCACATAAATACGTTGAAGAACTATTCGGAAAGCACCATACTTTCCGCGCCGGTACGATCGGATGCTTCGCGGATAAGAATGCGATCGCGCTCGTGAAGAATATCTGTGATAGTAAGGGCGAAGTTGTGACGGATGCAGAGCTCAACCGCCGTGCCGCCGGCCTCATCGGTGTTAAGAGAACGACAGGACAGCATCCTGGCGGAATCGTCGTACTTCCGAAGGAAATGGATATCTATGAGTTTACGCCTGTACAGCATCCGGCCAATAAGCTCGACTGCGGTATTATCACTACGCATTATGACTTTAATGCGCTGCATGATACGATCCTGAAGCTTGATATCCTCGGCCACGATGATCCGACGATGATCCGTATGCTCACGGACCTTACCGGTGTTGATGTCCATACGATCCCGATCCCGGATCCGAAGGTCATGTCTCTGTTTACATCTACAGAGGCACTCGGCATCCCGGATGGCACATCGCCTGCGGAAGCCGCAACACTCGGACTTCCGGAGCTCGGTACCAAGATGGCACGAGAGATGATCAAAGAGACGAAGCCGTCAAGGTTCTACGATCTTGTACAGCTGATGGGTCTTTCCCATGGTACAGACGTATGGAACGGTAACGCTCAGGATCTTATCCGTAACGGAACATGTACGCTGAATACCGTTATCGGATGCCGTGACTCGATCATGACACAGCTGATCTACTGGGGTATGCCGAATAAAGAAGCTTTCGACATCATGGAGGCCGTCCGAAAAGGTAAGGTCGCGAAGGGAAAAGAACCCAGATGGCCGGACTTCAAGGCGCATATGCAGGAAAAGGGCGTGCCTGACTGGTATATCGATTCCTGTAATAAGATCAAGTACATGTTCCCGAAGGCGCACGCTGCCGCGTATGCGATCTCCGCGCTTCGTATCGCATGGTTCAAGGTCAACTATCCGGAAGAGTATTACTGCGCGTTCTTTACGATCCGTGCGGATGAATTCGACGGGGATCTTCTCTGTAAGGGCATCGAGTATGTCACGGCCAAGCGGAAAGAACTCGACAATGGCCTTCAGAGACGTAAGCCGAATGAAAAAGCACTGTACTATCTCTGTGAACTAGTAGAAGAGATGTATCTGCGCGGCATTTCCTTTGTGCCGTATGATCTGACAAAGTCAGACGCGGTGAAGTTTATAAAGGTGGAAAAAGGGAAGATCCTGCCGCCGTTTAATGTCATTCCGTCGATCAGTACATCGATGGCGGAGGGCATCGTCCAGGCAAGAAATGAACGTCCGTTCACTACCCAGGAAGACCTGCAGGAGCGCGCTCATCTCGGTCCGTCCGCGATGAAAAAACTCGAAGAGGAAGGACTCATCTCGCAGTTCCCGAGAACCCGTCAGATGGACCTTTTCGATCTGCTTTAAGTAACATACCTGAAGAAACCGGATCTTTATAGAAAGGAGAAGCCATGATCGCTCAAGTAGTCCTTCGCGACTGTGTATGGCAGACAAATAAGATCTATGACTATCTGGTCCCGGATGAACTCCTTGAAAAGATCCGGGAAGGTCAGTATGTGCGGGTGCTTTTCGGAAAGGGAAACAGGGCGGAAGTGGCGCTCGTACTAAATCTCAAGGAAGCTTCCGATTCGAAATATAAACTCAAGTCGATCGATTCCCTGGTCGAAGAGGAGCCGGTCCTGAATCAGGAACAGCTCGATCTTCTGCGCTTCGTGGTGAAGCGGTATTCATGCACATATGGATCTGCGATGCACCAGATGGTGCCTGCACTTGTGACGAAACGCTCCGGCAGATCGCAGCTGGTCGTATCTCTGGAATCCCCCGAAAAAGCAAGAGAGGCGCTGGAGAACGAAGCAGTCGGATCGATCCAGCAGATCCGTGCGCTGGAGTGGCTGCTGGAAGTGGAGGAGATGACACTTGCCGATCTCATGCAGGAACTGTCGATCAGCAGATCGCCCATCGATACTCTTGCGAAAAACGGTCTGGTGAAGATCCGGTCCGTAAAATTCTCCGCGGAGGAACTCCAGAAAAACGAACAGGCGGAAGAAGAGATACCGGCCGTTCCGAAGGAAGAGATCGATCTCAATACGGAGCAGCAGACGGCTGTCGAAACAGTGCTTTCCGAAGAGGGAAAGAAAGAATTCCTGCTTTTCGGTGTGACCGGAAGCGGAAAGACGGAAGTATATCTGCGTATCACTGAAAAGATCCTAAGCGAAGGCGGAAGCGTGCTGTATCTTGTTCCCGAGATCTCGCTCACGCCACAGACCGTCGCGAGGATACGCTCGCATTTCCCGACAAGGATCGCCGTGCTTCACAGCAGAATGACAGCGAAAGAAAGATATGATTCCTGGAAAATGATCCAGAAGGGAGAGGTCAATATCGTCGTCGGCGCGAGATCGGCTGTCTTCGCTCCGGTACAGAATCTTAAACTGATCATACTCGATGAGGAGCACGATTCCTCGTATAAGGCGGATACGCTTCTTCGGTATTCTGCACGCGATGTTGCCAGATACCGTGCAAGGAAAGCCGGGATCAAACTCCTTCTGGGGTCGGCGACCCCGTCCGTTGAGACCTTCTATGCGGCAAAACTCGGATATATCCGGATGCTGACACTGAAGAACCGGGCGGTTAGCGGTGCGGTTCTTCCGAAGGTCGAGATCATCGATATGCAAAAAGAACTCGAAGGGAACAACCGCTCGATGTTCAGCAGAAAACTGTATACTGCGATGAAAGAAGCGCTTTCCCGTGGGGAGCAGGTCATGCTTCTATTAAACAGAAGAGGGTTCTCCCAGAATATTTACTGTACGTCCTGCCGGTCCATGATCCGATGCCCGGAATGTGATGTCCCGATGACCCTTCATACGAAGACCATGGGAAGACATAAACTCCTTATCTGCCATTACTGCGGAAAGGTCATCCCGCAGCCGGATACCTGTCCCTACTGTTCCAGTGAGTATCTGGCGATAAGAGGAGACGGAGTTCAGAAACTGGAGGACTGGGCAGAGCAGGATTTCCCGGGAGCACGTGTACTTCGTATGGATCAGGATACGACATCGTACCGGGGCGCCCACGAGAAGATCCTGACAGCATTTAAGAACCATGAAGCGGACGTTCTTGTCGGAACACAGATGATCGCCAAAGGCCATGATTTTCCGAAGGTATCCGTCGTCGGTATCCTCGGGGCAGACAGTGTCCTGTGGCAGAGCGACTACCGTGCGAGGGAGAGAGCTTTTCAATTACTGGCACAGATCAGCGGAAGAGCCGGAAGAGGAGATGTTCCCGGCCGGGTCTTTATCCAGACGCTTTGCCCGGATTCTGAGATCTATACATATGCCGCATCCCAGGACTATGAGAAGTTCTTCGAAAGTGAGATCAAATACAGGGAACAGCTCTCTTATCCGCCTTTCCGCGCGATCGGCGGGATCATGATCACCCATGAGAATGAAGAAGCATGCAGTATGCAGGCAAACATGGTCGCGGGAACGCTTCGGGAGATGGCGGTCAACCTCGGGGACGATATGATGATCCTAGGCCCATGTCCGGCGGGTATTCCGAGACTTATGAACCGGTACCGCTATCAGATCGTCGTGAGAGCAAAGAATAAAGGACTGCTTTCTGATGGTTTCACCAAGCTTCAGCAGTCTTATGCAGGATATGGAATATCTATCTCTACGGATATCGACGCGATGTGGTAAAATGTATAATCATATTCATGAGGTGAAAGAATCATGGCAATGCGTGAGATCGTAGTGGATGGAGATCCGATCCTTCGGAAAAAGTCCCGTCCCGTTGAAAAATTTGATGAAAAACTCGCCACCCTTCTGGATGATATGGCGGAAACTATGTATTTTGAGAACAGAGGCATCGGTATTGCCGCTGTTCAGGTCGGCATCCTGAGACGTATCTTTGTCGTCGATGTCGGAGATGAAAACGGAAAACTCGAGTTCATCAATCCGGAGATCTATGAAAGAGAAGGAACACAGCTTTTCATGGAAGGCTGCCTGTCCTGCCCCGGGAAGAATGGATATGTGGAAAGACCCGAAAAGATCCGTGTCCGTGCACAGAATAGAAACGGCGAGTGGTTCGATATGGAAGCGACGGATCTTTTGGCAGTATGTATCTGCCACGAATATGATCATCTCGATGGCATCCTCTTCATCGATAAAGTAGTGGAAGTGGAAGAGGAAGACCTCGAGGACGGAGAAGAAGAGTAACTATGCGTGTCATTTTTATGGGAACGCCGGAACTGGCGGCGACTGTGCTGCACCGGCTTGTAGAAGAAAAATACGACGTGGTACTTTGTGTGACCCAGCCGGATAAGCCGGCGGGAAGAAAGATGATCCTTACTGCTCCTCCGGCAAAAGTGGAAGCGGAAAAGAACGGGATCGAAGTATGGCAGCCAAATTCGCTCCGGAATGAAGAAGCTCTTCAGAAGATCGCGTCTTATGAACCGGATATGATCATTACCGCTGCGTATGGAAAGATCCTTCCTCAGGCGATGCTTGATCTTCCGAAATACGGCTGCCTGAATGTACATGGATCCCTTCTCCCGAAATACAGAGGAGCAGCTCCTGTTCAGTGGGCGATCTTAAATGAAGACGAGAAGACCGGCATCACGATCATGAAGATGGATGCCGGAATGGATACCGGGGATATCCTCACACAAGAGGAAGTTATCATCGATTCCAGAGTACATACTCCGGAACTGATGGCGCAGCTTGCCACCGTCGGTGCGGAACTTCTTATCCGTACGATCCCTGGATATATTGACGGTTCTATTCAGCCGGTTCCCCAGAAGGAAGAGGATGCGACGATGTCTCCTCCGATCTCAAAGGATCAGGGAAAGATAACATGGAATAATAAGAGTTCATCGATTGCGGCACAGGTACGTGCCCTTTCTTCCTGGCCGGGTGCTTCCACTACATGGAAGGGCGGCAAAATGAAGATATATGATGCCGTCCCGTCGGAAGATGAATCGATTCTTACAAACTATAAAGAGCAGCATGGAGATCCTGTCCCGGGCACGGTACTATATGCCCGCAAAGGCACTCTTGCCATTATGTGCCAGGATAAGCCTTTGCTTCTTTTAGAGCTTCAGCCGGCATCCGGTAAACGCATGAAGGCGATCGACTGCGCCCATAACTTTGAAGTGGGCGCGAAGATGGAGGACGAGGCGGAATGACCCTTTCTTCGGACGGTGCCAGAAAAACGGCATACCGCTGTTTGATGGAAGTCCTGGAAAACGAGGGCTATTCTAATCTTGTTTTAAAACAGGAGCTGGGCGCTTCATCTCTTTCCTCCCAGGATCGTGCCTTTGTTACGGCGATGGTCTATGGAACGGTTACGAGAGTATATACGATCGATGCTCTGCTCTCGCTATTTCTCAAAAGAGAAATAGATAAACTGGATGCATCTGTCAGAACATGTCTCCGTATGGGTGCTTGGCAGGTGCTTTTCGCATATGGGGTAAAAGAATATGCGGCGGTGTCGGAGACGGTCGGTCTCGCCAGAGAAGTATGCCCGAAAGGGGCGGAAACTATGGTGAATGCCGTACTGCGCCGGATCGCTAAGGAAGGACCTGAAAAGCTCTCAAGTATCCCTGCAAAAAAGGTGAATATACGTTATTCTCTGAAAAGTGAGATAGCGGGATGCCTGATCAAGTGGTATGGGAGTGAAAAAGCGGAAAGCATCATGGAGGCATTCCTTTCCATTCCTGAAGTTAATGTGCGCCCCAATTTTCTAAAGGTGAAAGATACGGATACGCTGATAAAAGAACTGGAGGCGGAATCGGTACGTGCCGAAAAAGACCCGGTCCTTCCGGAGGCGGCCGATATACCCGGAAACAGTATAGATATCTCTAAGACGGAATCCTTCCGGGAAGGACATTTCTCCGTACAAAGCCTTTCCGCCATGCTTGTCGGACGTATCGCATCTCCGGAGGAGAACTGGAATGTACTGGATACCTGTAGCGCTCCTGGCGGTAAAACCGCCCATCTTGCGGAGTTAATGGGGAATAAGGGTCACATCGATGCACTCGATGCCAATGATGTCCGCCTGAAGATGGTCGATCAGACGGCAGAAAGACTCGGCCTTTCGATCATCTCTACGATGCACTATGACTGCACGTACCTAAAAGATGAAACGGAGAAACTGCTGCCTGAGTATGATCTGGTACTCTGTGATGTTCCCTGCAGCGGACTCGGGCTTCTTCACAGAAAGCCGGACATCCGCCTCTCCATGTCGTATGAAAAGATGCAGGATCTTCTTCCTGTACAGGAGAGTATACTGGAAAACAGCTGTCTGCGGGTGAAAAGAGGAGGATACCTCATCTATAGCACCTGTACGATCAACCCGAATGAGAATGAAAAGCAGATCGAGTCGTTCCTTTCCCGTCATGATGACTTTGAATGCGTGCCGTTTACAGAGCTTCTGCCGGAAAGATTAAAGGATAACCCGAGACTGTCTGAAGGAAGCAGGGAAGGAATGATGACGATCCTTCCGGATGAAGAGGGAATGGACGGATTCTTTATTGCGAAAATGAGGAGGAAAAACTGATGCCGAAGAAATTTATCCTGGACATGGATCTTCCTTCCTGGGAAGAATATATGAAAGAGAAGGGATACCCGAAATTCCGGGCATCGCAGGTCTTTTCCTGGTGCAGCAAAGGCGTGATCGACCTCGATAAGATGTCGAATGTTCCTGCAAATATCAAGGATTCTCTCCGTGAGGACTTCGTGGTCGAGAGCATGAGTATCGAAAAGCATCTCGTATCGGAGATCGACGGGACCCAGAAATTCGTGTTCCGACTTTACGACGGCCACTGTATCGAAACGGTTCTGATGCGGTATAAGACCGGTCTTTCGATCTGTATCTCCTCACAGGCCGGATGTAAGATGGGATGCCGCTTCTGTGCATCGGCACATGCGGGCTTCGGAAGATCCCTGACAAGAGGCGAGATGCTGGGTCAGGTGCTGCTTGCGGGTGCTTTTGCCGGCGAAAGGATCCATAGCGTCGTAGTGATGGGCATCGGTGAGCCATTTGACAATTATGAGGAACTGATCGGTTTCCTGCACCTCGCGAATGATGAAAAAGGGCTGAATCTAGGCGCTAGACACATCACGGTGTCAACTTGCGGACTTGTACCGCAAATGATACAATTTTCTTTGATCGATATGCAGGTGAATCTGTCTGTTTCTCTACATGCGCCGAATGATGAGCTCCGAAAGAGCATCATGCCGATCGCAAACCGGTATAGTCTAAAAGAACTTCTTGAGGCCTGCCGGACATATGAGAAAAACACGAATCGCCGGATCACTTTCGAGTATTCGCTGTTTGATGGGGTAAATGATACTCCAGAGTGTGCCCGAGAGCTGTGCCGTGTCCTTAAAGGGATCCACTGTCATATCAATCTGATCGCCGCCAATGAATTTGACGGAAGCCCGTTCCATAGAAGTAAGCCCGGTTCGGTCCGGGCGTTCCAGGATCTTCTGGAAAAGGCCGGGATGACCGTAACGCTGCGGCGTGAGATGGGAACTGATATTATGGCCGCCTGTGGTCAGTTGCGCAGAGGCCTGCAGGAGAAGAAACTGACATGAAAGTAGTGAGTGTATCCGACACCGGTCTGGTACGCACAAACAATGAAGATTGTCTTTCTGTGTTTTCCGTCGGCAAGGACGAGTGTTTCGTGATTGCGGACGGTATGGGTGGTCATGCGGCCGGAGAACTGGCTAGTAAGACCGCGGTCGAATATGTCACGCAGTCTCTTAATGAATATCTTTTTGAAGCGGATGATGCCCAGAAACTTCAGAAGCTCCTCGCATTTACCCTGGAAAAGGCAAACGTTAAAGTGTATCTGGCTTCTTTAGGAAGTTTCCGTTACCGCGGAATGGGTACGACCCTTACGGTGGCTGTTCTTCGTGATAAGACCCTGTATATCTCACATATCGGCGATTGCCGTGTGTATCTGCTCCACGGACAGAGAATGAAGACGCTTACAACGGATCATACACTCGTTCAGAGAATGGTCGATAAGGGCATGATCACCAAGGAAGAAGCCAGAAGTCATCCGAAAAGACATGTGCTTCTCCGCTCTCTTGGGGTGAATGAATATGTTAAGCCGGATACCTTCTCAGTTGAAATTAGCAACGGAGATGTTATACTGTTATGTTCAGACGGTCTTTATGGCTGTGTGGAAGATAAGACGATACGTGCAGTGCTGCGGAAACACAAGGATCTGAATTACTGTCTGCAGCTGCTGAAGGACCTGGCGGAGGCAGCCGGTGCTCCTGATAATATATCGATGATCATCGCGGAATGCGAGGTCCGAAAAGGTAAGGAGAGAACATGAGTGCAAATATGAGCCCTGAGGGCATGATCTTAGGCGGAAGATACAGGATCATTAAACTGATCGGCAGTGGCGGTATGGCAGACGTGTATCTGGCATCCGATCTTTCTTCCGGCATGAACGTGGCGATCAAGATCCTGAAACAGGAGTTTGCTTCCAATGTCGAGTTTATTAAACGCTTTGATACGGAAGCAAAAGCTGCTTCGTCGCTTTCTCATGCGAATATCGTTCATGTATTTGGTGTCGGTCAGGAAGGCAATATCCGTTATATGGTCCAGGAGTACGTGGAAGGTATCACGGTAAAAGATATGATCCTTCAGAACGGACATCTGGACTGGAAAGTAGCTGTCCCTGTCGTTATTCAGGTGGGAATGGCACTGGATACCGCGCATCAGAACGGCATTGTGCACAGAGATATTAAGCCGCACAATATTCTTATTACGCGTGACCGTATTGCAAAGGTGACCGACTTCGGTATCGCGCATGCATCTACCAATCATACGATCACGCTTACTTCCGGCGGTGCGCTCGGATCCGTTCACTATTTTTCTCCGGAGCAGGCCAGAGGTGGCATCGTCAGTCCGAGTTCAGATATTTACTCTCTCGGCGTTACTCTATTTGAGATGGTTACCGGACGTGTTCCTTTCGATGGAGAGAACTCGGTAGCGATTGCCGTGAAACATCTTCAGGAACCTGTTCCGTATGCGTCTAACTTCGTACCGGGTATTCCGCAGGGTCTTGATGCAATTATTCAGAAAGCCATGCAGAAAGATCCGAAACTCCGTTATAAGTCTATTCGGGAAATGGTTGCTGAACTGGATGCACTTATGGTCGATCCGAACGGATCTTACGGTATCGTTGATGCCAATAGTGTGGAAACGCCGAAGGAGCCTCTGGATGCTACCGGTGTTTCTCCGGTCATCCGTCAGGAGCCGAACTACGGAAAACTCAAGGATATTGAACGTTCCATCAAGACCAGAAGAAGATCCAGATGGAAGGATAATCTGATCGTCGCAGTCGTTGTGGTGCTGATCATCGGTATTCTGATCGGTCTTACGTACCTTGTCACTGACACACTGAAAAAGTCGGTGAAGCAGGAGACACAAAGTGTTTTTGTCGTCCAGGATTATGTCGGGAAAAAGATCTCTGAGGTACAGCAGAACTTCACGGAGCATGGATTTACAACATATAAGATCGAATACGAAGTTCGTTCCGACTATGCTGAAGATGTTGTAATTAAGCAGAATATACAGCCGGGCATGGAGATGAAGAATAACAGTTCCGTGAATGTGCTTGTGCTGACAGTTAGTAAGGCGCCAAAGGATGTGGAGCTTGAGGATTATTACGGCCAGCAGTACTGGAAGATCTACGAGAAGCTGAAGGTAGACGGTTATGTTGTCCGTACCCGTCCGGAAATCAATAATGATGTGGATGAGGGGATAGTCCTTCGAACAGATCCGCCGGCAGGTACACCGGTGAAACCGAATTCCGAGATCACGATCATCTTCAGTGAGAAATCATCTGAGATCGAGGTGCCGGATATTATCAAAATGGATCTGGAAACAGCAAGAACGACGATCGATGAGACTGGACTTGTACTGTCGTCAGTAGAAATGAGCCCTGAACTTCAGGCACAGAATCTCAGTGAAAAGGACCTGTTTGTCATGCTTACGGATCCTGCTCCGGGAACGAAAGTACAGAGAAAGTCTGCGATCCGTATCTATGTCGGAAATGCCGAGGATGTTGCCAGAGGCGGTACCCCGACTCCGACACCGGAAGTGATCGGTTTTAACGTGCATCTTGTTGCATCCGGTCAGGGTTCTGTCGGTGGAGAAGGTGTCTATGCACCGAATTCTGCCGTAACGATATCCGCTGTTCCGAGTATCGGTTACCAGTTTGTGGCCTGGGTAGATGAGAATAATACTCCTATCAGTTATTCTTCGACATACTCGTTTATTATGCCTGAAAAGGATGTGACGCTGACGGCTGTATTTGAACCGACGCCGACACCTTCGCCGATTCCTACGAATACACCGGTTCCGACTCCGACGCTGTCTCCGACACCGACTCCGACTCCGGTACCTCCGCCGCCTCCGCCGCCGGATAACCAGAACCAGGATCCTGAAGTGATCACCGGCTGATCTTATGGCTGTAGGATCTAGATTTATAGGAGATATGAGCTGATCTATGGAGGATTCCAGAAAAAAGGGCAGGATCACAAAAGGGGTCGGAGGTGAATACACGATCCTTCTTGATGATGGAGAATATGTTCTTGCTAAGCCGAGAGGTATTTTCCGGAATAAAAAGGTGATTCCGACCGTAGGGGATTTCTGTGAGGTTGAGCCTTCCGGAGATCCGGATATTCCATATGTGATCGTATCTATCGGGGACAGGAAGAATCTCCTTGTCCGTCCGAGTGTAGCGAATATTGATGTGCTGATCATTGCCGTTTCTACTGCAGATCCGGAACCTGATCTAAAACTGCTCGACAAGCTTTTGATCCTGTGTCCGAAGCTCGATATCGATCCGCTGATTTGGCTGACGAAGACCGATCTCTCAAGACAGAAAGCTGATATTCTTATCAAAGAGTATTCCGATGCAGGATTCCATGTTGTCGAGTCGTCTCATGACCAGATGCTTCCGGATGAGAAGATCCATGAGATATTCTGCGGCCATACTGTCGGCATCGCAGGACAATCCGGTGTCGGAAAGTCTACTCTCTGCCACCGCCTGACCGGCATGGATAAGATCGAGGTCGGCAGTATAAGCGAAAGACTTAAGCGGGGAAAACATACGACCCGTCATGTGGAACTTTTTCCGTTTGAAGGCGGTTTTCTGATTGATACTCCCGGTTTCTCCTCTCTGGATGTCGATAGGATCGGAATTGAAGAAGAGGATCTGATCGGAGGATATCCGGAACTTCTGAGGATCGCCGGGAAGTGCCGGTTCCAGGATTGCCGTCATAACGGCGAACTGGGGTGCAGGATACAAGAAAGTGGAATTTCCGATGCAAGACTTGCGCGTTATCGTGAGTTTTTGGATATAATAATAGTGAATTCGAAGAAATACGGAAAAAAGAAGGAAGGTCTGTAACATGAATGATGTGGTGATTGCCCCATCCATACTGGCAGCGGATTGCGGCCGTCTTAACGAAGAAATCAAAGAGGTCGAAAAAGAAACTTCATTTCTTCATATCGATGTTATGGACGGGCATTATGTCCCGAATCTCACGTTCGGTGTTCCGATCGTGGAATCTATCCGTAAAGCGACGAATATGGTGTTTGATGTTCATCTTATGGTGACGAATCCTATGGATTTCTTTAAACCGTTTGCGGACGCCGGTGCCGATATGCTGACTTTTCATGTCGAAACAGTAGAGGATCCGGACGCTGCAATCGAGGCAATACGTAAATTAGGGAAGAGAGCGGGTATTTCGATTCATCCGGATACGCCTATAGAGAAAGTATTCCCGTATGCTGCCAAGTGCGATCTTGTACTGGTGATGACTGTCCGTCCCGGATTTGGCGGCCAGCATTTTATGGAGAGTTCTATCGACAGGATCAAGGCTGTCCGTAAGGTGATCGATGAGGCAAATGCCAATACCATTATTTCCGTCGATGGCGGTATCTGTGATGAAACTGCGCCGCGTGTCGTAGAAGCAGGCGCAGGTTATCTTGTTGCCGGATCTGCAGTTTTTTCTAACAAAGATCATGCTTCAGCTATAAAGGAGCTCCGTTCGTGTGCTATGTCGTAATTGCAGGCGGTCCGAATAAAGATCTTTCCCGGATACTTCCGCGTATTACTTCCGCGGAAAAGATCATATGTGCCGATAGCGGTGCAGATGCGCTTCTTCCATATGATATCGTTCCGGATATGGTGTGGGGAGATATGGATTCCATCCGTCCGGAAACGAAGGCGTTCCTTGAGAAAAACCAGGTTTCAAACCGTCTTTTTCCGATTGAAAAGGATATGACGGATTCAGAACTTTGCCTTCGAAGTGTTCCGAAAGAGAAGAAGATACTCTTTGTTACATCACTTCTGGGACGTCTGGATCATGTCATGGCTAATCTTCTTCTTACGATGCGTCTTCGTGAAGAAGGCTTCGATATCGTTACTACTGATGGAAATACATGGGTATATCCTCTTTGCGGGAAGAATCACTTTGTTGTGCCGGCCGAGCATGTGCGAGCGGGAAATACCTGTTCTCTGATTCCGCTTGGAAATGGTGCTGCCGCCGTGACTACCTTCGGCATGAAGTATTCATTGAAGGACCATGATATCGTTCCGGGAAGCTCGCTTACGGTCAGTAATGAATTTGACCTGAATGAAAAAGAGCATGGCTTCGACATGAATGACGGAACCATGCTCGTGATCGTTACTGAAAAGGTCTGATTTAAGATCAAGCCTTTAATCCAAGTTCTTTTGCAATCGCTTCAAAAGCATCCTTCGATCCGAGGATCGTTTTTTCGGATACGCAGAATGCAAGCCTTACATATCCTTCGCGCTTGAAAGCGGAGCCCGGAACGACAAGAACGTTATATTTGGCACATACTTCGCAGAATTTTGTATCTTCGATCGGTGTTTTCATGAAGAGGTACAGAGCGCCCTGCGGCTTCGTGCAGGTAAATCCGGCTTCAGTGATGATGTTATAAAGAAGATTTCTTCTTCTTTCGTAGTTCGGTACATCTACTTTTGCATTCAGGGCTTTGGCAACTACACGCTGCATAAGTGCCGGAGCATTTACCGAACCGAGGATACGGTTGCAGAGAACGAGAGCCTGTGTCAGAAGCTCAAAGTCTTCATGTTTCGGGCTGACACAGGTGTAGCCGATACGCTCACCCGGGAGAGAAAGGGATTTACTCCAGGAGAAGCAGACGATCAGGTTATCAAAACAGGACAGGGAAGACGGGACCGTCATTCCATCATAAGCCAGGTCAATATACGGCTCGTCGGAGATCACATGGATCACGTGATCCTGCTTCTTCAGAAGAGCATTGAGCTCTACGAGTACTTCCTTCGGATAGATCGCTCCGCTCGGGTTGTTCGGGGAGTTGATGATGATCGCCTTTGTTTTGGGAGTGATCGCTTTTTCAATCTCAGACATGATCGGGAGGAAGGTATCCGGATCAGTATTCACGATAACCGGAACACCCTTAACATTACTGATATAGTTCAGGTACTCGAGGAAGAAAGGAGCGAGAAGGATGATCTCGTCCTCCGGTTCCATGATGGCACGGAGAATGTTATTCATACCGGATGCAGCGCCGCATGTCATGCAGATGGAATCGATCCCGATGGTAAGACCGCTCTCTGCGGAAAGCTTGTCTGCGATCGCTTTTCTGGTTTCAGGATAACCGGCATTTGCCATGTATCCGTGCATGCCGGGAATATCCGCGTTGGCAAGCTCGATCAGCGCATCTTTAACTTCTTTCGGCGGTTCCAGGTCAGGATTTCCGATGGAAAAGTCGAATACCTTATCATCTCCGTAGATCTTTTTTAGACGGGTTCCTTCGTCGAACATCTTACGGATCAGGGAACCTCCGGAGATCTTGTTTTCTATTTCTTTTGCAATCATCTTGTTCACTTCCTTTAGTAATTCGGATTCGATATATGCGATTATAGCATATAAAATAAATGCTATTTCGCTATTTTGACAGAAATAGAACTGTTTTCCCGATATAGTGGCGGAATTTAACCGGATACGAAGTAGTGATATTATCAAAGCAGGTTTAGGTTTTAGTTGCTGAAGTTGGAGGGAATGGTATATGCGTGGTTTGGGTTTCCTGTTCTGGCTAGGTTTTCTTGATAAAGGAGATCTGGCTCAATTTATCGGTGAGTATTTCAGATTTAGAGACGGTGTGCTTACAAGGAAGCAGTTCTATATCGGGCAGATCATTGTTTATACGATCATGCTGATTATTATTGCTCCGATCTTTATCTTTATTGTGGCCAAGAATCCCGGAATACTTGATATGAGCGATTCTTCACAAACAAAACTGGTTTTGGCTATTGCATATTTCACCATAACTCCTGTCCAGCTTTCGGCTTTTGTCCGTAGAATGAATGACGCGGCCATGTCGAGGTGGTTTGCGCTGATCCTGCTTTTCCCGATCGTAGGAAATGTGCTGGCAACGGTTCTGGGGATCATTTTCCCGACAAACTATGGTGTCGAAAGGTATTATTGAGTATAATCTAACGGGAAAGCCTATGGGGTTTCTGAAATAATCGCATATTATGCTTGACAAGCCAACTTCGAACAGTTATTATGTTGAAGTTACAGCAAGTAGGAGTTTCCGCTTCTCACCTCAAGTTCCGATGAAGAGGTTCACTAAAGTGGCTTATATCAAGTAAGTTTTGACGGAGTGAAGCGGGAAAGTTTCGCTCCGTTTTTGTTTTAAGGAGGTGGGTTCTTATCGCCAGACAGAATAATGGGCAGCCTATCAACGAGGAGATTCGTTTTGAGAAGGTGCGACTGATTGATGCAGATGGTACTATGGTCGGTATCGTTCCGATCGAGCAGGCTAGAAAGGCCGCAGATCTTGCAGGACTGGATCTTGTATTGATAGCTAATAATCCGGATAACCCGGTCTGCAAAGTAATGGATTACGGTAAGTATCTGTTTGAGCAGGCGAAGCGTGAGAAGGAAGCCCGTAAGAATCAGAAAGTGATCGAGACAAAGGAAGTCGGTATGAAACTGACCACAGAAGATCATGATCTGAATGTCAAGACGAAGAATGCCTGCCGTTTCCTTAAGGATGGAAACCGAGTGAAGGTCATCGTTAAGTTCCGTGGACGTGAGATGGCTTATCAGAACCAGGGATATGCTGTAATGGAAAAGTTCGCATCTTTATGCGAAGAAGTCGGTCAGATCGATAAGCCGGCGAAGATAGAGGGCAGGAATATGGTTATGTTCCTGGCTCCGAAGAAAAACTGATTGTGATTTAAGGAGGAAATAGAAACATGCCTAAGCAGAAAACACACAGTTCATCTAAGAAGAGATTTAAGGTAACGGGTACCGGTAAGGTTCTGTATTCCCAGGCTTTCCGTCGCCACATCCTGAGCAAGAGACCGAGCAAGAGAATGAGACATCTTCGTCACACCGCTGTTTGCTCTGCGCCGAATGCGAAGATCATTAAGACAATGGTTCCGTATAAATAATCGGTACCGAAGTGGATTTGAAAGTTAGTTTAAATATCTAAGGGAGGAACAATACCATGTCCAGAGTAAAAAGAGGTATGCGTACAAGAGCGCGTCATCATAAGATTTTAAAGCAGGCCAAGGGCTATTTCGGTCACAAGAGCAAGCTTTTCAAGGTTGCTAACCAGCAGGTAATGAAGTCCGGTAACTACGCTTACCGCGACAGAAGAAATAAGAAGAGAGACTTCAGAAAACTGTGGATCCAGCGTATCAATGCTGCATGCCGCGTAAATGGTCTTTCTTACAGCCGTTTCATGAATGGCCTGAAGAAGGCTAATATCGCTCTCGACCGTAAGGTTCTGTCTGATATCGCTATTACAGATCCTAAGGGATTTGCTGCACTCTGCGAGCAGGCTAAGAGCGCACTCTGATCCTTTCAGAAGTGGAACGCTATTTCGAGATAAAAAGCAAAGAAAACCCTCGATTCCGATCACTTGCTGCCCTGCACGACCGTAAGGTCGCGCGGACGCAGGGAAAGGTCTTCATCGAGGGTTTGCGTTTGTGTGAAGATGCGATCCTTTCCGGGCTGGTTCCTGAAGTTATTCTTATCCGATCCGGAGAAGAAGCAGTAGCCGATAAATGGAAGAAAGACTATCCTTCGCTTCAATCAGTTGATGTGATAGTTCTTACCGAAGCGCTTTTTTCCAAGCTCTCATCGACAAAGAATCCGCAAGGCATGGCGCTTGTTGTTGAAGCACCTGTCATGGAGGGTTCTTTTCCGTATGAAGAAGGGAAGAGCAGGTATATTGTTCTGGAGCATCTTCAGGATCCGGGAAATATGGGAACGATCATCCGGATGGCGGATGCCTTTGGATACACGGCAGTGCTTTTCACAGAGGATTCCGTTGATCCCTATAATGAAAAGGTCCTTCGTGCTTCTATGGGATCCTGTTTTCACATTCCGCTTATCTCATTTTCGGACAGCGGGAAGATTTTTGATACGTTAAAAGAAAAGAATATTCCTTCCATCGGTGCCCATCTTCGTGGAAATGATCTTCGGACAGTGGAATTTCCGCATTCTTCGGCTCTTTGGATCGGAAATGAGGCCAATGGTTTAAGTGAGTTGACTTCTTCGTGTTGTGATATACTGATTAAGATACCAATGCCTGGTCGGGCGGAATCTCTAAATGCAGCTTCTGCAGCGTCGATACTGGGCTATTTACTGGCTTTTGCGCCGGATAAATGATTATTGGAGGCCGTATCCATGCAAATCATGATTTTGGGTGCTTCGCGCTCAAGTGTCTTTCTTATGAAACGCCTGATCGAAAAAGGGCATACATGTGTTCTTGTAGATCCGAAGGCGCAGGAGATAGAGCGACAGTTTAACTTAGGTGTTCTTACATTTAACGGTGTGATCATTGATATCGATGTATTAAGGGAAGCGGATATCGGTTCTATGGATATCGTTTGTGCCATGAGTGACAGCGAGAACCAGAATCTGATGGCTTCCGAGATCGCAAGAGATATTTTTCACATTAAAAGCGTTATTACGAGAGTGTTTGCTTCTGAAGATTACCATCTCTTTGATGATGCGGGTTTTCTGTCGATTTCATCTACGGTTCTTACTTCAGATGCTTTTATCCGGGCAATCGACGGAAAAACGGCAAAAGAGGACTATACCGGTCAGTGTGTCTCGAATATATTCGGAAACAGCATCTCCTTTACTGTGCTCGAACTTGATGAGAGCTTTGTAGGGGCAAAAATCAGAGATGTTGAGGATACAGAAGGCCGTCATATTTTCGGAATCGTTCGGCATGATTCATTTTTGACTACGCTTCCAAATATGAAACTGGAGAAGGGAGATAAGCTGATCCTGGCTGAGAAAAAGGTCTGATCAGAAGAGAATCATATGAAGATCGTTATTGTTGGTGCCGGAAAGCTTGCCTATTACCTGATTCATGAACTGGAACAGGCAGATGAGATCGTTGTTATTGATAAAGACTATGCTGCTGCGATGAGATTTGCGGATAATCAGGTATCCGAAGTTATCCACGGCGACGGATCCTCTTATCCGGTATTAAGTGAAGCCTGTAAAGGCGCGGACATGATCGTCGCCCTTACAAATGAAGATGAAACGAATCTGATTGCATGCCAGATCGCCAAAGATCATCTGGGAGTAGCTAAAGCGATTGCCAGAGTAAATAATCCGAAAAACCGCGAGATTATGGAACACTTCGGTATCGACCGGGCATTTTCCGGAACGCAGATACTTGCCAGTATGATCGAACAGGAGATCGATTTCGAAGGTCTTCGTATTGTTCATCGTATCAAAAACTCGGATCATGTGCTGATCGAATTTGTTTTATCGAAGAATTCTGATGCCTGTGAAAAATCAATGATGCAGTATAAGTTTATCCATGGCGCCCGTGTTGTTGTAATGGCCGGTGAAGATGGAGGAACGATTACTCCTGTCGGTGATACAGTCATGCATGCAGGAAACCAGATCATGATGGTTTGTTCGAAGAAGGATATTGAAGCTATCTGGAAAGCGATGGTGCAGTAAATGCTTGTTCGAAGGAGTAAGACAAAGAGAATCGTCCAGTGGATGATGGACCGTCCCGCTCGAGTAATTGTGGCGAGTTTCCTTCTTATCATGGCTATCGGAACGATTCTTCTGATGATGCCTTTTGCCACAAAATCCGGAGAAAGTATCGGTTTTTTTGATTCTCTCTTTACCACTGTCTCGGCAACTTGTGTGACTGGTCTTATTGTTCGGGATACGGCAACGACATTTAACACTTTTGGACAGGTCGTTCTTATGCTTCTGATCCAGGTTGGCGGTCTGGGACTTGTAACGATCTATTCCTTTGCGGTGAATCTCTTCCGTAGAAAGATATCGGTAAAGACACGAGTTCTGGCACAGGAGAACAGCGGCAGTTTCACCTATTCCGAACTGAAAGGATTGCTTAAAACGATCGTGCTTATGACGTTCGCTTTTGAGTTTATCGGTTTTTTACTGTTTGCAACTCAGTTTGTACCGGAATTTGGTTATGGAGATGGATTATTTAAGTCTCTGTTTACGTCTATCTCTTCATTCTGTAATGCCGGATTTGATCTTATGGGCGATACGGCATCCGGGCCGTACTCCAGTTTTACCGCTTTTAATGCCAATTCCGTAGTAATGCTTACGGCGACATTCCTGATCTTCTCGGGAGGTCTTGGTTTTCATGTGTGGAAAGACCTGATCGATTATTCAACGCAGAAGATCAAGACTCTTATAAAACATGATAAAAAAGAACGCACGAATATCCATATGAAGTTTCATACAAGACTTGCTTTCTTTATGACAGTCTTCCTTTTGGTTTCCGGTGCAATCTTAATATTCCTTATGGAAATGACCAACGATGGAGGCCTTACAATAGGAAATCTCTCGTTAGGGGAGAAATTGAATGCTTCTATCTTCCAGTCTATGTCTCTCAGAACTGCCGGAATGAATTCTATCGATCTTCTCGCGATGCGTGACTGCACTAAGATCCTCTGCGTGATCTTTATGTTTATCGGAGCTGGAGCCGGATCTACCGGTGGTGGTATTAAAGTACAGGCTTTTGCGCTCCTTGTCAGTGCCGTTAAATGCGACATTACCGGCAAGAATGAAGTGGTTATAAGAAATCACCGTGTTTCCAGATCGACAGTGCAGCGTGCGCTTACCATTTTCTCGCTGGGCTTTTTGCTGATGATATTACTGACATGCATTCTTTCAGTAACGGAGCGGGATCTTATCGCATCCGGCAAATTTACCTTTTTGGACCTGCTGTTTGAGTCTGCCTCTGCATTTGGTACTGTAGGACTTTCGTCAGCGGCGACACCGCAGTTTTCCTTCTTTGGACAGCTGGCCATCATTCCGGTTATGTTTTTAGGCCGTGTTGGTCCTTTGACTTTCGCTATGGGGCTTGTCACAAAAGATAAGAACAAGGTGAAGAGTGTCTATCCTGAGGCGAAGATCCATCTCGGCTGATCCTGTTTTATAGAAATAAAAAGTGGCGGTTTCTTTTGGAGACCGCCACTTTCTATATAGAAACTACAAGTAGGAAAGAGTCAGATCCTTCCCGGAATCAGTCGATTGAGAGTGTCCCGGCAACCGGGTTTCGGTATCTGGGATCATTTTCAGGAAGAGCTGAATACCGTGTGCCATAGTATTCATCTGAGAATCCGTTAGGGGCATAGTATATCTCGCCTGTCTCGTTATCAACGACACGCTCTCTGCCAAGCGTAGAATCACTACGCATCTGAGACAGGATATCATGGGTTTCGCTCGATTTATTCCAGGTATCCATAATCATATCGCCCATCTGATCCGCCATCTTGCCCAGGTACTGGGACGTTCCTATGATCTGAGCCCATTCACGGTTTCTATCCTGCATGAACTGCTCACTGAAATTAATGGAGTTAAACATCTGTGTCATTACAGGGATCCAGTTAGTATAGTCCTCTTCCGGAGCTGCCATGACTAAAAGATTAGATACACTATACCAGCCGCAGTCAATGCCGCTCATCCAGTAATCCATGGTATTCCAGACCGAGCCGCCAAAAACACCGGTTACATAGTTTCCGTTTGGAGATTTGCAGGTGCCTTCTATAACATCCCCGAACAGCGGGTTGTTTTCCTCAAGTTTAGTGATCATCGAAAAGTCATTAAGATTCATGTATGCTCCGCCACACTCAGCGAAGAAGCCTTCTGTAGTAGGAGTAGTTAAATACGGGTGATCTACAAATGCATTGGAAGAACCCATGTAGTTGCCGCCGGCATTTTTTGCCCAGAAGTCATGGGACTCTTTAGATTTAACAAAAGGCGATGCAAGAAGTTGGAATATAAAAATACGGTCAGGACATGTTTCATCTTGAGCAATCAAGCCATATCCGATGAGATCTGTCATGATGAATTCGACTTTCCAGGTGTCGGGTACAGTGACAGATGTGTAGCCGTAAGGATCTTTGACTTCGACCCAGTTGATCTTCTTGGTATCTGCCGGTTCGATTGATATCTGCTGGACGGAAGTGGTCGGTTCCTCTGTGGTCTCAACTGTGGTCGTAGTTGGCTTTTCAGAATCAGAGGTATCGATATCTTCAGTTGATTCAATAGTTTCTGTGATATTGGTCTGACTTTTAGTCTTCTTTTTCTTTTTTGATGTTTGCGTGGATTCTTCTTTTGAACTACAGGCACAGAGAAGATTAAGAAGTAAGGTTAAACAAATGAAAACAGCTATTTTTCTCTTCATGTCACTCCTCCTTTTTGGGGGGAAATACTTGATGTCTATAGATTTATTTTATTGTATAGATGAAATTTCATTTTTATCAAAATATGAATTTTCTGTTTTTTAATCGAAAACAAATACTAAAAGACAGGAAAAACTCTATATTATTAATTATTACGGTTTCCATTAAAGTGAATATGTGAGAAAATACATACGAAATTAAGGAAGAAGGGTTTCTTATGCTAAAAGATTTCTTCAATATCTGGTCGATACTTCGTGTCGCCACATACTATTTTTTCTTTATGCTTCTTTTCTGGGGCAGTTCCAGTAAACTTGGAAAAAAAGACTTCCATAAGGATTTCTGTTCACTAGATATGATGAAGTCGCTTCGCGGATTTGCCGCGATTGGTGTTATCCTGCACCATATTTCGCAGGAAGAGGCTTTTCAGCGGAGTAGAGTATTAAGCCCGTTCGTAAATGCCGGAGCTTTTTTCGTCGCGATATTCTTTTTCTGTTCCGGCTATGGACTTCTTAAAAGCTTGAATACAAAAGAAAACTACCTTAAAGGCTTTATCAGAAACCGTATAGTTAAGTCGATACTGTTGCCGTTTTATGTAAATGTGATCCTGTATGCGATCTATTATGCTTTTGTCGTAAAAGTGAAGTGGCCGGCGGCGCAGTGGATCTGCAATTTTACGGGACTTACCATGATGAATCCATATGCCTGGTTCCCGGTGGTACTGGCGATCCTCTATCTGGTATTCTTCCTGACGTTCCGCTTTATTAAGAATCGTCCGGTATGCTTTACCATCATTGGGCTTGTGATCATCGGTATGGGCATCGGATTCTGTTTCAACGGACACATGGCCTGGTGGCATGGACCGAAGAACTGGTGGCTTTCTGGAACTAAAGTCCCGTGGTGGTGTGAACAGAAGATCCTGTGGTTTAACGGTGAGTGGTGGGTCAATTCCGCTATAGCTTTCTTAACCGGCCTTCTGTTTGCACAGTTTGAAGAGAAGATCGTCTCCTGGTTCAGACGCCTGTATGCGCTGAAGTTCCATATTGTTCTTCTTTTAACTTATCTTGCGTATCTTCTATCAAATTATGGACAGACAGCTTTCGGATATTGGACGGAATACAGCGGAAAAGGCCCCGGGATCGTTAGCAAAGTGCAGACATATTTCTGCCAGCTCCCGCTGTTCGCTCTTCTTGGGTTCCTTATCATCATCTTCATGATGAAGTATCATGTCGATAATCCGGTAACAAGGTTCTTCGGGAAATTCTCGCTGGATACATATCTTATGAACCTCATGGCTCTGGAGATCATGAGATATCTGATGGATAATAAGAAATTCCCGTTCAAGGTAAAGTACTATAATCTGCTCATTTTTGCTGTAACCGTATTTGCACTTACGATCCTTCTGGGTGTGATCGAGAAATACATCACTGACGGCATAAAAAAGCTGCTTTTCCGTAATAAAACAGGAAAAACAGCTTCGACCTGAGTGTTCTGTAAATATGTCTTTACAGCAGTTCCTCAATGCTTGGTTCGAGACCGAAAGGTGAATGGATCTGCAGATCTTTAAACAGTTTGTCTACTTTTTTCAGCCATTCTGCGTCAAGTCTGCTGGCATCAGAAGCGGAAAGAACGATGGAAACAAATAATATAGCATCATCTTTGATGTATAAACATTCGAAGTTGAAAGTTAACTGATCCTTGGAAGAAAGTACAAGAAGATAATCTTTCCCGGATTCGGACCGGTGAGTATTAGGTGCGGAAATAACAAGATCCTTTTCGGCACTGGTTAATTCGTTGAAGAAGTTTTGGGCTTCCGTAGCATCCTGGTAATCGGAGTAGACCATGAACAGATTTCCGACGGTTCCATTGGTAGCGTTGGAATAAACCTGCGAGTAGTGATCGAGTTTTGCATCTGTATAATTCGACATTTCGCTATCCAGAGCATAATATCCGAGAGCTTGACCGTCAGTACTTTCTTTTTTCTCCAATTCCAAATCGGAAAGAACATGCTTTTCAAAAGATGTGATATCCAGGCGTGGCTTTCTCGCACATCCTGATGCTTGAATGATTAATACCAGAGAGAGAGCAAGTGCCAGTGCTTTTTTCATAGTATCCTCCTAAATAACCTGCTTTATCTACGCGTTCCATCATATCACAACAAGGAAAAGGATGTGCTATAATTTTCTTGGAATGAGATATATAAGAGGGCCTTACTATGAAAAAGTTTCTTCCTGAATTATTGATACTGAGCCTGTTGATCGGGATACCTATGACTATCTGTTCATGCAAACATGAAGAGGGGTCCAGGAAACTTGCAAGAAGATCCGGTTTTCCGATAGAAACGATGACGGAGACCGATACTCCATCGAGTTCTTCGGAACCATCAGTCAGCCCGGAACCTACTGATACTGATCCTACTACAACAACAAGCGAGACCTTGTCAAAAGGTTCCGAAATCACTTCCTCGTTCGATTGTGAAGTTGAAGTGCTTCCTCCGCATGAAGTTCCGGAATATGAGTATAAGGAGATAAAGATAGAAGATACCGAGATCCTAAACAAGGACGGACTCTCCATACATATTTATGGTTATAGTGTCGGCATCGGCACGACACGTTCTCTTTTAATGCGGGTCGATAATCAGACCGGCCATCCAGTAACACTTCATCTTGAAAGACTTACTGTGGACGGGTATTCTATGGTCCCTCTCTGGATGATGGACTTCGAAAGCGGCTCGACAAAAGAATGTGAACTGGAGTTTTTTCAAACGCTTGGAACGGAGATCGGTCTTTGGAACCCGGGAAAGTTCGAAGTGTCTTTTAAGGTCGAATACACTGATGTTCAGGAGACTTATGTTTCAGAACTGGCAACTGTGCTCACTTCCTTATATGACGAAAACTATGTGTATGAAATACCGTATCAATATACGGTTTATGATGAAAATGGCATAAAGATCTCGGTTCTCGGTTATAATCCTCCATCCAGATCGGATGCGACGCTGCTGTTCCTTATTGAAAACAACTCTGACCAGGATATTCAGGTAAAGACGGAAGAATCTCTGATTAATGGTATTCCGGTGAACATACATTTATTCCAGATGCTTTCTCCGGGGGAGAAGGTCATAGCAACGCCTACGATTTATCAATCCAGACTGGATGATGCCAAGATCTCGAAGGTCAAGCAGATCGAGATGATCCTTAGGATTCAGATCGGCAGTGATTACAAAAACGCTATCCTGACGGATCCTTTTGCGGTCTCTGTTGAATAAGTAAAGGTATAAGAAAATGAAACTGGTGGATATGACATGCACCGGGTGCGGTGCGAATGTAACTGTTGATTCAGCCGTAAAGGTCGCGACTTGTACTGTTTGCGGCAAACAGATGCTTATTTCCAGAAGCGGGGATTACGGTGAGGGATATGATCGTGAGATCGGCCGTATCCAGGCTCAGCGTGACATGGAAGAAACCTGGAAAAAAGAGCGGGAAGAGAAGATCCGGCTTTTAGAAGAGGAGAAGAAACGTAAAGCGGAACAGCAGAAGATGGATCATATCCGTAAGCAGCTGAACATAGTCTGTATTGTGGAGAGTATCATCTGCTTCCTTTTTATGGGATCTCCTTTAGTCATAAATGACACTGTTTTGACTTCCTGGATCCACTTCGGTTCGGGCTTTGTTCAGCTTGGCCTTGTATCAGTGGTCACTTTCTTTTTTACGAAGGATGAATACTATGGCAAGGTTATTCTAGCCTGTATCCTTTGTGCTCTCTTAAGCGCCGGAACGTCCTTTTTCTCCGGGTCAGTGCTTTGCTTCCTTGCATTTAATATTGTAAAACTTACCTGGATGATGCGGGTGGAAAAGGTACGTTATTCCTGGAAAGATATACTTCATCAGATGATTGGAAAAGAAGTTAAGTCATAATTCCCCGCGTTCTGATATAATGTCTTTATAGGGAGGGTGGATTATGGACAAGACAAATCTTCCGGAAGATATTCGGACTGTTGTTTCTTCACGCGAAAAGTCTCTGGACCGTATCCGGGGCTGCCTTTTTGGCGGCGCCTGCGGCGATGCGCTCGGTTATCCGGTCGAGTTTAAACAATATGAAGAGATTTTAGAGCAATATGGCGCCTCCGGGATCACATCTTATTCCTTAGATCCGGCGACCGGACTTGCTCTTTTTTCTGATGATACTCAGATGAGTCTCTTTACGGCTAACGGACTGCTTTTTGGTCAGACCCGAGCATCCCTTTCCGGAATATCCTCTCAACCGAGATACTATGTATATCTGGCATACCTCGACTGGCTGGAAACTCAGCGTGGAGGTGATCATGAGGAACGTATCTGCTGGCTTTCCGACATAAAGGAGCTTTGGAGCTGCAGAGCTCCTGGTGCAACATGCCTGGATGCCCTCTCGAGCGGAGAACAGGGATCTACTGAGCATCGGATCAATCACAGTAAGGGCTGTGGCGGTGTCATGCGTATTGCTCCTGTAGGTCTTGCCCTTCGGAATTTTCAGGACAGTGTGGCGGATATGGAAGGTGCAGAGATCGCAGCTCTTACTCACTCGCATTCTCTCGCGTTTATGCCGGCAGCTTTTCTTACTCATGTTATTAAGCATATCGTTTCAGAAAGTGGAGATGTCGATCTTCTGGAACTTGTCCATGAAGCATCTGAGATGATCCGTACTTTGTTTCCGGCACGTAAACATCTTGGAGTATTTATGGATCTGATCGATAAAGCGGTGCTTCTTTCTTCCAATAACCGTACAGATATTGAGAATATAGCATCGATCGGTTCCGGCTGGTGCGGCGATGAAGCACTTGCTATAGCGGTGTACTGTTCGCTGAAATATAAGACGGACTTTTCCGCTGCTCTTATTGCTGCTGTCAATCACGGCGGAGACAGCGATTCTACCGGAGCACTGACCGGAAATATCGTCGGAGCTCTTTGCGGTTATGATGCAATTGATGAGAAATGGAAGAGGGATCTGGAACTGAAGGATACGATTCTTGAAGTTGCGGATGATCTATGTTATGGCTGCCTGATGAATAGTGACAGTGAATACAAAGACGAAATCTGGCTGGATAAATATGTCCGGTCAATCAGGAGATAAAGATGGCATCAGACGATTCAACGAATAGAACAGAAGAGATGGAAAATGTTGAAGCCGAACTTGTGGAATCTTCTGATTCTGCGGATGTGTCGGAAAAGCTTACTCCTGAAACAGTAGCGGAGCCGGCAGTCTCTTCTGATAAAACATTGAAAAACAGTGCAAAGAAAAATGCATCCGCAAAGGACCAGATGTTTTGGAAAAATCTGTGTTTGGTTTTGATTGCGGTTATTTTGGTTGGAATCGTTGCCGGGGTTGCCGGATACTATGCCGGGAAAAAGGGCGCGTCCGATAATCCGTCGAAGACGGACTCCTCGGGAGAACAGAATTCTGAAACCCGTGCCAATTATATTTCAAAGAGTGCAGAAAAGATTGCTAAATCTGCCAAACGGCGGCAGCATAAGGACATCATCTTTACTCCCGATGAGATCAAGAAGTTCTGCACGGACAACGGCCTTCAGATACAGCAGGGCCAGACAGGAACAGGTTTTCTTGCCATAAATGAGACCATGGGAGTGATCGTAACTGTCGAGGAGCATCAGGGGAAAACGTTTGATGAACTGGTAAATCAGCTTGTGGTTTCCAGTGCTCCTTTGAATTCCAGGAATTTTGAAATGTCAGATAATCTGCTGATCTATGAAGGATATCTGGATAAAGACCAGCCCGAGTATGGATACTGCTATCTGGAGCTCCTGTATGGAGATAAATACTATATTTTCCTTCAGGGTCTCGGAGATACTCCGTCTGCTGCGGATATAGCCCAGATGCGTATTTTGGCTTTTCAGATGGAAAAACTGCTCAAATTAAGATAAATCTGCTTGATATTTATATTTGCGGTAAAAAACCGCTTGCAATTCGGGATAGGTTGGAATAAACTGATACTCAATTAAGACGTTGAAGAGGACATGTTTTCCGGTATGTTCTCCTGCCAGAGAGAAAGAACCATCGGCTGAAAGTTCTTTTACAGGAGTGATTGGGAAGTACCACCTCAGAGTTGCGCTTCGGAAAGACTACAAGTATGAAGCAGCCGCTGCCTACAAGCGTTACCAGGGGAAATGAGTGGTCCGGAGATTCCGGGCAATTAGGGTGGAACCGTGCAGTCATGCATCCCTATATGCGGGATGCGTGGCTTTTTTGTATTCCGCGGGAAAAATTTAAGACCATAAAAGGAGGAAAGCAAAATGGTTGATTTTGAAAACAAAGAAGAAAGAAACAAGTATCGCCATAGTACGTCTCACATCATGGCTCAGGCGATCAAGAGACTGTGGCCTGAAACCAAATTAGCTATCGGTCCTGCTATAGATGATGGTTTCTATTACGATTTTGACCGTGATGAGGCTTTCTCGGCAGAAGATCTGAAGAAGATCGAAGAAGAAATGAAGAAGATCGTGAAGGAGAACTTCCCGATCGAGCGATTTGAACTTCCGAGAAAAGAAGCTCTCGAGCTGATGGAGAAACTCGGTGAACCGTACAAAGTCGAGCTCATCAATGACCTTCCGGAA
>JAEEGJ010004893.1_pt1 | contig 43683 bp, 26 predicted proteins | sample 8958761 | NCBI WGS metagenome assembly JAEEGJ01 (sample SAMN16246546, study PRJNA631951) | gut metagenome | biome: gut microbiome; feature: rumen; material: RS-attached | host: Bos | place: Iran: Karaj | collected 2018-10
TCAGGGCGCTGAAAGGCTACGAGATGATTTTTGCGCAGAATGATAACAAGGAGCCCGAAGAAGGAAAGAATCTTGTTCAGAACATGCTCAACCAGACGTTCAGCCCCAGTTACCAGGTTCGTGCATACGCCAAGATGAAAGGCAACATCCTTACCGGAACCCTCCTTCGTCTGGACATGTGGGGCAAGGTGGTTCTTTCCTACACGGTGGGGAAATGGAAGAAAGACGCTTTCCTGCAAACCCTTTGCAACGGCGATGCGGTCAGTTTTAGCGAGGATGAGGATTTGACGAACATGAAAGATGTCGTAAAGGAAGCGAAAGACGGCAATGCGCTGTTCGTCATTGGCGGCGAGGAGCATCCGGAACTCCGTTCCTTGGAAGAGGCCAAGGAATATATGGAGAAAAACAACTTCCACTTCAACCATGAAACGTGGGTGGTTGGAGGCTCCGTGAAGAAGAAGTACCCCAATACCGACAAAAAGGTGGTTATTGAATATACGGACGAGCCGAAAAAATAACTGAATGGACGCACGGGAGTTCAAGCAGCGGTTCATGCCTCACTACAGGTTGCTCTATCGGGTGGCTTACCACTTGACGGGCAATGCGCAGGATGCCGAAGACCTGCTTCAGGACTTGTACCTGAAGTTATGGCAGAAGCGCGACGACCTGCCTAACGAGGCCATGAGGGATGCTTATCTCGTGACCATGATGCGAAACCTGTTTGTTGACCAGCGGCGACTGAAACGACTTGATGCCTCGGCGGAACTGAAGAACGGCGACGATCCGCCCGACGAACGGAGCCTAGACCACCAGATAGATGCGAAAGACGAGGTCAGACAACTGGAAGGACTCATCAGAGAACTATCCGAAAGAGATGCCAAAATCATCCAGATGCACGTGGTGGACGACCGCTCCTACGAAGAGATAGAGCGCGACACCGGACTCTCGCAAGGCAATATCCGCATCATCGTGATGCGAACGAAAAAGAAACTGAAAGAACAATTTGACAAAATCGCGAAGACATGGACGAACTGAATCTGAAAACGTTGGAACAAATCCCCATTCCTGATGGTTTGGAGGAACGACTTTCAAAGAAGATAGATGAGTGGGAAGCCCAACAACCCCTCCCGAGGGAGGGGAGTTCAGAAAGCCTCCCCTCGGGGAGGTTGGAGGGGGGTGTGCGGTGGGTCGCTGCCGCTGCCTGCCTTGCCCTTGTCTTCGGTGTGGGATTTCACTTCCTGCAACGTGAAGAACTCCCCTCCTCTCGGGAGGGGCAGGGGGTGGGCTTTGCCGAACAGGACACTTACCAAGACCCCGTAAAAGCACAACAGGAGGCCGAACGCGCACTTAACATGCTGGCTATGAACCTGAACAAGGGCATGGGACATCTGGAACGGGCAAAAGCCCTGAGCGAGAAGACGGAACAATCATTCTATGAGAAACTAAAGGTAATGAAATAACATGAAACAGATTATCATAAAATTCCTCATCGGCATCGTGGTGGCCTCGTGCAGCCTCCATGCCAATGCCCAAGTGAAGGCATTCGAAAAATATGCCGACATGAAAAACGTGACCTACGTGTATATCTCGAAATACATGCTCGGCATGACGGGCAAGAACGCCACGCCTTCGGTGCCCGGTGTTGACATCAGAACTCTGGCCGGCAAACTGACGGGCATTCAGATTATCAATACCGAGAACAAAGCTGCCAAGACGAAACTGAAGAGCGACGTCAGGGCCATTTTAGCAAAGGGCAAATACGAGTTGCTGATGCAGATGAACGAGGACGACAGCAAGGTGAACATCTACCATTGTATCGCCAAACAGCAGTCGGCTGTGGTCATGCAGACAGAAGACAATGAAGAATTATCGCTGATGATATTCTCGGGAAAGTTTACGCTCGATGATGTGATGAAAATGACGAAATAGACAACGGATACAGCGATTACAGGATTACACCCCTTTTTTTGCGTCCCCTCCATCATTTATTTATATTTATATATGTATATTATTATATATATAATTAAAATATATAGTAAAAATATACAATGTTGGAAACCAAGGGTTCAAAAAATAGGGTGTAATCCTGTAATCTTGTAATCCCCCGCGTTTTCTGCGCCTGAAGCCCCCTCGTTCTAAACACGTCCTTTCTTCCAGACTTTGGAGACCTGGCTTCCAGGTTTTGGAAAGAGTACTTCCAGACTATGGAAATGATACTTCAACTCGTTGGAAAGAATATTTCCAGACTGTATTTAGTAGATTTCGCCCCAGTGGTCGCAGAGACGGCGGGCTTCATCGTCGGTGAGGGTGACGACTGCACCGTGTTTGGGAGATGTGAAGTTGTCGGTCTTCATGATGGCTTCCTTTTGGCCTTTCTTCTTGGCATTGAACTGACCAAGGGGTGTGAAGGTCTTGAAGTCTGTTGTTTCCATAAAACCGAAGTTGTGGGTCTTTTGCCCATAGCAGTCGTACATCAGCACCCATCTGTCTTCGCCGATGCGCTTCCATACGTTGGGAGCTTCGCAGGCTGTGGGTTCAGGGTCGATGAACGCTTCCTGATAGGTCCATGGCCCGGTAATGTTGTCGGCGTAGGCCTGCTTGATGCCGGGCGTACCCTCGTGGCTGACGTAGGAGAGATAGTAGCGGTCGCCCACCTTGACGATGTCGCCGTCGATGGTTGTCACTCCTTCTTTGGGATGCTCGAAGAGTATCTTCGGGGCGGTGGTCAGCGAGTCGTAGCGCTCGTTGACGTAGGCATAGTAGAGCTTGTTCTGCCCGCTCTGATGGCGCATAGTGAAATACAACATCAACTGGCCGGTCTTGTCGTCGTAGGCTGTTTCAGGAGCCCATGCACAACCTATCTCGGGATCAATCTTGTCCATGTGTAGCAAAGCATGCTGCCAATGGATAAGGTCGCGACTCTTCATCAGCACCAGGTTCTTGTTGTTGCCCCATCCGTAGATATTTCCGTCGCGTTCCCATTCGGTGGTGCGCTTGCCCTCGCGCTGTGCATAGATGTGCAGGTCGGTCATGGCCAGATAGAAAGTGCCGTCGGGACCGCGGAAGATATGCGGGTCGCGCACGCCCCGCTGCTCGGCAATGGTGTCACCGTTGATGACGGGCTTGTCCTTGTTGAGGGCATGGAAGGTGTGGCCGTCTTTCGAGATGGCCATGTGGATGGAGTGGGTGTTGTCTTTGTGATAGACCATCAGGTAGCACCCGTCGCCCTGTCCGCTCATGGTGAGCGGACAGAGCAAAGAGATGAGTGCTATTAAGCTTGATGCAAGAATCTTCATAGATAATGTTTGCATTAATTATTCGGCGTACTTATAACCCCAGATGGTGACGCCGGTCTTGCTGTCCAGCGCCGTGAAGCAAGGTGCCTTTTCGTTCTTGGGCTCCAGTGTCTGGCGAATCATTACGCCCTTGTAGTCTGCACCGATGTTGATATTGATGTAGCAAGTACCAGCCTTGGCTGTCCATGTGCCTGACTGTGCTCCGGAGATGGTGCCGTCGGCATTGAGCGTGACTTCCACTGGCTTAGAATATGCCTTGGTGAGGTGGTTAAGCTTGTAGTTGTGCACTAACAACTTGTACTTACCAGGGATATCGGTGTTGGCAATCTGCTGCTTGCTGGCAATATCTATGCTCTTGATGCCTTCGCCGGTATATTCGAATGGTGCTGCCACAAGCCAGCCGTCTTCGTTCTGGAACAACTGGTGGACGCGAACCTGATGACCTTCACCCCAGTTTTGGAAACGGGTGTGATATACCAGGTAGGTACGTCCGTCGGGAGCAGCTATTACTGAGTTGTGCCCCTGCGAGCGTTCGCCAGAAGTCTCGTTGGTTCCGCCCGTCAGCAGGTTGCCCCAATTGGAGTAGGCTCCGAAGATGTTGACACCACGGTTGCCGTCATTTTCATTCGGGCCAAAGTTCAGCAGATAGCGGGGATAGAGAGCCGTCTGGTTCTGACTGTCAACATACGGTCCGTCAGGATTCTGTGAGCGGAACACACGCATCTGGTAGCCACCATTGTTGTAGTCGCTGGAGACACCGCCGGCTGCCAGTCCGCCATTGGTGACGAACAGGTAGTAGTAGCCGCCTATGTATTCAATATAGGAGGCCTCGCCCGATGCATAATAGCCGCCTGCAATCTTCTTGCCGAAGTAGGGGTCAACGGTGATGCCGTTGCCACTACCAGTCAGGGGATACTCCACATCGTAGTCGCGAAGACCTGTATTCTCGTCGAGTTCAAGCATGTAGATACCACCGCTCCATGAGCCGTATGACATCCATAGCTTGCCCTGCTCATCATAGAACACGCAGGGGTCGATACAGTTGGGATATCGTTCCCCCCACTTATTGCCCACGGCATAGCGTGAAGGCAGCGATGTCTGTGTGCCGATGACAATCTCCAGATCGGTGTCTTTGAAGCTTGTTCCCGTGTGGAATCCGCTGATAACCACAGGAGCCTGATAGCGGTAAGGTCCTGTGATCTTGTCGGCTGTCAGCAGCACGATGCTTGAATACCAATAATCACCATTGACGCTCATATACATGCACCACTTGTTCATCGACTTGTTGTAGATGACATCAGGGGCCCAGAGGTTACCGTCGATGTTATAGGCGCTATTGCCGCGCTTAGCCCAGGCCTGGGCATCGAACACGAAGTCAACATCCTTTCCTCCCTTCTTGACCTTGGTCACCTGTGGGGTGGTGAAAGCCACGTTGTTAGCCGCATTTGTGCTGTTGGCCGTTGCCCATGGAATGGTGACAGTCTGCCATCCAATCATATTGGAAGTCCACGCATTGGCACGGTGCGAACCGAAGATATAGTAGCGTTGCGATGTATGGTCGTACACTACGCTGGGGTCGTGCACGCTGACTCGCTTCAGCAGCGATGCGCCGTTGGCAAGGTCATCCTCAATCTCTGCCGATGGCTTGTCGGCTTCAAGGGTGGTAAACGTAACGTCGGAGGAATACTTCACCTCAGAACTGCTCTGCACGTAGGCACGCACATGATACGTGGTGGCGGCCTCCAAATTGTTGAGAGTCACTGCCATCCTGTTCGTAGATGCAGGAACGGAATTGTCTTTTATCTGAGGGTCAGCCGATTTGGAATAACATATACCTTTAGCCTGTACTTCGGATGAAGTGGAAACTGTAGCTTCAACAACGGCTGATGATGCAGTAATCTCCGACACGAGAGGTGTGGAAATTGTTATTGTAGGTGCAGGGGGGGGGGTGTCAGAATCGGAACTGCTGTCTCCGCAAGAAGACAATAACCCTACAAAGAGATATAAACAACTCAACTTGATGATTACATCTATATTATATTTCATTATTCAAAAGAATATTAGTTTGAGTTAAATCCTCAAGATTAAGGATTATTACGACAATTCTAAAAAGGGAGTTGGAAGCATGGTGTCATGTTTCCAACCCCTTCTTGAAAATACTTTATTCGACAGTTTCGCTATTCTCAGACTGATTGCTTTCACTCTTTGTGGTCAGCTCCCAACCTGGGTTCTGATCCCAATTCGATATAGCCTTCACCTCATCGTCGGGGATGGGGAAATAATAGTTCTTCGGTGAACGGAAGGCGCGAACAGGGTCTTTCAGACTCTTGTTGTAGCTGTATGAGCCAGAGAAGGTTCCGTCAGCATTCGGCGAACTGCTGGGAGTAACACCATATAGGTTATACACCTGCTTGTACATAGGCAGTGAGGTCTCGCTGCTTGCACTCTTTCCCTCGAAGAGCTTCCAACGACGCTCGTCGAAGTAACGGTGATCCTCGAATACGAGCTCAATGCGGCGCTCGTTCTGGATGCGTTCCATCAGAGCATCACCCGACAGACCACTGTAGGGAGGCATGCCAACACGGGCACGAACCTGATTCACATAGTCCATCGCTTTCTGGGCATTGCCAGCACCAGCATAAGCCTCGGCACCGTTGAGGAGAATCTCGCCATAGCGGAAGATGGGGCAGGCATGACGATAGGCCGACGGGCTCTTGAACGACATCTTGTTGACAAACTTCTTGGGATAATAACCTGTTACGGTACCTCCGTGAAGCTCGGCATAGTCGATACCTGTCTGGCATACATCAATGGCACGCTCCTCGCCGTTGGTCTTGTCTCCCCAGATAGAACCGTGGTGCAGGATGGTCTGCTCCAAGCGTGGGTCGCGGTTGGCATAAGGATTCTGCTCATCGTAAGAAGGATCTTTGTCGATAGGCAGTCCGTTGATAGTCTCGTAAGCATCCACCAAGTTCTGAGTAGGATTGGTACGGCCATAGGCCTGGTTGCTACCAGCGAAACCGCAGGGTGAGCAAGACCACTCAAGGGCGTCGGTGTTCCAAACCGAACGAGAGAAGATATACTCATTGTTCAGTGTAGGCTCAGAAACGAAGCAATCGTAGTAGTCGCTCTCAGGATGTCCTGTGCTGTAGAGCTTGTAGGCACGTGCTCCCAGTGCATTGTTGCGAGCGACGAACTCGTCAGCAGCGCTTGCAGCAGCCGACCACCATGACTTGTCGTTGGTAGGATTGTTCAGAGGAGAAGCTTTGTAAAGCAATGCACGGCTCTTCAGGGCGAGAACGGCGGCACCGTTCACGCGTCCCCAGTTCTCATCTTCGTTAGCATAACGGAAAGGAAGTGCATCCTTGATAGCATCACACTCTGATACCACCCAATCCACAACCTCGGCAAATGACTTGCGGTCAGGCATGGGGTCTGAGGTGTTCATGATGTATGGACCGCCATCTTCGGTGACGAAGATAGGTGTGGGGCCGAACCAGCATGCCATGTCGAAAGTGAGAATGGCACGAATGGCACGGGCCTCAGCAAGCCAGCGATCACCCAGACGGTTGTCATCGCCATTCTTGTCTGCATTACCTATAACGTCAACACGGGCGTTTTTCAGGAACTGGTTGCAGGCACGGATACCTTTCGTGTCCAGCTCATAATAGTACTTTGCAAAATAGTGATTGATGGCATCAAAGGCATCGTTGTGAACCTGATGATAATAGTGCACATCCCAATAAGAGACGGCGTTATCGGTCATAGCGTCCTTTGAGGCGTTCAGATACTGTCCGTCTGTATATCCATGGAAGGCATCAGGCAGATAAGTATAGATGTTGGCCAGGAATCCTCGCGTATTGTCGTAGTCGCTAAAGATGTTGTCAGCCTGCTGAGTGAGGTCAACCTCCTTGTCGAGGAAGTCAGAGCAGGAGGTCGTGATTCCTGCCAGGGCAAACACCAAAGTGGATAATATAATATTCTTTTTCATATTTGTCAATTGTTTAGAATCCAATGTTTACACCAATGTTGAAGATACGGGTCTTTGGATACCACCAGCAGTAGCTCATAGGTTTCTCCGGATCCATACCCTTTGGCAGGTGGCTCCAGTTCTTCAGGTTGTAACCTGACAAATAGATGCGGCACTTTGTCATGCGAATCTTAGAAATGAGTTTCTGTGGCAGACTGTAGCCAATCTCAATGTTGCGGAGAGCCAGATAGTCACCATTCATAATCCAAATGTCATTCTGATAGGTACCTGTACCACGGTCAGAGTCGATCGCATTGTAACCACCCCATACTGGACGTGGGTACTTGGCGTTAATGTTGCGTGGATCATTAGGATCGTCAGTATAGTAACCCCAGAAGTTCACACCCTCGTGAGTGGACATGTTGGACCATCCTGAGAAAGAAACTGCTGGCGAGATGAAAACACTGCGGTTGAGATAGGCCGTGGCAACCACTTTCAGGTCGAATCCCTTGTATTCGGCGCTGAGCGACAGACTTGGCGTAATCTCAGGGATGATGGTATAGCCCACAGGAATCATATCGTTTGAGTCGATTTGACGGTCTCCGTTCAAGTCTTTGAAGACTGCTGTTCCCAGTGCCTGATTGCCTGCAGATGCTGTATTGTAAGGATATTTCTCGGGATGGGCTACGGCGTCTTCCTGAGAAGTGGCAATCAGATCGGGGTTAGATGCCCATTGTACAAACTGATACTGGTTCCAGCCTCCGACAGTTCCGTTGAACACACTCTCATACAGAGCCTGCACGGAAGTTTGCTCGAAGATGCGCTTGCCAGTCTTGCGCTGCCATTCCACGTTGGGCTCCAACTCGTCCATTTCGGTGATGCGGTTGGTGTTCCACGAGATGCTGGCCTCAATATTGTACTTGAAGTCACCAATGCGGTTCTGATGGCCGAGGACAGCCTCAATACCCCAGCTCTCAACTTTACCATAAGAGTCTTGAGCCACACTGATACCGATACCCGAAGGAATCGTGTTACGGTCGATCAGAATATTCGAACGCCACTCCTTGAAGTAGTCGAATGAGCCATAGAGCATGCCACGCCATAAGCGCCAGTCAGCACCTAAGTTGACCATCTTGGAGATTTCCCACTTGTTGTTAGTGTTACCAGCCAATGTCTCAGCCATACCTGCTACGTTTGTGGCATTGATACCGAAGGCATAGCCTGTAGCAGAACCGTATGTGGACTGATAAGGATAACGGCCTGTGTCGGCAGATGTGGTTTCGCTCTGTCCGGTCTTACCGTAGCTGGCACGAATCTTGGCAAGGTTGAGCCAGTCGGCTTTCAAGAACTTTTCGTTGCTCAGGATCCAGCCTGCGCCAACGCCCCAGAATGTATCCCAACGCTCTTCAGGAGCATAGTTGTCGTTACCCATGCGGCTGATGCTGGCATTCAGAATGTAGCGGTCGTCATATACATAGTTGGCATAACCGTTCCACGAGAGATTACGGCGAGACGACAAACCGGCAGGTGCATGGTTCTCAGAATCCAATGTGTTCACGCGGTTCTGGTAAGTACGGATGAATGCACGTGCATCCACGTGATGCTTACCAAAGTTGCGATCGTAAGAGAAACCATAGTTGAAGTTGATGTTGTAACTGTTGGCACGTTCAGAAGCCGTTGGGTTACTCAACTCTGCATAGGTGTTGGTACGTGTGTACTTGAAGTCCTCGACCTTTTGTACATCAGCGTTGTTGTAGTCGTATGTGAAGGCGTCATAGGTACATGTCTGCTGAGACATAAATACATCAAAGGCATCAAACGAGATAGTCAAGTTCGTCTTCAATCCCGGGGTGATTTTGCCCAGGTCACCTGTGACATTCAAAGTTGAGTAAAGGTTACGGCGGCGGTTCTTGTTTCGTCCACCTGAAGCCATCTGGTTGATCGGGTTACGAGCAGAACCAGAGTAAGCACCGGTAGAATAGACCGATCCGTCGGGGTTGAATACTGGAGCCATTGGAGTAGCCTCCACAGCACCGAAGGTGGTGAGGTCGAACACCGATGTAAGCGACTGAGAGATGTTGTCAATACGTCCACCCAGGTCGAGGCCAACGGTCAGATACTTGTTGACGTTGATGTCGATGTTAGAACGCAAGTTCCAACGATTCAACGTGTGGTCAGTTGAGAAGTGGTCATTCCAACTGGTTGCTGTGCTGTTCCACATACCTTCCTGGCGGAGGTAGGAGAAGCTGACGAAATAGCGGGCTACGTCATTACCACCTGAGAGTTGCAGGTTGGTCTTGTAAACCGGAGCTGACTCACGATAGAGCTGCTCGAACCAGTTGGTGTTGAAATACTTGTAACGGCGGATATCGTCGTCGGCATATTTACCGCCTTCAGAAACAAACTTATACTCAGCAATTTGATCCTCGCTCCAAAGTGGGTCCTGACCGTTAAGATACTTCACACGGTTCTGGGTAAGAGCCATGTTGTAGGAGTTCTGATTCTCCATCTTGTCTGTCAGCGTCTGGAAACCTACTTCCTGAGTAAAGTTGATCATGGTCTTACCTTTTTCACCACGCTTTGTGGTGACAAGGATGGCACCATTCGCACCGCGCATTCCATATATGGCTGTTGCGGCAGCATCTTTCAGTACAGTGATGTTTTCAATAGGGAAAGCATCGAGGAAGGAGAGGTCGCGCTCTACGTTGTCAACGATAATCAGCGGATTGCGAGCCTTGTTGTTCATCGTGCGGATACCACGGATGTACATCTGAGTCTCGGTCCATCCTGGCTCTGATGACCACTCGTAGGTCTCAACGCCGGGTAATGTGGAGTTGAAGGCGTTTTGCAAGACTGTTACCGGATAGCGTTGCAATTCAGTGCCTTTAACTACCGAACGGCTCTCAGTTATATACTTTTCCTTCTTAGAACTAAATGCAATCGGCATTTCTTTTTCCATCGGCTGAAGTTCATCCAGCAATGTGATAACAAATGAAGTCGCGTTCGGATCGAATTTCACAATGGCATTTTCATAGCCGGTAGCTGCAGCGCAAATGTCATCATCAGGCTTTGCGCCTTTCAGAGTGAAATTTCCGTTAGCATCTGTCAGTACAATTTTGTTGTCCTCGGCTACGTTGACCACAGCTCCGACAATTGGTTCATTGTCTGCATTTACCACTCGGCCTTTCACCTCGGTGGTCTGTGCTGAGATAGACAGGGAAAAAACTGTCAATGCCCCTGCTAGCAGACACTTGGATATTATATAGATACTATTTTTCATAATCGTCAATGTTCATTTTAGGGATTACCAACCAGAATTGTTCTCTATGCTAGTCTTCCAGACTTCACCTTCGGGAATTGGGTAGAGGTACATACGGTCTTCGAACACACGTTGTTGGGCTACCTTGCGGGTGATGTTTCCGTTAGAAGCCACATTAATACCGTAAATGGGACGTGAGAGAGCCTCTTTTGCACAATTCCAACGACGTACATCCCAAGGGCGATGCTCCTCGAAAGCAAATTCGATTGTACGCTCCTTGTGGATGAAGTTACGCATAGCTGTCTGAGAGTTTAGGTCTGCACGGTCGGCCACATTTCCTGTGATGCCGGCGCGATGACGAACTTGGTCAAGGAGTGAGCATATCAGGGCCTTATTAGCCTCGAATCCCATTTCATTGAGGGCTTCAGCGTAATTCATCAGAATTTCAGCATAGCGTATGATTGTCCACAGCCGATGGGCTGTACCGCCATGGTTGGAGGCAAGGATTGTCTCAGGGATATACTTCCGCATATAGTAGCCAGTAGGCGTAGCGTTGGCATTACCCGTCATGTTGTCGGCATGACCGGCGATAACATCAATGGTACGATTGTTCCAGACAGAACCATGATATAATACGGTTGCAGCAAGGCGTGGGTCGCGATTAGTCCACATGGTTGCATCGCTGTATCCGCTTTCAGGATTTACGGTTGGCATTGTGCCGTTATAGACAGGAGCCCCTGTAACATCATAGTTGCTGAATGGAGCTGATCCGTCAATCATGTCGTACATGTCAACAAGATTCTGAGAGGGACAGTTACCGCCATTGCCACCTTCACCGATAGGCGTGTCGTTCTGAATGCCCGACCATCCGATAGTGGGATCATTGCGGTAGAAAATAGTTTCGGTGTTCTCACCTGTGTAGGGAGTACGAATGATAGCATAATAGTAATTCTGTTCATTCGTGTTGGTAGCCTTAGAATAAAGGCTGTATTTGTCACCGAAGTTATCAATGAAAGCCTTAGCTGCGTTGGCTGCATCCTGCCATGTTACACCACTTTCTGATGCATAGCGTGGGCTGGCAAGATAGAGAAGGATACGGCTCTTCAAGGCAGCAGGTACAGCAGGGTTCAAGCGTCCGGCACGCGAAGACTCTGTTGACTCTTCGTAAGTCAGCATACCATCGCCGCATGCATCCAGTTCAGAGAGGATAAACTTAGTATATTCTCGAACAGAAGGACGAGTCGTGTAGTTCGACAGCAGGTCACCGTTTGGATCAAGAACCTCGGTCACAATGGGAACAGGACCAAAGCGAAGGAACAGTTCCCAGTGGAAATAGGCACGGAAGAACCGAGCTTCACCTTTTACCTGAGCTTTCTCTGCAGCGAACAGTTCTTCTGTCTCGTCGGCAGGTTTTGCAACATTGTCAATCTGCTGTAAAGTCATGTTGCATTTACGGATACCACGGTAACGACTCTCCCAGAGAGAAGTAAACTCGGCAGCACCGCCTCCTCCATAGTAGTTACCAATGTTGAACGTGGTACGAGTACCACTTGTGGGAATAGCGCATTCTGACAAATCAGTGGCTGCGTCAAGCCATGAGTTGCTAATACGCAGGGCACCGTGAAGCAGGAAGTTGTATGTGTCCCAGTGGAACTGTTGCGCATTCTTCCAACCGCTGAACGTCTTCTCCTGTGTTAACTCGTTACTCGGCTCTTTGTCGAGAAAATCGCCACATGAAGAGAGAATCTGTAAAGAGGCCAGTGCCAATGATGCTAATATTATAGATTTCTTCATTGTTTCTGTAATTATTTTAATGTGTACTCTTTAGAATGTTACGTTCAAACCGAAGTTGATCGTCTTACAGATAGGATAGAGGTTAGAACCGTTGCTTTCAGGATCTGTCAGCTTGTTGAGATGATCCCATGTAATCAAGTTGTTGGCATTGATGTACAGACGGCACTGACTCATACCTGCATGTTTGATCAGGTTAGCGGGCAGTGAGTAGCTGAGCTCGATATTCTTCAATCGGAAGAATGAACCATTCTTGAGGAAGAAAGAATTGAGACGCTGGTTGTGATCGCCGTAAGCAGCATAATGCAACAAAGGATACTGGGCATTTGCAAGGTTCTCAGCTTCGCTGACCGATGGATTCCAACGGTCGAGATGGTGCTCTTTTACTTTACCTCCATTGACGAAAGCATACATAGCCTCTGCATCGTAATAGCGGCTTACGTGGTCAACACCCTGGAACATGACACTGAATCCGATTCCCTTATAATTGGCACCGAGGGTGAGAGCGTAAGTGTTCTCAGGAACATCGCTGTAGCCAATGAATGTCTCATCACGGTCATCAATGAATCCATCACCGTTCATGTCGCGGTATTTCAAATCACCAGGCTGCAAGTCTTTCATGGCGAATGTTGACTTTGGCAGGTTGCCGCTGGCAATGTCTTCGCTAGTTATAAAACCATCGGCAATAAGTCCGAAGTACTGTCCGATAGGATGTCCTTCACGCTTACGATAGTCGGTCTTTGCTGAAGGCTCATCCATAGAGATGATTTCGTTCTTTGCATGTGAGAAAGTAAAGCCGACATTGTAGTTGAAGTCCTTGCCAATGGTTCCGTTGTGGTGCAGTTCAACTTCAATACCCGAGTTCTTAGTCTGGCCAAGGTTTGCAGCAGCCATTGTCACACCCACCCATTGCGGACGAGTGAGATACTCGGTAAGAATATCGTTACGCTTCTCATAGAAGTAATCGACATTACCGGTAATCAGACTATCGAAGAGGTTGAACTCTAAACCGACGTTGTATTTGTTGGCACGCTCCCATGTTACACCATAGTTAGGATACTGCTGCTCAAAGATACCCGTGTTGCCGGTTGTTCCAAAAAAGTAGTCGTTAGAAATCTGACTCCACTTCTGCTCATAGAGGAAGCGCTGGCGAACACCGTTCACCTGATATACATCATTACCTACCTGTCCATAGCTGGCACGTATCTTCAGGTTTGACAGCCAATTTTTCGTCGACTCCATGAACTTCTCGTTGGAAATACGCCATCCGATAGAGAATGATGGGAAAAATCCGAAACGCTTTCCTTTGGCAAAGTTCTCAGAGCCATTGTAGCCAGCATTGAATTCTGCATAATAACGATTGTCATATCCATAAGTCACGCGGCCTACGACACCCTGATAGCGTTGTGCCAGATTTGAATCATAGCGGTAGTCGTTTTGCATATACAGCAACATGGCTGTTACATCGTGTACCTCATTAAATACGCGTGCGTAGTTTAATTGGGCCTCCATATATAGTTTATATAAGGCAAACTTGTCGTAACCGTTGGTCAAGTTTGTGTCTGCATTATATTTATGGTAGGTATCCATTTGCTGATAGTTAGCGTCGCCATAACTGGCACGGTCTGCAGGCTCATAGGTTGCGAAATTACGTGTATAGCGATTCCTGTGATAGTTCTCATAGTCGAAAGAGGCCATAGCCTTGGCAGAAAGACCTTTGGTCAGCCAGTCCATCTTGTAGTCAAAAATGAAGTTGGTCTCGTTAATAGTATTTACGCCTTTGTAATAACCACCATCTGTCAGACGACCCACGATATTGTTCTGATACTGGGCATTTCCACCCCAGAGAGTCTTCGTGGTCTCACCATTCAGAACTTGATAAGAAACAGGGTATATCCAGCTTGGAGCATGATTCATCTCTGTAAATATTTCAGCTTCAGTGGCGTTACCACCTTTGCGCTCTTCAAAGCGAGTACCGAAGTTTACAGAGAATGTCAAGTCTTTTGTCAAGAAGAAGTCTGCGTTCGCACGGAAACCGTATCGGTTGTAACCCATTGAAGAGGTGTTGTCATATTTGTCAGAACTCAGGTTCTTGAACAGTGATCCCTGGTTGTAGTATTCCAAAGATGCATAGTAGCGCATGCGCTTTGTACCACCACGTACACTGGCATTGTAACGCTGGGCAGGAGCACTCCCCTTTAATACCTCATCATACCAGTCAACATTGGGATAAAGCAGAGCATCGGCACCTGTTAGCTGACCGCTCACGCTCTTTTGGAACATTTCAACATCATGCGAACTGTAAGCCTCGCCGAGGCCATCGTTGGCATATGCCTCGTTCAACAGTTTCACTGTTTCATAAGAGTCAAGATATGTGTCCTTACGAGTGGGACTCTGATACTGGAAGTTAGCTGTCAAGCTAACTACAGGTTTTTGCTCCTTACCACGCTTGGTGGTAATCAGCATCACACCGTTAGCACCACGCACACCGTAAACGGCTGTGGCAGAAGCATCTTTCAGCACAGAGATGGTCTCAATGTCGTCAGGTGCTATCTGAGAGAAAGCACGCTCCACACCATCCACAAGAATCAGGGGCTGGGCATCACCGGCGAATGTCGCACGACCACGGATGTAAATCTTTGCATCGTCAGCACCAGGAGCACCTGAAGCCTGAGCGGTTACCACGCCGGGAATTTTACCGGCAATGGCTTGTGACACGTTGGCAGCGGGAGTAGAGAGCAGGTCTTTTGATGAAACCTGAGAGATAGCACCTATCACACTTTCTTTTTTCTGCTGGCCATAACCTACGACCACCACTTCTTCCAGTGAAGTGTCTTCTTCAACCAGAGTCACGTTGACAGTCGTGCGTCCTTTCAGTTCCACGTCTGCATTTTTGTATCCTATAAAGGATATGTGAAGGGTAGCGTTAGGAGCCACAGTTAAAGTGAAGTTTCCGTCGAAGTCTGTGACAGTTCCGTTTTTCGTCCCTGCCTCAAACACCGTAGCACCGATGACTTCCACACCCTTGGAGTCGGTCACCTTTCCAGTAACCTTGCTCTGGGCGGATGCCCCTAATGATAGGAGCATCAACCCTGCGAGCAGGAAAAATCTGAATATCTTATTGTTCATATTTTTGCTTTTTTATAGTTTAATACTGGCCCATCAGAGCTTCAATGTCAGAAGCAGAAAGAGCGAAGTCAAAGAACTGGACGTCATCGAAAGCAAAACCGGCGTCTGGGTCACCCCAGTTCCAAGCCTGGTTTCCTCCAAGACATACGTACTTCAAGTCACCACCATTGCTGAAAAGGCCGCCAACAATCTGACCTTCTGTCTTGTTGTCAATCTTCCAATGGTTCTTAATCTCGCCGTCCATATACTGAATCACTTCATTCTCAGTGAAAGTGACAACATATAGATGCCATGCCTTATCGTCAAGCCAGTTGTTGACGAAGTTGTAAGCTGCATCACCAGCTTCCCAAGCATTCTTGTTGTAGATGTTTACCTTACCGTCAACATGGTTAGCTCCTGTAAAGTCACACCAGCCATTGCAGTTCACCTGAACACCACCGCGGCTCTGCAGAGCCATCATAGGTGCACCGTTATCACCTGAAGGCGCATTTGCATAAGCGGTGAAGAAAGGCGAATAGGTGTAATCACCAAAAGCACCTGCGTTGGCTGCGTTCACCCAGAATGCAATAGAGAGTTCTTTGCTTTCTGCAGAGTGGGCCAGCACGTCTTGAGGCAACAGCAGGTAGTTTGTGGACTTAGCACCTGCCACATTTTGGAAGATGGCTCCATGGGCGGGATCGTTGGCGATAGATCCGGCACCAATAATCTGGGCACCATTCATATCATCGAACGTGTTCCTATAATATGCCTGTGGACCGGCAGCTCCGCCACCATGTTTCACGGTGATGATGTTCCGGATATCAGTCTCAGACAGAGCCATGTCGTAGATGGCGATGTCGTCGAAGGCAAAGCCTGGGTCGTTATCGGCCCAATCCCATGCCTGATTACCACCGAGACAGATATACTTCAGGTCGGCACCCTTGCGGAAGAGACCCATCTGGGTGTTGTTCGATCCATCCATTTTCCATTCGTTGGCAAGCACACCGTCCAGGTAAACCTTGGCATTCTCTCCGTCGAATACGGCTGTATAATAGTGCCAACCCTTATCTGCCAGCCAGTCGGTATCACCATGGTAAAGCTTGTTGGCGCCATTCACATTCTGAGCATCTGTATAGTCTGTCCAACCGTCATTGTTCACCTGGAGCACACCTCGATACTGGCAAGCGAACATCGGGAAGGTGTTCGTACCATTGTTTGGTGCGGCACCATAAGCCATGAACAGAGGAGCCCACATATAGTCGCCAGAAGCACCGGCATTGGCTGCGTTCACCCATACACCAATTGACATCTGGTTGGTCTCTGCAGAGTGTGAGAGAGCATCCTCGGGCAACAGCAGATAGTTCTGACGCATACCTCCGGTGATGTTCTGGAAGACTGCACCAAAGTGCTTGTCGGGATCGGTGGTAAACGAACCGCCACCAACAATCTTCAGACCTGTTGTGCTGCTGAAATCGCTGAAGAATACAGGAGTAGGCAGGACAATTCCACCACCACTTGTCGGCTTGTCATCGATAATCTTCTTGATCTGAGCGGTACTCAAAGCATCGTTATAGATGGCAATGTCGTCGAATGCGAAGCCTGGGTCGTTATCGGCCCAATCCCATGCCTGGTTACCGCCGAGGCAAACATACTTCAGATCGGCACCTTTACGGAAGAGACCCATTTGGGTGTTGTTTGCACCATCCATGTTCCACTCGTTGACGAGCACACCATCCAGGTAAACCTTGGCATTCTCACCGTCGAATACGGCCGTGTAATAGTGCCAGCCCTTATCAGCCAGCCAGTCGGTATCACCATGGTAGAGCTTGTTGGCACCATTCACATTCTGGGCATCGGTATAGTCTGTCCAACCGTCATTGTTCACTTGGAGCACACCACGATACTGGCATGCGAACATAGGTAAGGTGTTCGTGCCATTCTCAGGAGCCTTAGTGTATGCCATGAACAAAGGAGCCCACATGTAATCGCCAGAAGCACCGGCATTTACTGAGTTCACCCAAACACCAATGGTCATCTTCTGCGACTCGGCAGAGTGAGAGAGTACATGCTCGGGCAGCAGCAGATAGTTTTCACGCCTGCCTCCTGTGACGTTCTGGAATACCTTATTGAAACCAGGAGCATCATCGCTGCGGAATGAACCGCCGCCCATTACCTTACAATCGCCTGCTCCACTATTAAAGTCATTGAAGTATACTGGGGCGGGAAGCTTCACCTTAGCAGGTGTAATAGTAGGACGGGCTGCGTCTTTCAGGGTCATCTGGTTACGGATGAACGAGAAGTCGTCAATCCAGTATTCACCATTGGTGTTTCCTAACACAATTTCACCCACATTGATGGGATCAATCAAAGCTGTGTTGTCTGCGCCAACGGTAGTAACCAATGTGCCGTCACAATAATAGTCATAGCCGTCTTTTTTTACCTGGATGGCAACGAAATGCCACCTGCCATCAGCCATCAGTTCTGACAACGGAAGCGGTATCTCTGTACCGCCAGCTTTCAACATCGGTTTGAGATCAGCCTTTTCAGGTACTCTAAGCCAGAAAGTAAAACCGGCACCATTCTGCAGTTTTACTACCGACAGAGCATTGAAAACACTGACTAAAGCGCCTTCACCTGCATGAAGGACTCGACTGTTGAGCGAATCGTCCATGACGACTTCGCACACTGCGCCTTTACTGACAGAAGTGATGTACTCTAATTCATCGATGTTTTCACTTTCGTTGAAATCATACGTAGCGACTTTCGCGCGAGTCGGGTAAATGTCAACGCCTGGAGGCGGATCCATTTGTCCCCAATCTTGGCACGAAACAAGAGACAGCATTCCTATCGCACTAATGAGCGCAATGAATGTTTTCTTGATCATAATGCAAAAGTTTTATTAAGTTATTAATTATAATATGATTGTTGACTATAACGAATGTTAGTATTAATCCGTACTGTCGTGTATTTTGTAGTTCGTTTGTTAGATAAATTTTTGCAAAGTTAACAAAAGGCCGACATTGCGTGGTGGACAAAACGAAATATAAGGTGGACAAAACGGTTTTAAAGTGTAGTTAATCCACTTTTAATCGGCACCATACCTGTCGCTTTGCGGCTGTGCGCGCGAACACTATTGCGTGGCACTCGGACTCACTCCATAGAGCTTGGTAAAACAGCGAGTAAAATATTTGGGATCGTTGAAGCCTACACTGTAGGCAATTTCTGTGATGTTTCGTCCACCCGACTCTTGAAGCAGCTGTTTGGCGATGTTTAGCCGGTAGTTCCTGATGAATTGTGTGGTGGGCAGTCCAGCTTCTTCGTTTAGACGTCTGGAGAGTAGCGGGCGGCTCATGTTCATGGCCTCGCATAGTTCCGCCACACCGAATTCCGAGTTGCTATAGTTTTGCTCCAGAATGCGGATCACCTTTTCCATGAACGGCTTGTTCTTCTTTTTGGTGTCCTCCTTGTTTTCCTCTGCACTCTTGTTGTAACTTTCTTCGTATTGTTTCTGGATATGTAGGATGCTTTCGATACGTTGTTGCAATTGCTTGGGGTCGTTTGATTCATTCAGCGCTTTCACGATAGGTGCCATCGCCTTTTCTGCTTCCTGTTTGCGGGTCTTTTCCCTGACTTGTTCCATTCTTTTGCGGTAGAGCCATGCTCCCCCCACAATAAGCAGGATAAAAAATCCGCTGACAAACCACCAGCGTTTCCAGAAGTAAGGTATGACTTCAATGTCAAGCTGGGTTATTTCCTCTTTGTCCGACAGAGCCGAGGCGTATTTCACTTCGAGCGTGTAATTGCCTCCAGGCAGTGATGTATAGCGGATGGAATGCTGACCCATGGGCAGTTTGATCCATTCGTTTTCGAATCCTTTCATACGGTAGCTGTAGATGCCGTTGTGCTCATTCCCGTAGTCTAAGGCTGAAAATTCTATGGTCAATGCCTTGTCGTTTTCGTGCATCGTCAGTTTTTTTGCCTGCGAGATGTCTTCTTCAAGGTATTTCCCGTCGGCAGTAATGTCTCGATTGTCGATATTCAGGTGGGTGAAGCGGAGGTGTCCCTTATACGAAGCTTCGTTATTAATGCCGTGAAGCATGCAAAGTCCGCTGTTGGTGCCAAGGAAGATGAATCCCTGTTTGTTGATGATGGCGGAGTTCCAATAGAATTGAGAATTGGGCAGTCCGTCTTCTTCGGTGTAGTTATTGAAGACACCTGTCTGAGGGTTGAACTGCGAGAGTCCGTTCTTGGTCGTAATCCAGAGTGTGCCGCTATGGTCTTCCACGATGCCTTTTACGCCGTTGTTGACCAGTCCATGTTGCATATTGTAGTTCTGGTAGTGCGGCTTTCCTTCTTTGTCTGTAGTGAGGTGGTAGATGCCGTATTCGTTGCTGCCTATCCAGAGTGTTCCGTCCTTGGCCTCGCAGAAACAGCTCATTTTCTCGATGATGCCGCTTTCCGGCTGGTCGAGCTTGTGTTTGAGATATTCTGCCTTAAACATCCGTCCGTTGTTTTTCCCTCGTTCACGCTCTTTCAGGTTGACGCGCACACCACCCTCGAGTGTTCCCATCCAAAGGCGACCGTCCTTGTCAATGATACTTCCGATGCAGCCCCTTATCTGCCGGCATCCGTCGAAGGGCTCAATGATTTCGCCTGTATGGTAGTCGTAGCAGTATAGTCCGCCGTTGGTGCCTATCCACATCAGGTCGTTGATAGGGTCGTATTGCAGGGCACCGATGTAAACCAGCAGCGGAGCATAGCGGGAGTTGAGTGACAAAGGAACGATCTGCTGGTGCCGCTCCATGTCGATGATACCAATTCCACCTCCCCAGGTGCCAATCCAGAGTTGCTTGCGATTGTCGGCGGCCAAGGTGGAAACCGAATTGTGGGGTAGGGCAGAATTGCTTTTGTTGAAATGCACGAACTCGTTGCTGCCCGCTTCCTTTCGGTTCAGTCCGCCTTCCACGGTTCCCACCCAGAGTGTGCCTTCGTCCTCGGCATACATGGCATTGACGGCATTGGGCGAGATGCTTCCTTCGGCTGCTGAGTGTACATAATTGGTGAGCATCAGCACGCAGGGCGAGAGTTTCATGGCACCACCTGTTTCCGTTCCTATCCATAATAGCCCTTGCAGATATTTGATGCAACTGATGAAGTCGCTGCTCAGTGGCATGTCCGTGCTTTTCGTCGTCCATTGCTCAAATCCGTCTGATGCGTTGTTACAGATATTAATACCTCCTAAGGTTCCTATCACCAATGTGTTGTTAGGACCGAGGGAAAGCTTAGTGACCGTATTATGCAGCAGACCAGAGCCGTCTTCTTTACGGTAATGATTGAGCAGATGGCTCGTTTTGTCAAACCGGAAAAGCCCGTAGCTGGAGGAAATCCACAGCTCGGTGTCTTTCCGGATGAAGTCGATGATGTCGGAATTCCGGATGTCGTCGATCGCTTGTGAAATGCTTTCGCGGATCATCTTGCCGTCTCTTACCTTTAGACGGTAAAGACCTCCCTCAATCGTCACCCATACCGAACCGTCGTGGTCTATGTCGCAGATGCTGATGTTCAGCCTGTTGCTGGCATAACGGTGAGGGATCACCTTTTGGATATTCCCGTTTTCATCCATCTGGATATAATATATATAGGTTCGCGCGACGAGCCAGATAGCATCTTTCGAGTCGCGGCAGACGGTCACGGCTTGTTGAGAGAGTGCCTGGTGGATCAGGCTGTCGCCTTCCGGCACCCAGTTGTGCATGGAATGCAGGTCGATAATGTCGGTTCCCTCTTCGTATGCCACCCAAAGCCTGTGGAATTTGTCCTCCACCATATTGCGGCAAGAGTTGCTCTTGGGAGTGAATCCCATGTTGATGGTGCTGGGCGAATAGTAATTGTAGCCATCGTATTTCACCAGTCCGCTTCCGCTTGTGGCAATCCAGATGAAACCGTCGCTGTCCTGATAAATGTCTGAGACGTAGTCGCCGGGGAGTCCATTTCTCATGTTCAGGTAGGCAATGTTGTAATGCTTACCTGCAAAAGGAGCGGCCAAAGATAAGGTGGCCAGCATCCATCCCAATAAAAGGACTCCCAGTCTCCTCATTTATCACTTATCACTTAATACGGGCCATTCATCTTTCGTCCACTGGATTTCTTTTTGCACTAGGATGGAGGCTCCTTTCAACGGCACGCTGTAGCCGTGGCAGATGAAAATGTCCTTGCCGTTCATGTGGTAGGCAGCACAATGCCCCATGGCTTCGAAAGTCTTGTGGTCGCCCTCTACGAACAGTGTGCCGCCGCCTTCGCGCATATCCTTGCCTGCCTGATCCACATACGGACCTGCCACATTCCGGCTGCGACCTACAGCTACGCGATAGTTGCTTTTGGCTCCGCGGCAGCAGTAGTCCCACGAGACGAACAGATAGTACCATCCGCCGTGTTTCATGATAAAGGGTGCCTCGATGGCATTGGTGCCGGCATATTTCGAGGTCGGGTTAGGTTCTGCGTCCTTGCAGCCCGGTGCATGACGGCGAGCTATGGTCATGGGTTTTGAAGCCAGATGCATGGTAGAGTCAAGGCGAGCCAGTTGGATGCCGTCCCAGAATGAACCCCACACCACCCATGGGCGGTCTTCGTCATCGATAATGATGTTTGGGTCGATGGCGTTCCAGTTGTCGCGGTTGTCCTTCGAAACCACCACGGAACCGCGATCTTCCCAGCGGTAGTCTTCCGAGGCAGGATTCAGGGTCTTGTTGGTAATCAGTCCGATGGCTGAGCCGTTCTTTCCGAATGTCGAGCAGCTGTACATCATCCACCATTGTCCGTGCCAACGGATGATATCGGGGGCCCAGATATGGCGTTTGAAGCCCGGCACGGAGTCTTGTGTCCAAGTGGGGATTTGGTCTTTCAGCACTCCTTCTGGATAGACGGTCCAAGTTTTCAGGTCTTTCGAGGTGGCTGTGCCAATTCCCATTCCCGTGGAATAGAGGTAATAGGTCCCGTCCTCAAATGCCATCACGGGATCATGTACCATCAGTGTGTCTGTGTTGAATGGTTTGCGAGGCCATTCTCTGCGCTGCTGTGCATCGGCCTGAGCCGTGCACAGCAGTGCGAGTAGTCCGCAACAGAGTAGTTTTTTCATAATTTGGTTTGTTTTTATATCTAGAATGCTAGAAATCTAGATTGCTAGAAATTCTAGAAACGATATACCGCAAATGTCTTGGCAGGAACACTCACCTTCAGCACGTTGCCTTCAGCCTTCACGGTGCCAGTCTGCGGAACCACCACGTTCTTGTTCTCCAGCGTGTTGATGGCGTTGGGGTCGTCGTGGTGCAGCCAGGTCACCTTGCCTTCCGGCAATGCCTTGATACCCTTGAATGTCACGGTGATATCCTTTGCTTCGGCATTGGTGTTGGCAATCTTCACGATATACTGCTTGGTGTTCTTGTCATAACAGGCGGTGGCATACATGCCGTCCTGTCCCTTGATGGCATCCTTGCCCTCGGTCATCTTCAGTACGTTCGTGCCTGCATTCAGACAATACATCTGCTGCACCCAGTAGGTGGGAGTGCGCATGGTGCTCAGGTTGTCCATCCAGATCTGGTCGGGACGCCACTGCCAGCCATCTACATGGGCAAACAGCGGAGCGGGCGTAGCCATCCATACGATGTCGGCATTGCGCTCCAGACCCGTCATGAAGGCAGCTTCGCAAAGAGCTGCTTCAAACGTATTCTTACCAGTTGGTACGTCGATGGGGGTGTGCTGGTCGCCGCCCTTGATATGACAGGCATATTCTCCGGCAAACACCTTCGGGCCTTTGCGATTATAGTTGTCATAGCGTCCTGCCTGAGAGAGGAACCAGTCCTGATCACGGTAGAAGTGCTCGTCCACGAGGTCGGCCTTCAGCCGGGTCATTTCTTTCCAACCGTAAGTGAACTCCTTGCCGTCCTTGTCGTCGGGTGAAGGACCACTGGTACCTACAATCTGGATGTTGGGATACTTGGCGCGGATGGCCTTGATGAACTTCTCCAGACGAACGGGATACATTGGACCCCACTGCTCGTTGCCCACGCCGATGTGCTTCAGGTTGAAAGGTGCGGGATGGCCCATGTCGGCACGCAGTTTACCCCATTTGGTGTCTGTACCGCCGTTGGCAAACTCTATCAGGTCGAGGGCATCGTCGATATAAGGCTGCAGATCGTCGAGTGCTACATGGAACTGTTCGCCATTGTTCTGGAACTGGCACGACAGTCCTACGCTTACAACTGGCAGCGGAGCAGCGCCGATTTCCTCTGAAAGCAGGAAGAACTCATAGAAGCCCAGGCCATAGCTCTGATAGTAGTTGGGATACATGCGATGTGGGAATGTGTAGTTCCAGCGGTTCTCGTTCAGCGGACGGTTCTCCACGGGGCCTACCGAATTCTTCCACTGGTAACGGCTATCAAGGTCGGTTCCTTCAACGATACAACCGCCAGGGAAGCGGAATACGCCGGGCTTCAGATCCTTCAGGTCCTTCACGAGATCAGCACGAAGCAGACCCTTCCAAGCGTCATTGGGGAAGAGTGAAAGGTGGTCCATGTCAAGGCCGTCCTTACTTTCCAGGAAGATGCGCAGCAGTCCGTGGGCATCGGTTTTGGTGGACGTCAGTTCCACGGTATATTTCTTCCAGTCGTTGCCCGTCACGTCCAGGCCTTTCTTGGCTATCACTTCGTTGTGCGAACTCACCAGTTCCACGCGGATTCTGGCCTTTCCCTTCGTGCGTGCATAGACGCTGAACTTGTAGCCCATGCCTTTCTTCAGGCCCATGCCGAAGTAACCGCGGTTTTCTATGCCCGTCCACTTGTCGGTATGGCCGTCGTCCTTCAGACGTATATAATGAGGATTGCGCGCGAAGGCAGGGTCGTCGTCCTCTACCTCCACGTTGCCGAAGGTCTGCCAGGCCATCAGTCTCTGGGGAAACTCAAATGAACGGTTCTCCACCATGTCGGCATAGAGGCCTCCGTCGGCTCCGAAGTTGATGTCTTCGAAGAATACGCCGTACATCGTGGGCTGAATCACAGCCCCGGGTTTGTTGGCCTGGATGGTGTACTGGTGACCACTGTCGGCAGCCACTGCATGACTGGAGGATGCCAAGGCACCCATCAGCAAAACACTAAATAAAGTTTTCTTTTTCATAAGGTAATATGTTAGGTTCTTGTTATGATATTCAGGAGTTGAGTGCAAAGATATGGAAATTAATTGTAAAATGAACAATTAATCGTATTAAAATTATATAAAACTGTCGTATTTGTTCCTTTTTTAAAAAGAATGATTATCTTTGCACCGAAATCCCATAAAATACCGCAAATGAGAAAAGTCTTGTTCCTGTTATGTGCTCTGCTCCTATTGGTGGGATGCGACGTGAAGACAGCCGACCCTTTCGAACTGTCCAACTACAAGCCGGTGGATGAATTCGTGCCTGCCTATGAGGCCATCCGCAATCAGCAGCTCGTGGCCAACAAGGACTATGATCTGGAAAAGACCGTGCGTGTGATGAATGCGCTGGAACTGGCACAGGTCAACTCTCAGAACTTTGACGATTTTCTGAAGGTCATGGCCCGTCAAGACTATGAGGGTGTGGCCCCCGATGTGCTGGAAGCCAAGCAGAAGATGCTGCCCATTCTTCAGTATATGTATCAGTTGCAGGCGCTCGACAAGAGTCTCAGCGATGTCTGGATGCTGGCGCGTAGTGCTGCCACTGGCGGTATGGAGATGACCAGACGTGTGAACGTAATGGACATCGTGAACACCATGATGGGAAATCCTATCGTACTGCTCGACATCTTTCATCATGAGGATGCCTCCAAGGTGACTCACAAGGCTTTCACCAACTATCGTAAAGACAAGGAGTTGCGTCAGAACGTGCGCAACGACATAGCCAAGCTGGAGGCTTCCTATCTGCAATACCTTTCCGACTATGCGCCTATCTACCACAAATACATGAAGGAGTATGATGCGTTCTGCGTGGAGAAGGACAAGGTGTATCTCGATCTCTACAGCGGTCAGCCGGAGATTGCTCTCAAGGGAGCCGATAATATGCTGAAGAAATATCCTCAATGCGCTGAGGCTCAATTGCTAAAAGCACAGGCGGAAATCATAATAGGGGTAAAAACCAACCCTCATTCCCTCCCAAAGGGAGGAGGTCTGAAAGTGATTTCCGAAAAAGAAAGCATTTTGGTTTCTGATAGTAACGACTCCCTCCCTCATAGGGAGGGGTGGGGTGGGTCTGCATCTTCTACCCTCGACACCTACATCGCCCAGCATCCCGACAAGACGGCTCCTGCCATGCTTCTGCGCGGTGTGCTCTATCAGCGGATGGGCAATGCTGAGCAAGCCCTGAGCTGTTTCCATCAGGCTTCGGTGGAGTATCCGCGACAGGCTGACCAGCTTTCTGACATGTTCGACTCTTACTGCATGCGCAATTATCTGAATAAGACTTCCGAAGGTCTCTATCTCCTGCAACTTTATCGCTCCATGATGGAAGGCAACGGCCTGTTCAGCCCTAATCTGATGAAGGCCAAATACTATGCCGACAATGGCCGCCAGGAGGAGAGCCGCAACGAGATATACAACCATTTCTTCCGCCGTGGCAATCAGAAGTATTATGACGGCCTGCTATCCGACATGCAGTTCTGCGAGAAGAATCTGCCCGTAGGGTTCAAGCAGTTGTTGATTGACCGGAAGTTTCTCGATGTGAAGGTGGAACCCGATCCCCAGTGGCTGATACTTACCGATGATGATGAGATGCAGGTGACTGTCCGCAACAAGTCGGGTAAGCGGTTGGAGAACGTGCGCCTGTTCCTCTGCATCCATTTCACCGATATGTACAAGGACGAATACCACGTGGTAAAGGTACCCCAGACAATGAGCATTATTGAGCCTAATGAGGAGATCAAGATAACTGACGTGCCCCTTGGTTACCGTGATAAGACGTATGATGACATCACCCGCATCCGTGCCATTGCCATGACCGACGACCGCCTCTGCTGGGTGGATGACATCGGTTTCAGTCTAGACTAGGTGATTTACTCTTTTAAAAGTCTTCACTATTAGGCGTAAATGGGTGATAGTCAATGTTTTTCGGTGAAGGGTTGAAAGACCCCGTCACATTTTCCAGTTTAGGGGGAGAGCATCATCGGTTGTCTTAAATTCTCTAGAGAATTTCTTTCATTCGATGATAGATTGCTGGTCAATGTATCATCGGACGGGCTTCAATTGATGATACTTTGAAGGTCAATGGATGATATATCGAAGAGCAATAAATGATACATTTACGAGGCGTAAATGATATATTTAAGAGTAATAAGTGATGTTTTGCTTCCACATATCGGAAACATACACTAAAAGAGTGAAACAAGCCAAACTTTTAGAAACAGCTCCCTCTTCATAGGGAGGTAAGGGGTGGACCTTTCAACCCTTCACCGTAAAGTGCAGGAAGACAGGCATCTGCACATTACGGTGAAGTTTTTTTTGACGTGAACATTAGCAAGTTATTCCTTTTTCTGAGCTTGTTCTGCAGTTTTAAGTATCTTCTGGGCATCCTGGCGGAGCGTCTCTTCCAGCTTGCCGCTCTTTTCAAGTTTGGAGAGCGTTTCCATTTCGGCTATGATGCCGGTCAACTGACGGTTGGCTTTGTAGTGTTCCAGCGTGCGCTTCATGGCGGCGATGTGCATTTCCGGTGAGAATTCCTTCTGCTTTTGCTCCAGGGTGTACTCGGTGCAGCCGCAGAAATAGGCCAGCATCTGCCACTGGTTCTGAAGGTAGTACAGGTTCTCGTCGGCAATCATCACGTTGATGTCTGCCGATGCCTGTACCCATCCCATCACGTAGGCCGCGGCTTTTACGGACTTCTGCTCATCGATTCTGCCGCTCAGGTAGGTCTTGGCGGCTGCGAGGGCGTCGGCATTGTGCTCCCGGCATTCTTCAGCCGAGGCAAACTGGGCATATTGCACGCCTTTTTCTTGTTCCTTGATCTTGGCTACCAGTTGCTCCATCTGCTTCTCCACCTGACTGGCTTTCTGCGTTTCGCCGGCTCCTTCGTAGTATTGTTTCAGGTAGTTCAGTTCCGAGACATAGGTCTCAGAGGCTTCGCCAAAGAGTTCTTTGTAGATGTCGAGTCCACGCAGTTCGTAGCGGATGGCTTCCTGATGGAGATCGTTGAAATGGCATGCCTCGGCCATGTGGATGAGAATCATGGCCATGTCGTAGTCGCGCTTGTGGAGAGGTTCGTAGATGTCGAGGGCTTTCCTGACCAGGGGTAGTGCAGCCTTGTAGTCTTCCTTCGTGTTCAGGTAGAGGGCTTTGTTGTCTAGATAGAAAGCGTAGAGCGTGTCGTTATCGCTCACGTATTTGCCATAGAGGTTGATCGCTTTGTCAATACTGTTGATGGCCTGGTCTATCTGCTTGTCTCTGAAGTATGCTTTTGCCAGCAAAACCATTCGCCTGATGTAGAGAGAGTCCTGTTCTCCCTTTGTCTGGAGCCTGTTGTCGAGCCATTTATTCATCAGTTCGATGCTCTTCTTGAAGTTTCCGTCCGAAAAGAGGGCTATCGACATGCTGTCCATTTTGGCTGCTTGTCTTTCGTTCATCGTTTGCGCACTTGCGGTTGTTCCGCTGGCGATGAGCATGATTACTGCTATAATCCAATTCTTCATTTGTTAAGTTTATTTGGGTGTTAGGTGTTGGGTGATGGGTGTCGGTGGTTAGATAATGGTCAATAGTATTCACAATCACCCAACACCTAACACCCTTCACCAGAATAATTGTTGCAAAGGTAAGTAACAATCCGCAAGGCTGCAAATAATTCCAGGATTATTTTGGCAATTTATTGAAGCTTGAAGGTGACGGGAACCGTGTATCTGACGCGCACGGGCGAACCGTTCTGGCGGCCGGGAATCCAGTGGGGCATGCTCTTGATGACGCGGGTCGCTTCCTTGTCGAGGGAGGGATCCACACTCTTGGCAATCTTTACGTCGGTGATGGAACCGTCTTTCTCAACTACAAACTGAACGATCACGCGACCTTGAACACCGGTTTCTGCGGCAATCACGGGATACTTGATGTTCTGTCCGAGCCACGACATGAGGGCACCCATGCCACCTGGGAATGAAGGCATCTGTTCCACAATCTCGTGAATCTTGTTCTCTTCAACAGGTCTTGGGGGCGCCGGAGCTGCTATTTCTTCCTTTATCTTGAGCACTTCGCCGCCCACTTCGTCGTTGCCATCTACGGTCAGGGCGCCAATAGCCTTGTTGCTCTTTTCCACTTCGTCGAGCTTGATTTCATCCTCTTCCTTCACCAGATTGTCTTTCTTGATGACAGGGGCGGTGAACTTTACCGACGATTTCACCTTTTCCACGATTTTCTCGGGTTCCACCTTGACGGGGTCTTTCTTCTCCACCTTTGCTTCTTTCTTCTTGTTTTCAAGGGTGGCGAGCTCAATGGCCTGCGTGTTTTCCACCGTTCGGTTGGCCTCAGCCATGTGTTGGAGCGTCAGTCCGAGATAAAGGAGTACAGCCGCGAGGGCCACAATAATGATGGACCAGATGTTTCGCTTGGAAGTTCCCTTCCGAAGCTGGTAGGCCCCGTAGGCCTGATTACGTCCTTCGAACACGAGGTCGGTCCATTCCAGGGATATCAAATCTAACTTTGCCATAGTTGTTATTGTTTTAAGTGATTCGTAATAAAGTGAATTTTTCACAGGCAAAATTAGGACGCAAACTGATAGCTTGCAAATTTTCCGGGATTTATTTTCTGCGCATGTTGCAAAGTCTGTTTCTTTGCAACGTATTGAAAACCAAACGGTTGTTTGCTTTTTAGCGTGTTTTTCGGACTCTTAATTGCAACACCTAACCACTAACACCTAACACCCATCACCCAACACCTAAACTCTCTTCCGCGCTTTCACCCTCGATTTGATAGAGCGCACGGCCGAGGCGCTGACACAGAGAATCTGCGCGATGTCGTCATCTTGTTTGCCCATGTCCTGTAATATAAGATAGGTATAGAGGCGGGCGGTGAGATGGTCGTAGCGGGTGGCCCATTCATGGAAGGTGGCATAGTGGCTCACGGAATAGTATTCTATGAGACTGTTCTCGTCGTCGGCTGATGGCGGTAGCTTTCCGCCAGATGAAATCAGGTCGAATACTTCCTTGCCTCGGCCCAGACGCTCGTTGGTGGAACGTCGAACAGAGGTGATCTTGTCGTTCAGGCGGTTGATTTCTTTGTCGTGGGCGTCACTTTCCAAAGACAGTCGTTCGATACGTTGTTGAGCCCGCTCAATGGTTTGGGCATTGAGGTCAAGGATACTGTTGTACTGTGCAATACGCTGACGGTTGAAATAGAGAATGACCAGCACCATGAGGATAGCCAGCAGCAGAAGTCCGAAGAGATAGGCGAGCACTTGGTAGTGGCGTCGGTCGGCGGCCTGTTGCTCGTATCTGTGTTGCAGTTCGGTAATCTTTTCCTGCTCGTAGGTGTGGTGGAGCAGTTCTTTGGCTAAGGTGATGAACTGCGCCATGTTAGCAGCTTTTTCGTGGTCGTGGAGCAGCTCGTAGTTGCGTTGTTGGGTGTTGGCATCCAGAATCCGGGCCACCAGAAAGCGTGTCTCCTGGCATTTCTGCAGTTCCAGTTTGTTGTCGTTGGCTTCCGCTGCCAGTTCCCCTTCCTTCAGGATGAGTTCAGCTTCGGCGTAGTGGTTTGTCTCGCATAGTTGCATCGCCCGCTCATAATGGTTGCCAGAAGGGTAGATGTTGCCTTGCGGCGTCTCTTGGCGCGTACAGCCTATGATAAGCAACAGCAATGATGCAGCTAATAGAATCCTCCGAAGCATAATTCATGAAATAATAAATCAGTAAAGCAGCACCAGACCAGCCAAAGCCGAATAGATAATCATGCGGATGGGATTGATCTTCATCCAGTAGGTGCCGATAAACGTTGCTGCGAAGAGGAAGATACTGATGCAGAACTGCCAGGGATTCTCAGCAAGGGTACTGAAGTTTTCGCGGGTCATCAGCATCAGGGCGGCAGCTCCCAAAAGTCCTACTACGGCAGGCCGAAGGCCTTCGAAGATGCTCTGCACCGTGGAGGTATGCATGTATTTCATAAACATCTTCGCTATGAGAATCATTAGGACGAGCGACGGAAGCACCAAGGCAAAGGTGGCCGTGAGGCTGCCCAGAATGCCCATAGGTACGGAATAGCCGGCGTTGACGACGGCTGTGTAGCCGCAATAGGTAGCGGAATTGATGCCTACAGGGCCGGGCGTCATCTGCGAGATGGCCACAATGTCAGTAAATTCGCCTGTCGTCATCCAGTGCCAATGGTGCACCACCTCACCTTGGATGAGCGACAACATGCCGTAGCCTCCACCGAAACCGAATAGTCCGATTTCAAAAAACGTGATGAACAGATATAAATATATCATTCCGTAGGTTTGATGAATTGTCCGTAAACATAACCTGCCACAGCGGCAACGACGATAATCAGTATGGGCGAAACGCCCAAGGCCCAGATGGCCAAAGCACAGGCAATGGGGATCCAGCAGTTGGTGAGTGAGATGTTGGCTGTCTTTGCCAAGCGGAATGTGGGAGCGGCAATCAGGGCTACAACCGCCGGACGGATGCCCCGGAACATGGCTGCTATCACTTTGTTGTCGGCAAACTGGTGGAAGAACATTGCAATCAGCAGGATGATGATAAAAGAGGGCAGGGCGGCACCGAGTGTAGTGCAGAGAGCTCCGGTCTTCTTGTTCAGCTTGTAGCCTATGAAGGTGCTGATGTTTATCGCAAAGACACCCGGACAACTCTGCGCGATGGCGATGAGATCGAGCAGTTCCTCTTTGTCTGTCCAATGGTGCTTGTTCACCACTTCCTCTTCTATCATGGGTATCATGGCATAGCCACCACCGAAGGTGACTATGCCAATCTTAAAGAAGGTAAGAAAAGCCTCCTTCATCCCCTTCAGGGAAAGGGGAACTTCATTGGGCTTTATCTTATTGAATACGTTCAAGGTCTTATTTGTTTGTCCACTTAATCAGTTATCACTTCTCCGTCTTTTCCTCAATCCACTTGCGGGCATTGACGAAGGCCTCAATCCATGGTGTCACCTCGTCCTGGCGACGGTCAGCGGGATACCAGGCGTTCTGCCAGGGGAAGATGGCGCGCTCCAGATGGGGCATCATGGCCAGATGGCGACCGTCCGCGGAGCAGATACCTGCCACGTCGTAGTCGGATCCGTTCGGATTGGCGGGATAGCCGTGGTAATTGTATTTGGCGATGATGTTGTAGTTGGCTTCGGGCTCGGGCAGCGAGAACTTCCCTTCTCCGTGAGCTACCCAGATACCAAGCTTATTGCCGCTCAAAGAGCCGAACATCACGCTGTTATTCTGAGGAATGGCCAGCGAAACGAAGTCACTTTCAAACTTGTGGGAAGTATTGTGGAGCATCTTAGCACCTTTAGCACCTGTAAGACCAAGTTCTACCATCAGCTGACAACCGTTACAGATACCTAATGAAAGTGTATCCTCACGGGCATAGAACTTGTCGAGGGCTTCCTTGGCTTTGGGATTGAAGAGGAAGGCTCCGGCCCAACCCTTGGCAGAACCGAGCACGTCGGAGTTGGAGAATCCACCGCAGAAGACGATCATATTGATGTCTTCCAGCGTTTCGCGGCCGCTGATGAGGTCGGTCATCATCACGTCCTTTACCTCGAAACCGGCCAGCCAGAGCGAATAAGCCATTTCGCGCTCACCATTGGTACCCTTTTCGCGGATGATGGCGGCACGTGGAATCCCTCCCTTCGGGAGGGGAAGGGGTGGGTTTTTCCATCTGTCGGCATTGAGGCCATATTGGGCCAGCGTTCCCTGGAAATCGTCGTTGAATTTCATCTCCAGTGGCTGGTTCTTATAGTTCTTGGCACGCTCATCGGCTTGTCCGTTGAAACTCTGTTTGCGGTCGAGCAGGTGAGAGGTCTTATACCAGGCATCGCGCATCTCCTCAATGTCGAAGGTATGATGATAGCTGTCTTTCTTGACGGTGATCTTGCGCCCGGCAGCGGGTTTGCCGATGGGGGCGTATGAAATACCGGCTTCGTCGAAGAGATTCTCCACGGCTTCAATGTCGCTGTCTTTCACCTGAATCACCACACCGGGATTCTCGGCCAGCAGGTTCTTCACGATATCCTCACCGCTGAAACTGCTCAGGTCGATGTCCATGCCGCCTTTCGTGTTGGCAAAGGTCATTTCCAGAAGCGTCGTGATGAGGCCGCCGGCAGAAATGTCGTGACCGGAGAGGATAAGATCCTGCTTGATGAGGTCTTGCAGGGCATTGAAAGCATCACGGAAATACTGCGGGTTCTTCACCGTAGGCACATCGTCGCCCACTTTGCCGAGTGTCTGCGCAAAGGCAGAACCGCCCAGTCGCTGCTCGTCGTATGAGAAATCTACATGGTAGAGGGTGGTGTTGGCGTCGTTCACCAGAACGGGCGACACCACTTTCCGGATATCAGATACTTCACCGCCCGAAGAAACGATGACCGTTCCCGGGGCGATAATCTTGTCGCCGTTGGGGTACTGCTGACTCATGGAGAGTGAATCTTTGCCCGTAGGCACATTCACGTGGATGGCGCAGCAGAAGTCGGAAAGGGCTTTCACGGCACTATAGAGGCGGGCATCTTCACCTTCCTGAGAGCGGCAGGGCCACATCCAGTTGGCAGAGAGTGAAACGCTGTCGAGGCCTTCCTCCATAGGTGCCCAAACGATGTTGGTCAGCGATTCGGCTACGGAGAGCACGCTGCCGGCTTTCGGGTCTGCCAAACCTGCCTGTGGAGCATGGCCAAGAGCCGTTGCAATACCCTTCTCTCCGCGATAGTCGAGGGCAACCACACCGCAGTCGCTCAGCGGCAGCTGAATCTCGCCCTGACATTGCTGGCGCGCAATCTTACCCGTCACCGAACGGTCCACTTTGTTGGTGAGCCAGTCCTTACAGGCCACGGCCTCCAGCTGGAGCACGTCTTTGACGATGTCGTCCAGATTGTCAGGAGTTGCCTGATATTCAGGATTCTTATAGTGGCGCTCTACGGTCTTGTCCACCATGTAGGTCTTGGGCGAATGACCGAACATCTGCGCCACATCGAGGTCGAAGGGCTTGATGCCGTTGCCCTGCTTGAACGAGAAGTGGGCATCGCCTGTAGTCTCACCGACCACATACAGCGGGGCACGCTCACGCTCGGCAATCTTGCGCACATGCTCGATATGTTTCTCATCAATGAGCAGGCCCATACGTTCCTGACTCTCATTGGCAATGATTTCCTTGGATGAAAGGGTCTGGTCGCCGATAGGCAGTTTGGTCATGTCAATCTCACCGCCGCACTCTTCTACGAGTTCCGACAGACAGTTCACGTGTCCGGCGCTACCATGGTCGTGGATGGAAACCACGGGATTGACATCCTCTTCGCAGAGGGCACGCACCAGATTGTAGGCGCGTTTCTGCATCTCGGGGTTGGCACGCTGCACGGCATTCAGCTCGATGCCATTCGAATAACGGCCTGTATCTACGGAAGATACAGAACCGCCGCCAAGGCCGATGCGGTAGTTGTCACCACCTACCACTACAATCTTATTGCCTTTCTGCGGTTCTTTCTTCAGACAGTCACGCTTGGTGCCATAGCCAACACCGCCTGCCAGCATAATCACTTTGTCGTAGGCATAGCGCTCGGCACCTTCCTGATGCTCGAAGGTAAGCACAGAACCGGTGATCAGCGGTTGTCCGAACTTGTTACCAAAGTCAGAAGCACCGTTTGAGGCCTTGATGAGAATCTGCTCAGGTGTCTGATAGAGCCACTCTCGAACGGGCAGGATTTCTTCCCACTTCTGGATGTCATCTTTCTTACGTGGGTATGAGGTCATATAGACAGCCGTTCCGGCGATAGGCCAGGAACCGACACCACCGCCCATACGGTCGCGGATTTCACCGCCCGTTCCCGTAGCGGCACCGTTGAAAGGCTCCACCGTGGTGGGGAAGTTGTGGGTCTCGGCCTTCAGCGAGATCACACTCTCTACTTCCTTTACCTGGAAATAGTCGCTGGTGCTCTGGTCTTTCGGCGCAAACTGCTCAATGACAGGGCCTTGCGAGAAGGCTACATTGTCTTTATAGGCCGAGAGAATCTTGTGGGGATTCTCCTTGGTGGTCTTCTTGATCATGTTGAACAGGCTCGACTCCATCTCCTTACCGTCGATGATGAACACACCGCCGAAAATCTTGTGGCGGCAATGTTCCGAGTTAATCTGGGCAAAACCGAAGATTTCGGAGTCTGTCAGCGGGCGACCCAACTGCTGTTCCACCTTGTGCAGATACTCTATTTCCTCAGGGCTCAGGGCCAGACCTTCCTGTTCGTTGTATTCCTCCAGATTGTCCACGTGCTTGATGGGTTCCGGCTTGATATTCACCGTGAAGATGTCCTGGTTCAGTCCTGTGTACATGCGTTGCAGCATAGGATCGTGTTCGGCATCCTTGCTGCTGACGGGGAAATACTCCTCAATGCGCTGGATGCCCTTGAGGCCCATGTTCTGCGTGATTTCCACGGCATTGGTACTCCAAGGGGTGATCATTTCACGTCGGGGACCTACGAAGAATCCGTCCATCGTCTCGCCGTTGATCAGCGTGGCTTCACCATAAAGCCAGCAGAGTTCCTTGATTTCTTGTTCGTTGAGCTGATGATCCACCTGCGTGGCAATCACGCTCTTTTGCGTTGTCTGGAAGAAAAGAATCATAATCTAATAATGCATTATTAATAATGTGTGCAAAGGTACGCATAAGTGAGCACAAAACCAAATAAAAATGCGATTGTTTTGATGGCTATATGGTTTTATTATTGCGAGAGGGTGTTGAGAATTTGAATAGTATGCCTATTCGCAAATGGTGGATATAAGGCAAAAGCGTAGTTTTTATATAACTGTGATTCCCTCCTGTCAATTGCATGAGATTGTATTATTTTTCGGTGCGAAATACGTGTGTTATAGAAGCATTATGTGTTATTCGCATTATATTGAGTGGTTTAGATCCGATAGAATTGCAATCCGGATACGATGTTAATGAAAGTTTGCTGGTAGGCATTTGGGGCAAAGATACTTTAAAAATAGTGCATTCTCGGTTAAAATTCCATAATCCTATGCAACTTTATTTGTTTTCTACCGTCAATTAAATAAATTTGCACCCGATTATTTTTGAATACTCACTAATTTTAAATGAATATGAAAAAAAATGTTTTAATGATGACCTTGCTGGCTGGAGCCCTGCTCGTAAGCAGCTGCGCCAGTAAGAAGGATCTGGAGAATTGCCGTCTGGACAACCAGAATTTGCAGAATGAGAACAAGGAACTGAATACCAGTTATCAGGTGACCAAGGAACAGTTGGCCGCTTCTAATGCGCGTGTTACTTCTTTGGAAGAGCAACTCGAACAATCAAAGCAGGCTTATCGTTCGTTGCAGCGCTCGCTCGATAAGAGTCTGGCCAACAGCAGCCAGAATAACATCTCTATTGAGAAACTGGTTGACCAGATCAACGAGTCGAACCAGTATATCCGTCATTTGACCGACCTGAAGACCAAGAGCGACTCGCTGAATATGGTGCTTACCAACAACCTGACCCGCTCGCTGAGCAAGGAAGAACTGAAGGAAGTGGATGTTCAGGTGTTGAAGGGCGTGGTCTATATTTCTTTGGCTGACAATATGCTCTACAAGAGTGGTTCATACGAAATCAACGATCGTGCTGCTGAGACACTGTCGAAGATTGCCAAGATTATCAAGGACTATAAAGATTATGATGTGCTCATCGAGGGTAATACCGATAATGTGCCCATCTCTCGTGAAAACATCCGTAACAACTGGGACCTCTCTTGTCTGCGTGCTTCATCTGTAGTTCAGGCTCTGCAGAACGACTACGGCGTGGATCCGAAGCGTTTGACCGCTGGTGGCCGTGGTGAATACAACCCGCTGGCTACCAACGATACCGCTCTTGGTAAGCAGCGCAACCGTCGCACTCAGATTATCATTACTCCGAAACTCGATGAGTTCATGGAACTTATCGACAAGGCTCCAGAGGAATAACCTCATTCCGTCAGGACTGATTTCCTATAGCGGCCTGCTCCCATGTTGGAAGCGGGCCGTTTCGGTAATATCTATGGACTTTATTTCCACCCATTGGAAGCCTTGTTCCCAGACTTCAGAAGCCTTGCTTCCGCCCAATGGAAGCAACCCTTCCAGACTTTAGAAGCAAAGCGTCGAAAGAAAGCCTTAAAATCCTTATTTGATGAGTTGCGTTTCTAGGAAATCCTGGTATTCGTCTTGGTAGCCATTGAATACGTTGATGTCAACGTCACCGCGGATTCCTGCTACGCGACCATCGGGAGAAAGTTGCCAGATGGCGAGGCGGATGTCAGGCTTGTATTCACCATAGCGGGCTATCCAAACCTTGTAGTTGCGCTTGATGTCGTGGGCATCGGTGAGGTAACGGTTCACGAAAGACTGGCTGACATAGAGAATCGGCGTGCAGCCGGTGCGCTCTTTGACAATGCGGAGCCATGTACGAACCTTGTTGAGCATGACCTCGGGGCCTCCCATGGCGTTTACCTGACTAGGGTAGGGCTCCACGTCGAGTACGGGCGGCAGGTCGCCTTTGTTGAAGCGGGCGTTGCGGATGAAGTAGTCGGCCTGGTCTGTTGCGCTGCTTTTCGTGGAGAAAAAATGGTAGGAGCCGCAGAGGATGCCGTGATTGCGGGCCTGTGCGTAGTCGTTATAGTAGTAGCGGTTCTTGATGGTGGTTCCCTCGGTGGCCTTGATGTAGCAGAAACTGACGGGGTAGTCAACCGTTCCCCTTATGCGCTTGTTGCTGATGGTGCCCAGATGTGTGATGCGCAGTCGAGACCAGTCGATGCCGTAGTGCTTCTTGCCGATGTCGTGCTGATAGCGGGAGATATCGATTCCATAGATGCGGTCGGAGGTATAGACTAGTCGCTCACCCTTATACTGATTGTCTTTCCATTCGCCAACGAAGATTTTTCCAAGTGTGTCAACGGCAAATCCGAAACCGTTGCGCATGTCGTTCTCCCAGATGCCGTCGTAGTAGGTGCCGTCGGATGCCAGGAACACACCGTGACCGGAGCGCTTCCCGTCAACGGTTTCTCCTTTGTAGATAAAGTCGGGTAGTGGTTCTTGCTCGTGCATAATGACTTTTCCGATGAAGGCGGCCGTTGTGGAGTTGTAGTAGATGGACCTTGCGGAATCGGGCATGAAGTGGTGTTTGGTCTGCACGGTGGCGATGTCATCGTCGTACTCGTTGTCAAGGAGCTCGCATGGCGTGCGTTGGATTTTGCCGTTTTTGTCGTGGCTGAGGAGTGTGTAGCGCTGTATGAGACGAATATCCACCACTTCGTTCGGCTTGATGGCTTTCAGGATTTGCAAGACTTCTTCGCGTTCTTGGCTGGTTTCCAGGAGGTTGGCTGAAAGGGTGGCGATGGCATTGTATCCCTCGTCGGTGACGTTATGTACGTCGAGGTAGTAGTTGAGTCGTCGGGTAACCCGCTTCAGGCGCTGGCATTCTTTCTCTAACTGCGTGATGTTATGCCGAATGATGGTGTCGATGAGGGAATTGGCTTTTTGCAGCCGTTCCGTCTCGCTATAGTCGGGATTGGTGGTGATGATGCGACCGCCGCAATAGGGGGAAAAGAGGTAGCGGTTCACCCATACTCCTCGGAGCGATTCTTTGTGCCATCTCACGGAATCGAGGCTTGTGCTCACGCTGGTAAGCCCTGTGCCAGTCCCCAGCTCGTTGATATAGAAAACCGCTTTCCCGTTGATATTCAGCGAGTAGCATCTCTCATATTCCAGTTCGGCGCGGCATTGTTGCTGGCGCTCCTTGCTGACGGGGCAGAAGGGGAGAATGAGCAGAATAAGCGAAACAACAGCAAGCAGGGCGATGATGATTCGCGCTGCTTGCCGCCGTTTTGATTTTACTGATTTCGTTGACATCTTTTGCTTCTATTTGAAAAACAGACATGCAAAAGTAATCAATCTTTTCCGAAAACGAGGAAGAATCAGCAAAAATCTTTAGTCGATTTCCTCGTCGGGCTCGTATCCGCCCATTTCGCGGATGGCATTCTTCAGCATAGTGTATTGCTGATAGAGGTTGTTGACGGCCTCTTCGCCTTTCGTGTAGTCGTGCATCGGAGCCTTCAGGAAGAAGCTGAGGAACCGCTGTATGCCCCACTTTCCAGCGCGTGCCGCCAGGTCGCTGAGCAGACAGAGGTCGAGCAACACGGGAGCGGCAAGGATAGAGTCGCGGCAGAGGAAGTTGATCTTGATCTGCATGGGATAGCCCATCCATCCGAAGATGTCGATGTTGTCCCAGCTCTCCTTGTTGTCGTTGCGGGGAGGATAATAGTTGATGCGCACCTTGTGGTAATAGTCTCCGTAGAGTTCGGGCTGGCATTCTCCTTTCAGGATGGTCTCGAGGGTGGAGAGCTTGGAAACCTCCTTGGTGTGGAAGTTTTGCGGCTCATCGAGCACCAGACCGTCACGGTTGCCGAGAATATTGGTGGAGAACCAGCCGTTCAGGCCTAGGCATCGGGTTCCGATGATTGGGGCAAAGCCAGATTTCACCAGCGTCTGGCCAGTCTTGAAGTCTTTGCCCACGATAGGCATTTGTGTCTTTTCGGCCAGTTCCCACATGGCTGGAATATCGACGGTGGTGTTGGGAGCACCCATGATGAAGGGAGCCCCTTCGACCAAGGCGGCGTAGGCATAGCACATGGACGGGGCGATATGCTCGCGGTCGTCGGCTTTCATGGCCTCTTCAAGATTGGCCAAAGAGCCGTGTACCTTTTCGTTAACGGGTACATAGATTTCCGTTGAAGCAGCCCAGGCCACCACGATACGGTCGCATTGGTTCTGCTCTTTGAAATCGCGGATGTCCTGACGGAGGGCCTCCACCATCTCCCAACGGGTTTTGCAGTCTTTCACGTTATCGCCGTCAAGGCGTTTTGCGTAGTTCTTGTCGAAGCAGGCCTTCATCGGCTTGATCTGCTCCAACTCTTGACGGACGGGCTCAATGTCTTTGGCTTTCAGCACTTCGGCATATATGGCTGCCTGATAGGCATTTTGGGGATATACGTCCCAGGTACCGAAGACTATATCATCGAGTTTTGAAATTGGCACGATCTCGTCGTATTTCAAGTATTTCTTGTCGGCTCCGCGTCCGACACGAATCTTGTCAAACTGAGTCATGGAGCCAACGGGCTTGGTGAGCCCTTTGCGGGCCATTAACACTCCTGTCATGAATGTGGTCGTCACGGCGCCACATCCTACTACCATAATACCCAGCTTACCTTCAGCTGGTTTTACTGTTTTGTTTGTCATTTTTTTATGTATGTTGATTTAAACTTGAGCTTGTAGCTGTTTGCAAAATTAGTCAATTATTCTCTCTGAAGTTAGGATTTTACATATTTTTATATACTAATCTGTAAAAATGGTATATTTTTAAGGAAAATAGCAACATGTAATGCGTTTTTCTTTTGTAACTTTGCACCCGGTTTTAATATTAGGTGAAGAAGATGCAATTAATCAAAGACAAATCATTCGGAGGAGAACGCCCATTGTTCGGCATTCAAGATACCAGGCTTGAGAACGTGACCATCACGGAAGGAGAGTCGGGCATAAAATGTTGCAATAACCTCGAGGCTGACGGTTGCCGCTTCATAGGCAAGTATCCTTGGTGGCATGTCGATGGCTCGGTTATCACTAACTGTTATTTTGAAGTGGGCAGCCGGTCGGCTATTTGGTATAGCAATGATATGGTGATGAAGGATACGGTGATTGATGCGCCGAAACTCTTTCGCGAGATGAACCGTGTGGAAATTGAGAACGTGCAGTTTAAGGATGCCGACGAAACTTTCTGGAAAGTCAAGGACCTGAAAGTGAAGAATGTCACACTTCATGATGGCACGTACCCCTTTATGTTCTGCGAGAATGTTTATGTAGAAGGCTTGGTGAGCGACTCAAAATACGTGTTCCAGTATTGTAAGAATGTGGAAGTCCACCATGCAAAGATTACGACGAAAGATTCCTTTTGGGAGTGTGAGAACGTCGTCATCTACGATTCTGAATTGAATGGCGAGTATCTGGCTTGGCATTCCAAGAATGTCAAGCTTGTCCGTTGTCATATCACGGGCGAACAGCCACTCTGCTATGTGGACGGCCTGGTCTTGGAGGACTGTTCCTTTGGTGAGGACTGCGACCGTATGTTTGAGGATTCTGAAGTTCAGGCTGAAATCATCGGGAGTGTAACCAATATTAAGAATCCGCGGACAGGACGGATCGTCTGTGACAGTGTGGGATCTGTCACCATCGACGAGCATATCAAGGCTCCAGCCAATTGTGAAATTATTGAGCGCAACAAATGAAATACGACTTTGACGAAATTATTCCCCGCCGTGGAACCAACAGCGTGAAATGGGATGAGGCAGCTCAGGAGAATGTCATTCCCCTTTGGGTGGCCGATATGGACTTCCGGGCTTTTCCGCCTATTATCGAGGCTTTACATCGTAGGGTTGACCACGGAGTCTTTGGCTATGCCCATGTGCCAGAAAGCTATTACGAGTCGGTTATCTGCTGGTTCCGTGACCGTCATGGCTTGAATGGGGTGGAACGCGAGGACATTATCTATACGTCGGGAGTTGTTCCGGCTATATCGGCTATCATCCGTGGCTTGACGCTTCCTGGTGACAAAGTGTTGGTGCAGACTCCAGTCTATAATTGTTTCTTTTCGAGCATTCGGAATCAAGGATGTGTCATTGAGGAGAATCATCTGGTATGTGAGAATAATACTTATACCATCGATTGGGAGGATTTCGAAAGGAAATGTGCCGACAGTCGTGTACGTATCTTCCTGTTGTGTAATCCTCATAATCCTGCAGGGCGTGTCTGGACAGAAGAAGAGCTACGACGCATGGGCGATATTTGTCTCAAGCATGGGGTGTTTGTGATTGCCGACGAGATTCATTGCGAATTGGTAATGCCAGGCCATCGTTATACGCCTTTCGCATCGATATCTCCTGAATTCCTGCATCATAGCGCAACGTGCGTGGCACCTACCAAGGCTTTCAACATTGCAGGCCTACAGATTGCCAATATCATTGTGAAAGATTCTCAGAAGCGGGAACGGATTGACAGGGGAATCAACCTGCATGAAGTGTGCGATGTGAACCCCTTTGGCATTGTAGCTGCCGAAGCAGCCTATACCGATGAAGGGGTTGAGTGGCTTCGTCAGCTCAACGAGTATATTGCGCAGAATTATGAGTTCCTTTGCCAGTTCATGGCTGAACAATTGCCTCAGCTTCATGTGGTAAAGCTTGAGGGTACCTATCTGGCTTGGGTGGATTGCTCTGCACTTGGTGTGCAGTCGTCAGCCTTGGTTGAACACCTGCTCAGCAACTATGGCGTGTGGCTCAACGATGGCGAAATGTATGGTGAAAGGCAGCGTCCGTTTGTACGCATCAATATGGCTTGTCCCCGTGCGATACTCGCCGAGGGGCTTCAGCGAATGGCTCGGGGCATAGCAGCCCTCTGACGGCTGTTCGTCTTCTTGAAATACAAAAGGCAGGATCGGTTTGCGAGTCTTGCCTTTTTGCTGATATGCATTGTGCCTTCAGAACATATAGCCCACGCTGAATTCCCAAGCACGCTGTTTTGATGTGCATTCTTTTAACACGTTGGTCAGCCCGAGGTCGTAGCGGAGGTTCACGAACAGGCCCATGTTGAATGAATATCCGATGCCTCCCACTAATCCGAAATCCAATCGGTTGTAACTTCCATCTGCGCTTGTTTCTCGCGGCTCATCCTTTGGCCAGTCCTTGATGCTGTTACTGTTGTCAAGCATGTAGCCCAACTGAGGTCCGGCTTCCACGTAAACGCCCTGTCCGATGGGATACCATTTCAGCAGCACCGGCAGGTTAAGATACGACAGGGAAAACTTCCAGTCGTGGGGATTCTTGTCGGAAATTTCAAGGTAGATGTCTGTCTTGTAGCCGCGGTTGGCATAGAGCAACTCCCCTTGAAGATCGAAATGCTCGTTGAGTTGGTAGGTGACTACACCACCAGCCAGAAACCCTATTTTTTGTTTGTTATCCCAGTTCTTGATGCTAACCGTTGAACTGTTTATGCCTGCTTTGATACCGAAACTCCATTGAGCATATGTTGGCACGGTGGCAGCCATGCTGAAACACAGCCCGAGAATAATCTGCTTAAAGTTTAACTTTTCCATTGTATTTTTTCGCTTATGTTTTTTGTATTCTATTTATTACTGTAATGATTAACGGATTCCTCCCCTTTTTATTGCTTGTAGAATGTGGCATTGCCAGTAGGAAGAGGAATGCTCGCGCGTACGTGAGTAATATAATAAGGTGTAGCTTCTTTCGGGGGACTCTTTTTTGTTCGAAAAGAAGAAAAAATGCATCTTTCTTGAAATTTTCCCCGGAAAAGTTTTGGCGGTTCAAGAAAAAGCGCTACCTTTGCACTCGCTTTTGAGAAATACACTTCGAAAGAGCAACAAGAGAGCGATCTTTGAATAAGGTTTACATAAAGACAGAGAAGTAGTACAAGAAGCAGGTGTTTCCTATGTGTATATTATATAATGTACGTGAGGAGGCACTTGGGTAGATACGAACCGTTTGATTCTAACTTGTAACATACGGATGAGCGTCCTGTTGACAGACAGACAATTTGCGCGGCGTTTCCCTTTGGGATGACGTCGTCGTGATATAGAACATTTTTACAATGGAGAGTTTGATCCTGGCTCAGGATGAACGCTAGCTACAGGCTTAACACATGCAAGTCGAGGGGCAGCATGAAGGAAGCTTGCTTCCTTTGATGGCGACCGGCGCACGGGTGAGTAACGCGTATCCAACCTTCCCTTAACTTGGGAATAGCCCGGTGAAAACCGGATTAATGCCCGATGTGGTCCAGCGAGGGCATCTGACCCGGACCAAAGAGTTAGTCGGTTAAGGATGGGGATGCGTCTGATTAGCTTGTTGGCGGGGTAACGGCCCACCAAGGCAACGATCAGTAGGGGTTCTGAGAGGAAGGTCCCCCACATTGGAACTGAGACACGGTCCAAACTCCTACGGGAGGCAGCAGTGAGGAATATTGGTCAATGGGCGAGAGCCTGAACCAGCCAAGTAGC